>Ga0315295_10005289_pt1 | contig 11018 bp, 8 predicted proteins | sample YL17G14_0_MG_FD_204453 | JGI IMG/M metagenome (GOLD analysis project Ga0315295, IMG submission 204453) | Sediment microbial communities from Yellowstone Lake, YNP, Wyoming, USA - YL17G14_0 | ecosystem: Environmental > Aquatic > Freshwater > Lake > Sediment | place: USA: Wyoming | collected...
CCAATACCTCTGATTAATTGGTGCGTAACACGCATGGTAGGAAACTTTTCCAAGCAATCGCGCCTAAGCCTTCGGCTCACCCGTGGTGCACGAAACGATTGGTGGGGCGGGCGTTCCGCCCGCCAGTGGTGCGCAGTGCGCACCCTACTTTTCCAAGCAGAGACTTTTCAGGTCATTCATGGGTCTTTGGCGCACTCCAAGACTATGAAAAGCATGGATGATGAGGATGGTGGGCAGTGCCCACCCTACATTTTTTCCTGGATTTTCTGAGAAAACTGAAAATTGGCCTGGCGTAGGAGGGGTTAAGCATGCCGCCCAGAAGGGATGATGACGACCGGGAGCGGCCCAGCTGGCGGGAGATCGATCAGCGGCGGGATGGCAGCCGCCACCGGGCGAAGGCGCCGCCGCCGGTGCCCAAAGTCCAGGCGGAGTTGATCCGCAAACAGGCCCTGGCCCAGGCCGAGGCCCTGTTTAAGGGCAAACGGGCCCGGCCGGAATATCAGACCGATCTCAAGAAGTTGGAAGCGGGTCACGGCAGCAAGAAATTCCCGGCGCTGGCGAAAATTTTTTTGGAGGAGTACGGGTTGCCGGAAGAGTGGGGCGCCCTGACCCGGTTTCTGGATTATGACGATCCCACCGCGGTGGCGGAGGTGCTCCAGGCCATGGCGGGACAGGTCTCAAAGCGCAGCCGGGTGGAGAAGCAGGGGTTCAAAGGCCGCCTGCAGGTCCTGGCCTTAACCAGCCCCTATCCGGAGGTCAGGCGCCGGGCCGAAGAGATTCTCGGCAATCTTTAGCAGGTCATGCTCCGGGCGAAGAATCGGATTCCCATAGAAGTAACCTGACTATTATCTTTCCACCTCCCGATTTATTCTTTAGGAAAAACCCTTAGACAATATTAGGTAAACCCTTAGACAATATTAGGTAAATCCTGATTTATATATTTTAATTATTAATTAAATAATAAAGATAAATAGTGATTTAGCTATCCAAGCACAAGGAGGTGCTCAGATGATCACGATTGATCACCGTGTGGTTCAAGGGCAAGACGACCCCGCAGATCCCGCTCGAACCCCTGAATTCACCGACATCATCACGGCAGACCCGCATTTAACGGAAATCCTGTCCTGGCTGCCCATCTACGCCGACACGGACCTCCCCATTCTGCTCACGGGGGAGCCCGGCACTGGCAAAGAGCTGGTGGCCATGGCCATTTTTGCCCTGGGGCCTCCCTGGCGCCGGACCTGCCAGCGCCTCAACTGCGCCGCCCTGACCGAGTCTCTGGCCTCGAGCGAGCTGTTCGGGCACGTCCGGGGGGCTTTTACCGGCGCCGACCAAGCCCGTCCGGGCAAATTCAGGTTGGCCCATGGGGGGAGCCTCTTCCTGGATGAAGTGGGGGAGCTGCCTCTCGCCATCCAGCCCAAGCTGCTCCGGGCGGTGGAGCAGGGGGAGATCGAACCGGTGGGCAACGACGCCGCGGTGAAGGTGGATGTGCGCCTGGTAGCCGCCAGCAACCAGGATCTGCTCCGGCTCATCGCCCAGGGGCGCTTCCGCCAGGACCTTTACGACCGGCTGGCAGTGCTGGCCATGCATCTGCCCCCCTTGCGGGAGCGCCCCGCGGACATCATGTTGCTGGCCGGCCATTTCGCCCGGAAGACGGCCCGGCGCTATGGCCGGGACCAGTCCCTGCAGTTCAGCGGGGCGGCCCGGCGCCGCCTGGAGAAACAGCCCTGGCCCGGGAATGTGCGGGAACTCAGGAACGTGGTCACCCGGGCGGTGTTGTTTAGTGCCGGCAGCCTCATCCGGGAGGAGGATCTGGCATTTAATCCGTATCCGTCCTTCCCGACGCAGTCAAACCTGGCCATGGGGGAGGGGATGCCGGCGTCCCGGCCGTCCGCGGTGCAGTTGAAGGCACTGCTGGACTCGGAGGGGGGGAACGTCTCCGCCCTGTCGCGCCGCCTCCAGGTTTGCAGCAAGACCATTTACCGCTGGGTCAGAAGCCATCACATTGACCTGATGGGCATCCGTGAGGCTGAGCTCGCCTGAGAATTATAAGAAACGCCTTTATAAACGTTATCCATGCTCTCATGGTAGGGGCGGTGGCGCACCGCCCCTACCGTTTTTCGCGCCTTCTTGATTAGTGCTCGTATTGGGGGAGGGGGGGGTGGTCAACCGTTATGGTCATTAACTCCGGCAGAAAACTTCCCCCCCAAGACTTAACCTGTTAGGTTCTCTTCCGAAGATTCTCCTCTCGGCTATCTCTTGCTGATGGGATTCTCCCCACCACCAATGCCCACATAGGATATGGGGATCATATCTTCAATTAATCGGCATTGTTAAGAATTTGCTGATAGTGGCAGTGATGTGGCACCGCGCAGAGCTTCCTTATGTTGATCAAAGGGCTTTCCAGAAAAGAGATTTATTTACAGTTCTGTGAGGGCGTGGGGGTGAGATTCCCCCACGCTACTCAACGATGCTTTTACCTTCAGTAAATCCGCTTACCGTCGATTCAGCACCACCCCAGTTGGCTTGGGGTTTATAAATCGCAAATCAATGCCGTGCTTTTCAGGGTCATTGAAGATCTAGTATGCCTTGAATTTGCGGAGAGATTTTGATTCTTTGAAAAATCTTGTGCTACAATGCTTCCCATGAGAGAGAATTGCCTCCGAGAAAAACGCGGTTTTGAGTTGAACTCGGGGAAAAAGGCCCCAAACACAAACTTGGGACAAATTCAGCCAAGGCTACCACATAATCTCGGGTTAATAGGTTAACTATTGGCCAAGGAAAAGAAAACCGCACGCCGGCAAAGGTCCGGCCCCGTCTCCCCCAAGGGTTTGGTCAAATTGGATTATACCTGGGGACTGATAATTTTCATACTATTGTTGGCTATTGCCCTGCGGGTTCATCTGCTTGACGTCCCCCTGGAGCGTGATGAAGGGGAGTATGCCTATGCCGGGCAGTTGATCCTCCAGGGCTTTCTGCCTTACACTAAAGTTTATAATATGAAGATGCCGGGTATTTATGGAGCCTATGCCCTGGTGATGGCAATCTTAGGGCAAACCCTCACAGGAATCCACCTGGGACTTATGATGGTAAATCTGGCTACCATCATTTTTATATTCTTGTTGGGAAAACAACTGGTAGATAGAACGACCGGGGTAGTTGCCGCGGTCAGCTTTGCGGTACTATCGGTGGGTCAGAGTGTGCAAGGGGTGTTTGCCAACGCCGAACACTTTGTCATCTTGCCGGCAGTGGCCGGAATGTTGATTTTGCTGAGGGCCACCGATTCACGGCGCCCCCTGCCCCTCTTTCTCAGTGGCCTCCTGTTTGGCCTTGCCTCCCTGATGAAGCAGCATGGGGCCGCCTTCATCGCCTTTGCCTTAGTTTACCTGATATATCAAGGGCGGCGCACTCAACCCGCCAGCCTGAAGCCCGTCTTCACCAATATTTTCGTCTTGCAGGCCGGCGCGGCTTTGCCTTTTACTTTGATGTGCCTGTTTTTTTTCGCAAGCGGCATCTTTGACAAGTTCTGGTTTTGGACTTTTACTTATGCCCGGGAATATGTCTCATTGCTTTCTCCTGCCCAAGGATGGGGGAATTTTCTTCATAACTTTAGCGCTATTGTTTCCTCTGCTCCGCTTCTATGGGTGCTGGCGGGGTGGGGATTGTTAGCCCTATTTATCGATCCGAAAGCGAGAGCGCGGCTTTTCTTTGCCGGAACACTGGTGATTTTCTCCTTTCTCGCCATCACCCCAGGCTTTTATTTTCGAGAACACTACTTTGTGTTGCTCCTTCCCGCAATTTCGCTGTTGATCGGGTTTGGCCTCAGCTCCATGGGGAGGCTGCTTGCCAATGTAAGCCAAAGTGCTGCGAAACTAGTCCCGGTTGCCATCATCCTGGCTGCCCTCGGGTCCACAGTTTATCAGCAGCGCCTCTTTTTATTCGGGGTGGATCCGGTTATAGCCTCCCGCTTGACTTATGGTAAAAACCCCTTTCCCGAATCCCTCAAAATCGCCCAATATCTGAAGGAGCGCACCTCAAGCGAAGACGCCATTGCCGTGGTGGGTTCGGAACCGCAAATTTACTTCTATGCGCACCGCCGCGCGGCCACCGGATATATCTATACCTATCCCTTAATGGAACCCCACCCTTATGCGGAGAGAATGCAAGAGGAGATGATCCGGGAAATAGAAGCATCCCGGCCAGCCTACCTGGTCTTTGCGGATATTGAGACTTCCTGGTTGTTACGCCCTGAGTCGCCGCGGCTTATTTTTGACTGGTTCCTAAGGTACAGCAGTGAATTTTACGATTGCGTGGGAGTGATTGACATCATATCCCACAACCTCACCGAATACTATTGGGATGAGGCCGCCAAAGGATACCAGCCGAGCTCGCCTAGCGTTTATGTGTATAAGAGAAAACCTTTTTAAGGAGCCTATCGGTTCAAAGCCCCAGGGAAATTTGCACTAAACCGCAAACCGCAGACGGACTCTCCTGCGGTATATGGATAAATGCTATATATGCGCAGTTTACATCAAAAAAATAGATGTTCGCTATGGTTACAATAGTTATATTTCAAATCCTGCCGCGGTTATGAATTATGTTCTTAATGTCGGATTCAATCTAAAAACCCTGGTCCCTTGACATAAAAAAACCGCCCTCCTGGGCGGGAAGGCGGCGGGGGTAAAGCGGATATGGGTGTGGATCAGAGCACGGCTTTGGCCGCGGCCTTGGCCAGCTCGATGATGCGGTCCGGGCAGAAGCCGAAGCCGATGATGATGGCCGCCAGGGCATAGTTGAGCAGCTTGATGGGCAGGCTGAGGGTGATGGGCGGCAGACCCGGGTCATCGATGAAGTAGGCGGCATAGATGACTTTCAGATAGTAATAGAGGCAGATGGTGCCGTTCACCGCGCCGATCAGGACCAGCCAGAAGTAGCCGGCGTTCATGGCCGAAGTGAAAATGAGCAGCTTGCCGGTGAAACCGATGGAGGGCGGCACTCCCGCCAGGGCGAAGATCCCGAGGATGAGGCTCATGCTTAAGAGGGGGCTGCGGCGGTAGAGTCCGGCCAGTTCGGCGATCTTCAGGTCCCGGCCGTCGGAGGCCACTTCGGAGAGCACCATGAACACGGTGAAGTTCATCACCAGGTAGGCCAGGGCATAGTAGATAACGCCGATGTAGCCCGCCTCGGTTATGGTGAGGACGCCCATGAGGAAGACCCCGGCATGGGCGATGGAGGAGTAGGCCAGCATGCGCTTGAAGTCTTTCTGGACGATGGCCACCAGATTGCCGAGGGTCATGGAGACGACGGAGAGGATGACCAGGGCGATGGTGAAGTTATAGCCAAAGGCGTGGCCCAGGATCGCCAGGCGCAGGAGCAGGGCCACCGCGGCGGCCTTGGAGGCGGTGGCGATGAAGGCGACGACCTGATTGGCGCCGCCCTGGTAGACGTCCGGGGCCCAGAAGTGGAAGGGGAACACGGAGAGCTTGAAAAAGAAGCCCGCCATGGCCAGGAGCAGCCCGATGATGCCGATGGGGCTGTTGACCAGCTGATTCATCTTAGGGAGAATGTCGACCAGGTAGGTGGAGCCGGTGGCGCCGAAGATGTAGCTCAGGCCGAAGAGCATGAAGCCCGAGGACACGGCGCCGATGAACAGATACTTGATGCCCGCTTCCACGTCGATGCCGTCACCCCGGCGAAGGGGCACCAGGATATACAGGGAGTAGGAAGACAGCTCCAGGGCCACATAGATGGTGAGGAGCTCAACCGAGCTCACCAGCATCATCATGCCGATGGTGGTGGTGGTGAGGAAGAGATAGAATTCCGCCTGGTAGCGTTCCTCGATGGAGGCCAGGTTGTGGGAGATGGTCAAGACCAGGAAGAGTCCCAGAGCCAGGGCGAACTTGAAGATCTGACTGAACAGGTCCACCCGGTAGGCCTTGAAAAATAAATCCCCCTGCTGGAACAGGCAGTAGCCGGTGACCAGGACGCCCATGGCCGACAAGGCCAGGGCAATCCGGTAATCCAGCTGCACCTGCACCTGGCGCCTCAAGGAGAGGCAGAAGAAGACCAGGGCCATGCCCAGATAAAAGAGTTCCGGTCCGAAGAGCATCATGTTCATGGTTACATTCCCTGGAGAAACGGTACAACGGAAGATTTAATCATGCTGACCATGACCTGGGGGAAGAACCCGAAAAAGAGCAGCGTGCCGATGAGGATCATCCGGGGAATCGCCAGGAAGGGGCTGACGTCCTCAAAGTGCACGAATTTCGGGTTGGGTTCGTTAAAGAAGGAATTCTGGACCACCCGCAAGGCAAACAGGGCGCCCACCACCAGGGCGGCGATGGCGAGCAGGCCGGCGATGGGGAAGACCTTGACGGCGGCGATAAAGACCAACAGTTCGGCCCAGAAGCTGGCAAACCCCGGCACCCCGGCGCCACACAGGGCCGCGGTGATGAAGAAGGCCGAAGCCACGGGCATGATCTTGGAGAAGCCCCCCATTTGGTGGATATCCCGGGTGTGGGTGCGGTCATAAATGTAGCCCACCGAGGAGAAGAAAAGGGCGGTCATGGCGCCGTGGGCGAACATCTGGAACACCGAGCCGTTGAGGCCGTCCACGGTGCCGGTGGCCAGACCCAGGCAGACAATGCCCATGTGGGACACCGAAGAGTAACCGATGACGTATTTCAAGTCGGTCTGGGCCAGGCCCACGAAGACGCCGTAGACGATGCCGATGGTGGCCAGAATCATCATGAGGTTGGCCCAGTACTGGAAGCCCTCGGGGAGCAGGAACATGGCCACCCGGAGGATGGCGAACGAGCCCAGCTTCATCAACACGCCGGCATGGAGCATGGACACTGCGGTGGGGGCGGCCACGTGGCCGACGGGCGACCATGTGTGGAACGGCCAGACCGCGGCCAGCACCCCGAACCCGAAGAACAGGAGGATGAAGGCGACCTTCTGAACCCAGGGGGTGAAGTGGGCCCCGTGGAGCAGGACCATGTTGAAGGTGTTGAGGCCGGAACTGGCGTAGAGGAGCAGGATACCGGGGATGATGAGACCGCTGCCGGCCATGAGGTATAAGGTGAGCTTCATGGCGGCGTATTCTTTGCGGGTGGAGCCCCAGACCAGGATGAGGATGTACATGGGCACCACGGCGATCTCATAGAACAGGAAGAAGAAGAACATGTCGTAGGACATGAAGACGCCGAAGACCCCGGTGACCAGAGCCATCATCCAGATGAAGTATTCCTTGGTGCGTTCTTCCAGTTCCCACATGGTGAGGCAGCCGGTGAAGATGACGATCCCGGTGAGGAGCAGCATGGGGGCGTTCAGGCCCTCGACGGCCACGAAGTAGGTGATGCCGAAGGTCTTGACCCACTCGTACTTCTCCACGAACTGGAGGCCTCCCAGGGCCTTGTCGTAGGCCACGAAGGTGAAGATGGCCAATCCGAGGGAGATCCCTCCGGCCACCACGGCCACGGCCCGGATGAGGAACTTCTGCTCATTCTTCAGGCACAGGAGGATGAGCAGACCCACGAACGGGGACAGGAGCATACAGCTCAGATACGGAAAAGAAGCAGCATGTTCAACCATATCAGCGACCCATCACGAGATAGATCCCGACGCCAGCCAGGACCAGTACCATAAACAGCAAATTATACTGTAAAAACGCGGTTTGAATGAAGGACAGGAGCCGGCCGCTGCCGACGGTGGAGAAGGCCACGGTGTCGACGCCGCCATCCACCACCCGCCGGTCGTTGTACGTGAACCACTTGGAAAAGATGCCATAGATGAAGCGGTTCAGGAACCAGCGCCAGAAGTGGTCCATATACCATTTCTGGATGAAGAAGGTTTGCAGGGCGGGCACCTTACTGATGAAGCCGACACATTTGGCGTCCTTGCGGCCCCAATCGAGCCAGGCCACCGCGATGCCGCCCACGGCGCAACTGACCGCGGCCACCAGGAGGAAATAATTCATCGCATGGGGATGCGATTCGCCTAACAGCAATTTTTCCAGATAGCCCTGGCAGAAACCGAGGATCAGGGTGAAGCCGGCCAGGACGATGAGGGGGAAGGCCATGACCCAGGGCACCCCATGGTGCTCGTCGTGGCCGTGGCCGTGAGCATGGGCGTCATCCTCATGCCCGTGCGCTTCCGGCTCAACGGGGGCCACATGACCGGGGACCTTGGCATAGGCTTCCGGGTGCTTGGGGAGCAGCATCACGAAGATCACCCGGAAGGAGTAGTAGGCGGTGAGGAAGGCGCCGAAGAGGCCCAAGACCAACCAGAGCTTGTTGTCCAGATGGGCCAGGGCCGTCAGGATGAGCTCCTTGCTGAAGAACCCGGCGAAGGGGAAGATGCCCGCCAACGCCAGGGCGGCAATGGTAATGCAGGTCATGGGGATGATCAGCTTGCGCCCCCCCTGGGTAGCCATGGTAAAGAAGTCGTTGGTGCCGAAATGGTGGATGAAGACGCCGGAGCACAGGAACAAAAGGGCCTTGAAGGCGGCGTGGGTGGTCAGGTGGTAGTAGCCGGCGAACAGGGTGCCGGAGGCCAAGGCCGCGGCGGACAGGCCCATGGCCATGAAGCCCAGCTGGCTGACGGTGGAATAGGCCCAGACCTGCTTGATGTCCGTGGCCACCATGCCGACGGTGGACGACAGGATCAGGGTGATGGTGGAGATGCCCAGGATCACGGTCATCGTGGTGGCCGAGGCCGCAAAGAACGGGAAGATCCGGGTCATGAGGTAGACGCCGGCGGCCACCATGGTGGCGGAATGGAGCAAGGCCGAGACCGGGGTGGGACCTTCCATGGCGTCGGGCAGCCAGACGTGGAGCGGGAACTGGGCGCTCTTGCCCATGACGCCGCAGAAGATCAGCAGGCCCGAGGTGGTGATGAGCCAGCTGGGCATGGACTTGGCCACCGCGGCACTGTTCACCGTGGCGATGTCCAGGCTGCCGTAAAAGATGGTGAGGAAGACCAGGCCTATGAAGAAGCCGATGTCCCCGAAGCGGGTGACCACAAAGGCCTTTTTACCGGCTTCCGAGGCGGAGAATTTTTCGTACCAAAAGCCGATAAGGAAGTAGGAGGCCAGGCCTACCAGCTCCCAGGCGATGTAGAGCTGCAGGAGGCCGCTTGAGATCACCAGGGTGAGCATGGCCAGGGCGAACAGGGACAGGTCGGCGTAATACCGGCCGAACCCAGGGTCCCCCGCCATGTAGCCGATGGAGTAGACCTGCACCAGCCAGCTAATGGTGGCCACGATCACGAACATCACCAGGCTGGTGGGGTCGAGCAGGAAGCCGAAGGGCACCTTGACGAGGTCGGAGACCATCCAGTCAAAATTGTAGATGATGGGGGCGCGGCCGCCCAGCTTGAAGAAAAAGGTCCAGGCGATAATCAGGGGGATGGTGGAGGCCACCAAAGAGATGGCCAGCGACAGCTTGTGATTATCCCTGGTGAAAATCATAATCAGGGCGAAGGCCGACAACGGCAAAAAGACCGTGAGCAAACAACCCAAGAGAATCGGATCAGAAAAGACCATGATCAACCCCTAAGCTCGGTGGCGTGTTCGACGTTGATGGATTTCAGTTTCCGATACACGGCCACGATAATGCTCAAGGCGATGGCGGCTTCCGCCGCGGCCACGGCCATGATGAACAGGGTGATGACCTGTCCGACGGCCGGGTGGGGCGCCAGGAAGCGGTTGAAGGCCATGAAATTAATGCTGGCGGCGTTCAGGATCAGCTCCACGGAAATGAGGATGGCGATGAGCGAGCGCCGGGCCAGGACCCCGTAGAGGCCGATGACAAAGAGCACCAGGGCCAGGTAGAGGTAAGTCTGCAATTGGTTAAACAGCAGCATCTCAAACCCTCGATTAAGGCTTGCCGCGACCGCCCCGGGCGGTGACGATGGCGCCCAGCATGGCCACCAGCAGCAGCAGCGAAACTAGTTCAAAGATCAAAGCGTAATTGGTGAGGAGGTAATGACCTATGGTGGTGACGGACCAGTCGGCGCTCCGTTGGGGGGCCGCGGTCCACTGGGTTTTCTTCAACAACAGTCCCAAGAAGACAAAGATGCCGCCCGCGCCGATGGCGGCCCCCAGGACCTTGACCTTGTTGCGGGGCGGCGGGGGCAGATACAAGGGCTGGGACAGCATGACGGCAAAAATGATGGCGATGCAGATGGCCCCGACATAGATGAGAATTTCCATCAGGGCGACAAAGGGGCTGTTGAGAAAGAGAAAGATACCGGACACACCGAACAGTGACAGACACAGCCCCAGGACATTGTGGAAGATGTTCCGGGCTCCCACCGCGATGAGGGCGCCCAAGATGGTGAGTCCGATCACCATCACAAAGGCGGCGGTGGCCGCAGTCTGGGGAGTCAACAAGGCGCTGGCAGCGTTCATTCTTTGACCTCTTTGTCATCTTTGGCGGGGGCCGCTTTAGCCTCGGCTGCCTTTTTCGCCTCAGCTTGCGCTTTGGCCTCTTTTTCTTTGGCTTCTTTGGCCGCGGCCTCAGCCGCAATAGCCGCGGCGATGTCCTCTTCCGTCGGGATGGGCGTGACGGGCACCCCGGCCGCCTTCTGGCGCGCTTGCAGCAAGGTCAGGTGGTCGATGACGCAGTATTCCCGACTGAAGCCGGCCAGGCGGTACTCCTTGGAAAAATCCAGGGCCGTGGTGGGGCAGACCTCGACGCACAGACCGCAGAGACTGCAATATTGATGCTCGTGGATGTATTTGGTGGCTCTCTTTTGCTTTTCACCCGGAAACTTCGTCCCCTCCACGGCGATCAGTTGGGACGGGCAGATGCGGACGCACATTTCGCAGGCGATGCACTTGTGCGTTGCGGTCTCGGGATCGATGATAAACTGGGGATATCCGCGATAGCTCGGGGACATCTGGATCTTTTCCCGGGGGTACTGGACGGTGACGATGGGTTTGACAAAATAGCGGATGGTAACCGCCATGCCCGCCAGCAGACTCCAGAAACCCACCGCAATCTCTTTAAAATAAC
>Ga0315295_10005290_pt1 | contig 11018 bp, 11 predicted proteins | sample YL17G14_0_MG_FD_204453 | JGI IMG/M metagenome (GOLD analysis project Ga0315295, IMG submission 204453) | Sediment microbial communities from Yellowstone Lake, YNP, Wyoming, USA - YL17G14_0 | ecosystem: Environmental > Aquatic > Freshwater > Lake > Sediment | place: USA: Wyoming | collected...
TTCCGTTTTCCTTTTCTTCCAGTAGGCTTGTCCCAACTCCGGCAACACTGAAGAGTAACATGAGTATGGCAGTGCCTGCTACGGCCTGTATGAGCCCTAGTTTTGTATCATTTTTCTCTCCAACAATAGAAGTCCACTTTATGGATAGTTTATTATTGTTTTTTTTTATTGCCGTTTTGAGTATATTATCACTGGTACCTTTGTCGATACCAGGAAACTGGTCAAGCAGATATTCTTCAATACTTTTTTTAACTATTATTTCACCTGTTGAAGACATTAAAGTGCTGATTAAGTTCTGTTGAAGAATCCCAATTTCCATTTCCCTCGACCTGTCATACACCAGTTCAACAGGCGTTGTGTTTCCAGCTTCAAGCGAATCCTGAAACCCTTTATAAATTATTAAGGCACATGCATACTCCCCTTTAATTACCAGTTCTTTAGACTTTATGGAATCTGAAACAACAGTTATTATATCTTCAAGGGAATCAATCTTATAAATAATATCTTTTGAAGACATCGTTTTATCAAGATCAGTCACCAGCAATTTAACAGGTTCAGAACGGCCATTGTAGGCACCGATACTTCCATAGGCAAATGCAAAGAGAGTTATTAAAATTACCGGAAGAAGAAATGTGAGAATCACAGAACGCTGATCATGAAGAAACAGTATCAGATCTTTTTTAAAAAGCTTGATCATAATTTAATCTCTTAATTCTTTCCCTGTTAATTTCAAATAAATAGATTCCAGATTCGTCCCCTGGGTATATATTCTTTCGATAACACCACCCGAGTTTTGGATTTGGTTTATAATTATCAAAGTATCATTACCAATATTTCCACACTCGACTTTTAAGGTGCTTGAAGTACTGTCATAATTGAATAGTGGATTTCCTGATATAATTCTGGTTATTGTTTCATTATCTGCATCTGCCAGTTTAATCGTTAATAAATCCCTGACATTGCTGATTTGCCTTAACTCTTTCAGTGTCCCCTGTGCAATAATTCGTCCAACATCTATGATTGCTATATTGTCACAAAATCGTTCAGCTTCTTCCATGTAGTGAGTTGTATAGATTATTGTCATCCCTTCATTATTCAATCTCTCTATGACCTCAAAAATATGATTCCTGTTTTGAGGATCAACACCAACTGTGGGTTCATCCAGCACTAATATCTTTGGATTATGAAGCAATGAGCAGGCAATATTGATCCTGCGTTTCATTCCCCCTGAGAAAGTTTTGATTCTGTCATCCTTCCTGCTTACCAGATCAACAATCTCCAGGGTTTTATTAACATTTTTCTTAAGTTCCTGCTTTGGGATATCATACAATCCGCCCCAGAACATCAGGTTTTCATAAGCCGAAAGCTCTTCATATAAGGCAATTTCCTGGGGGACCACTCCCATGATCAATTTTATGGTTTCACCATCATCCTTAATGTTGACGCCATCAATAATAACATCGCCCTCGTCGGGTCTTACCAGAGTGTTTAATATATTAACGATAGTTGATTTCCCGGCACCATTTGGTCCAAGAATGCCAAAGATCTCACCTTTTTCGATATTAAAACTGACATTCTTTACAGCCTCAATATTTCCGAAGGATTTTGAAACAGACCTTACTGTTATCATATTAAATAATCCTGATTAACCATTTTTATATTTTATGTTCAGGACATTGGATTTTTTTGAATTTCCTGATTTTTTTAATGCCTTTTCGGCAGCAAGTTTACCGGTTAAGATTGACATTGGGACACCTGCAGGGCTGTAAGCCCATTGCCCTGCCTTATAAATTGAAGGAATTGGTGTCATAACTGAGCGATCAGAGTTCTGAATTTTGTTTAAAACCGGCATATTTTTTTGAAATGACCAACCCGTAATAGCTCCTTCAGAACTTCCTACCCTGTTTTCAATGCTTAGGGGAGTAAATGAAAAGCGTGCAATAATTTTATCTTTTAACATCGGGTAGACAGAATCAGATATAACTCTCAAGACACGATTCTCAAGTTCCGAAATAAACTCATCAAGCCAGCCTGCTTTTTGAATAAGGTTAAACAAATCATATTCAGCAAGGAAACTGATAATTATACCGGTTTTACCCTTAGGTACCAATTCGGGATCTTTAAGACCGGGAATAGAAATTTCGTAAGTGTTTAATCCGGTAAATTTGTCGAGCCAGGCCAGGATTTGATCTTTTTCAAATTTCTCAAAATTGGCCAGCAAATAATTAAGCTCTCCCCTGTGAGTTTCGCCTAAACCAATCTTTGAGGGAGTATAGAAAAAATGTCCATTTGCGATTTTCCTGAAACTCTCAAGAGGTTCATCTACTCCAAGGAACAGGGAAAATACAGAATCGCCACCCCGGTTCTTCAGCATCTTACTTTTTGACTCCTCAAATAGTGTTTTGATTTTGGGTAATAAGCCCTCTGTTTCTGTAATTTTATAGAGTGTTTTTAAATCAGCAGCCCAGATAAGATTTTCATATTGGTAAGTGATGTTATTCTGGTCCTTTAAAAGAGATTTACAAGCCACCACTTCGATAATTTTTGTCTCTGTCTTAATTTCTCCTCCACATTCTAATATTTTGTTCTTCAAGGCTTCCGGTAGTTTTCCCACGCCACCTTTTGGATAGAAATAATCGAGATATAAGGAAAAATAGCTTAAAGCAAAAAAGGTCGGGGTATTTTTGAAGAAATGCTGTGAAATAATATCCCGAAGTGAAGTATTTTTTACAATTGACGTCAAATATTTCTCTACCGGCATGTTCATGTTATTTATCTTTCCCACGGTAAAAATAAATTTGGGAAGCCAGGGCAAAAGCATTTTTAAAACGAAGGCTCTGTCACGTTTTAAATCTTTAAACACTGGATTCTCAATACCATAGAGCACATCCATATGTTTCATTATTTTCCGTATGACTTTTAAAACCTCATCAATCTCTCCTTTACATTCCGGGTATAATTTTATCAGTAGTTCCCTGTATTTTAATAAACTGGAGAGATCTTCTATATGTATAATTTCGTTTTCTATTCCCAGGGAAACCTTACTTTTAACAACATCGAGGTGAATACCCAGATCCTTTAACATAGGGAAAATAATACCTGCATCTTCCAGGGCTCTGACTCCGGCATCAAAATGAAAGCCATCACGTATAAAGGAATTGATCAGTCCTCCGCATTCCCTGTTTTTTTCAATGAGCAATACCTTTTGTCCTGCACGTGACAGATAAGCTGCAGATGTCAATCCGGCAATTCCTCCTCCGACAATGATAGTATTGTATGAGTATTCAGACATTTTCTTTTAATTCAGAAATTTCAATAAACTAATTCCGCATCAACATTTACTATTTTGAGCCATTTAGTCCGCCCAGATCAAGACTCTTTTCCCATAGCTCGTATGCGACTTCTTTGTCGAGAGCTGGCGGTGCGGGTTCTTCTTCGGTGGTTAAGTTAAAGAATTTTCCACTAACACCTTCGATCTCTCTTGAAACACCAAGATAATATAATGCTTCGGCAGATATTTCAGGTGATTTTAATGTTTTATCAATAAAATTCCTTTTAAACCAGCGGTAAACCGGTCCGTTTTCCTGTCCTGTATCAGTTTTTACAGCTCCCGGATGCATTGCATTTATAGAAATTCCCGTGTTTTTAAAATGTTCATTAAAAACAATCATGGATAAAAGCTGGGCAACTTTTGCAGAACCATAACTTTTTAAACCTGAATACCTGCGTTTGTCCCAATTCAAATCATCAATTCTCAATCCCCAGGCGGCAAAACGGTGACCTTCGGAATTAACCATAATAATTCTGGCCTTTTCCTGCGATTTAAGCTTATCTATCAATAGATAATTTATGATGAACGAAGCTAAATACTGAACCACAAAGACCTTTTCAAGACCATCTGTAGTAGTTTCTCTCTTAGTAAGATAAATACCTACATTATGAATAAGAACATTAATTTCAGTATTAAGTTGAGTCAGCTCCTTCCCCACTCTGTATATTTCGTCAAGCTTGCTCAAATCAGCTATTATATACTCACACTTAACGGCGAATTCACCAACAATCTCCTTCTTTAGAGCTTCAGATTTTTCATGATTTCTATTTACACAGATAAGGTCGGCACCCATGGAAGCATATTTTCTTGCAGTAAGGTATCCAATGCCTGATGTTGCACCTGTAATAACAACAAGTTTGCCATCGTAAGTATTATCACATATTTTCGGATCAGACTTGTTGTTCCTGATCATTGCAAAAATGTTGGACCACTCATATTCCTTGAAATATTTAGCAAACATTTTATTTTTCATATGTACCAGTTACCTGACTAACTTCTATAAATTTCATATAATTATATTATTTGACTTAAGCTTTTAGAAATACAGACCGACAGCAAATATATAATCCTGGTTACGTAGCGGAACTGGATCTGCTTCTGAAGCGTTAGGCATTGCTAATGTGTTCCACCCAACTGTCATGCGGTATTCAATGAAAAAATCCTTATTGAGAAGTTTGAAATCCGTGCCGGCTCCATATACGAATGAATAGTCGAAGGTATCAAGCCCTTTCATATCGCCGGATTCTTTCAGTATAGTTGGAGGTCCGCCCATATTAATTGTACTGGTAATATGGTATACTCCGTTCACTAATAATGATAATGCGATACCGGTGCTGCCATAAATCCCAAAATTCTTAATATTGACAAATTTGTATTTTAATATTATTGGCATCTCGAAATAGTTCAAATCATATTCAGAAACAGTATTTATGTTAACAGGTGTGGTAATCGTAACATTCTGCCTCGAACCCTTCATAGCATATAAAAGCTCCTGTTGAATACCTACTGATTCAGTTATTGGAAAATATGCGAATACGCCTCCTGCAAAGCCATTCCTGCTATGAGTATCAACCATAAAAGTATTATCGGCAGGAGTGATCCCATATTGAGTGGCCAGACTGTAACCAGTTTTCAACCCGAAACGAACTCCTGTCTGGGCATTTACTGATCCAAGAAATAGGAATGATAGAAAGAATAATAAGCTGGTATATTTTTTCATAATACTCCTTTTATTTAGTTAGTTTAATGAACTAATATTTCAAAGTAATAAGTTTAACCAAACTTTCTTATCATAAACTTCCTGTACGCTTTGCCGAACCTTGGAATATTGTCAAAAATATCTCCCCATAAATCATAATAATCTCTTTGTTCCATAATTTTCCCTTCTATATTTAAAGTCAGCCGGCTTGAGCCATATAGTACAGAACTCGGATTTTTCTTAAACTTAATGGTCATTTCCCATTCGATAAAAATAATATTCTCCTCCATAACAGCTTTGACAATATTCATTTTCAGGTCTTTTGATCGTTTTGTCAGACGTTCAGTCATAGCTGTAAATTCTTTTATTCCACGGATTTCCTGGATAGAATCCCTGAAAAATATATTATCATCGTAATAGGGAAGAATGTGTGACCAATCGGGTTTCCCTTCAGTGTTGTATGTTTTAGTCCATAAGTCGAGTACAAGGTCTTTTGTCAGCATAGAATGTGTTGTTAAATCCCGGAGTTACAAGTTTCACTCTGTTGCAGGTTGTGTAATTATTTAAAAGTAATCAAATGTGCACATTATCAGTTCTTTTTAACAGAAGACAGATCTTTAGAGCTTCATCTGCATGACGTTGAGTCTCTATCTGTGAATCGAAGATATAAACTACTTTGCCTGACCGGTCTGCTACATAAGTCACCCGTCCGGGGATTAAACCGAAAGCCCTGCCTGGTACGCAGAATAATTTTCTCACTTTATTTTCATTATCACTTAACAGGGTATATTTCAGCCGGTTTCTTTCTGCAAATTCTTTATGGCTTTCAACCGACTGGCTGCTAATGCCGATAACAATCGCATCTGCCTCATCAAATACATCAGCGAGATCCCGGAAATAACAGGCTTCTTTTGTGCAATTCAGGCTCCCGTCCTGTGGATAGAAAAAGATGACCAGTTTTTTCCTGCCCAGCAAAGAGGAAATATCAAAATCATTATCATTCTGATCCTTAAGAGTAAAAGAAGGAATCATATCTCCTATCTGAATTTTATTCATAGATATTTTTTATTGAAGTTCCTTCAAAATCCTCAATGCTTCATCCACATGCTTGGTGGCCTGCATTAGCGAAGGTATATGAAAAGGCCAACCGAAGCATAATTGAACAGGGCAAAATTGTAAACTTCATCATTATCAGCACCACCTTCAAGTATACGGTATCCGGCCTTTAATCCCAAATGGTCGGAAAACCTGTAAGTTGCTGCAATCAGAACATCTTCTGCTCTGCCCTGTGGTGCGGCAAGGGCGTCGCCTTCTAAAAGGATGCCAAATTTTTCATACGGCTTCCATAACATTCTGAAATTGATAATTGGTACGAAGCCCACATTTGTCTTCTCACTTTCTAATCCTGCAGAAGCCAGTGCTATCTTAGCGTCTCTGACTTTTGCAGTAAACCCTAGCCCGAATTCAAATTTCGGTTTAAGTACAATCTCGTAGCGATATGTAAACCTGTACGAATTAAATTTATATGTTCCCGTAAGGTCTGTATTTGCAGGAAAAGTTACCCCTTCGAAAAATATGTCATATGGCAAATTCCCATTTGAGACAGTTTCGAGGGGAGCATATAATAATGATAAAGTATGACGGGATTTTATTGTATAATTGACTCTAAGCCGGAAAAAAATCTCCGTTTTTGAAATTAAATCATCTTTCAATGAGAAGAGGGTTCCCTGGTCTCCGGGAATACGGACATTGTTGTAACCCGTTCCGACAGCACCCGTCTCCAGGTCGAAAGAAGCCTGGCCATTCAGGGATAAAACATTCAATGACAGGATAAACACAAAACATGTCGCCGAAAACAATGATCTATTCTTCATAATCAAATATTTATTTAATTTAATGTTCAAGTTACCGCAAATTGTCTATGAATGACGAAAGAGCCCCTAAGTTATTGATAAGTTCAATCTGTTTATAGACCAGTTCGGCTCGTTTTTCATTGAAATTAGACTGCTCTTTCTGAAAGTCTATTTCATCTGTTAATAGATCGTATGCATTGATCTGACCTTTATCAAATCTGTCTTTATTCAATGAAAGGTTCTCCTCATAAAGCGCTATGTTCTGTTTAGATAATCCCGCCTGATATTTAATCTGTCCTATCTCTTCGTTAAGCAGAAGACTTTTATTACTGACACTGTAAATCTCATCGTTGAGCCTTGATTTCAGTCCTTTTTCCTCCAGCTTCAACTGATTGACCCTGTTCTTTGTATTGCTTCCGGAAAGTATCTGAAATCTAAGACTAAGTCCCATGTAGCTGCTTCCATACCAGCTGCCTGAAAGGAATGGATTAAAGGTATCTGTATACTGGTTGGCTCCGAGGAATCCCTCAAAACCAATCGTGGGTGTATGTTTCATTCTTTCTGACTGCTGCTGCTGTTCAAGAAGTTCAGCCCTGAGCCATATATTTGTAAAGCTCTTTATGACCTCCAGTTTCAGATCCCGTTCAGAGGCAGCAGCATCGGTATTCTTGAGTTTCTCATTTATCCTGCTTTCTGCAACCCGGCTCTTTATGGAAAAGTCGATTATAGGTTGAAACAGATTTAATCCGGAACTCTGCTGCCAGTCGGTACCGAATTTTATCGGCCTCTTTTCGTCTGCAGGTATTTGGCTGAACTGCCCGACAGGAATTATCTGCGTCGGAATTATAGGATTATATCTGTAATTATAACTCAGCGAGAGGTCAGGCAGATACTTCTGATAAGCAGATGAAGTCTGGAGTTTTGCTATTTCGATATCAGTTCTGACCGCCAGTATATTTCCCCTGTTTGCAAGAGCAGAATCGATACAGGTTATAAGTTTTATCTCCTGCCCTGATAGCTCATCTGATAGGCTTATGAGCAGAATAATTACTATTGATCGTGTTATAGATTTCATTTTAAAATTCTATTAATTTTTCAGCCGCGGAATACGGCAGCCGGTTCAACATTGTTGATTGTACGTATAGAGAAGAAGAGAGAACTGCCAACCGAGATAAATACTGTTACCATGAAAAGGACAGCGTATTCAATGATTGAATAGCTGAATACAAGGCCCGCATTGGAAACTCCTGCCCTGAATCCTTCAAGCAGTATCATTGCAATTATAAAACCTGTAACTGCGAACAGAAAGCTCTGTGTGAGAATAAGCCTTGTAATATACCCGTTAGTGGCACCGATAGCCTTAAGTGTTCCGTAATCCCTTATCCTGTCAACAGCTGACGAATATAACGTAAGGCCTATGATAAAGAATCCGCTGATAACAGCAAAAATAACCAGCGAACCGATACTGGTTCCAATGTTTGACGATATAGTTATATAGCTGACTGTTGTTTTTCTTAGTTTCTCAGCATTCCATGCTTTAATCCCATATACCGACCTGTTTATGTTATTTACAACATCATTAACAGCATAGCCGGGCCTGACCTGGATGGCTATTGTGCTTACTTTCGATTCCGGGAATGATGTATAATAACGTGCCTTCGATAGTGTAGTATAGAAAAATGATCCGGCAAAACCCCTTGCATTTTTTGTCTGCAGCTTTATAGTGGCACTTTTACCGTTAATTTCAACTCTTGTACCCGGTTTTACAGGGTAGTCGAATACCGACTGGTCATAAAACTCAGCTGACACGGCTTCATCATCATTAAGAGAAAGAATGTCTCCCCCGTTTATTGATTCTGGTTTTGGACCAGCAATAAACATTGGTGATTCGCTGCCAATAATGAGCACAGGTGCAAGCTTGCCGTTCTCAAATTTGACCGATGCCCCTGAGACTACTATCGGATATGTATTCATGACCCCCTCTATGCTCCTTAGTTCCCTGACAAGGCTCTCATTAAGTTTAGGAAGTTCATTGGCATTCCTTGTAATATTATCGACAACCCAGATCTCGCCAATATCCTGCCTCGAGTTACTAACCAGGCCACCCATTAATCCGGTCAGAAAACTTAGTACACCTATCTGCTGACCAATCAGGAAGATGCTGACAACAATACCGATAATTACGCCAATGCTCTTTACCTTGTCGTACCTTATGAATCTATATGCGGTAGCGATCATAAATTGTTGTTTTTAAGTTTAATTACAGATTCAACCTTTGAGTTCAGAATAAGTCCGTTATCTCCCTCAAGCATTATTCTTACTTCTCTTACTAGCCGGTCTTCCTGATCATTTGCTTTTTGGGAGAATAGCGACTTCTTTTTGAGGTAGGGGGAAAGGAATATGACTTTTCCCCTTACTACTACCGAGTCGCTACCAACAAATCTGATATCAGCATCAAGACCTTCCCTGAGCCTGCCGGCAAAAAGCTCATCAACTTCAGTTCTCACAGTCATTGGTCCGGAAGGAGCAACCTCTGCATATTTTTCAAACTGGTTTACTGCACTTCCTTTTTCAATATGCATTTCGAGCATAAGCCCCTCATAAGGTGAACGCAAAATCTTTTTCGAAGCTTCGGCTTCAGCATATCTGACCTGTTCAGCCAGCTCCCTTAGCCTGCTGACAGAAAGTTTTACTGAGGCGTTGTCCCTTTCAACAGTAAGAGAAAGGGTAGTGACCTCTGTTTCAAGATCATCAAGCGTCTGTTTTGTCTCCGCCCCTTTTAATGCCAGCGTTCTTACCGATTCCAGGAGCTTTTTCTTATTGGAGAGCCTTGCCTCTGACTCCCTCAGGTTAAGTTCATCAATCTCTTCCTGTGATTTCTGCGAGTTATACTGGCTTCTTAACTGCGATACCTTTATCAGTTCAAGCTCATCATCCAGTCTCACCAGAGGCTCATCTTTTTTGATAATGTCGCCATCGTTCCTGTAGATCTCCTTAACAACACCACCAGTTGCAGCTGCAAGACTGATTATCTCTTTTTCAGGTTCAACCTTGCCAACCCCGACAACTTCGTACACCTCAACAATTGCGCTGTTAACTGAAGGGGATGCAGTGCCTGATTTTTCTTTATTTTCATTACTGCCGCCACAGGCTGTAATAATCATTGGTAAAATAACCAGGTAAATTTTTTTATTCATTGCTTTAGTATTAAATTCTGATTTATTGGTTTTTTGATTTCTAATTATGAAATAGTTCCTCAGCTGAGGGTGTGTCCGAGGCGATGCCGTTGTTCACATAAATTATCCTGTCGGCAAACGGTTTCAGCCTGAGGTCGTGAGTCACCACAATAACCGCTTTTCCTGAATCTGAGAGCATTTTTAGTTCTTCCATCACTATGCCAACGCTCCTGATATCGAGTGATGCGGTTGGTTCATCACAAAGCATTATGGATGGTTCGGTAACAAGTGCTCTTGCAATTGCAACTCTTTGTTGCTCTCCACCACTAAGGTTTTTCGGCAGGCTCTTCACCCTGCTTTCCATATTTACCTTTTTAAGTGCTTCCTTAGCCTTGAGCTTTGCCTCCTTTTTGCTGGTTCCCGAAAGCCTAAGAGGATGCATAACATTCTCAAGTACATTTAGTGGTGCAAGAAGGTTGAAGCTCTGAAAGACAAAACCTATCTTATTAAGTCTCACTCTGGCCAGTTCCTTATCAGTGAGATTATTCACCAGGAGGTTATCTATATAAACTTCGCCTGTGGTTGGGAAAATCACACATCCCATAAGAGAAAGGAGGGTTGTTTTACCTGAACCTGACGGACCTATTATAAGAGTAAGCTCATTCTTCATGAAATCAAAAGTTGTAGGCTGAAGAGCAGTTATCACAGTGTCACCTGTTTTGTACTCTTTACTTGCTCCTTTTATACTGGCTGCTATTTCCATATTCGTTTTGGCTATTTTGAGAATTAAACAATATATGTACAATAATGTTCAATAAAACAATAAATAATACGTAACTGAACTAAATAATCTTAATTTTGTTTTCAATAGAAATGAAAGCAGTTATGAAAAAGAGTGAAATACTTACAACTTTAATAACCCACTTCTTTTCCTTTGATGCTGAAAAGGACAACCATGA
>Ga0315295_10005291_pt1 | contig 11018 bp, 23 predicted proteins | sample YL17G14_0_MG_FD_204453 | JGI IMG/M metagenome (GOLD analysis project Ga0315295, IMG submission 204453) | Sediment microbial communities from Yellowstone Lake, YNP, Wyoming, USA - YL17G14_0 | ecosystem: Environmental > Aquatic > Freshwater > Lake > Sediment | place: USA: Wyoming | collected...
TGGACGATGGCGGCGATGCGGTCGAGCGCGTTGGGCCTGGGCTCGGTGGGGCCCCAGCCTGCCTGGATGTACAGGTTGTCGGCCTGGGTGAGACGCAGAGCGATCTCCCGGGCCAGGATGTCGGCCAGTGGTCGCTGTTTCATGAAATGCGCTCCCATACGTCGCGCTGGGACCACTGGTTCTGCCGCATGCCGTCCAATCTGATGCACACCCGGGCGCTTCCTTTGCGCTGGTTGGCCCTCACATGGGCCGTGACCGACTGGAACCTTGGGTGCAGGTATCTGACCAGGTCACCCTTTCTCAATAATCGTTTAGCCGTCATAGTTGCAGTCGCGCACGCGCGCGTTCCTTTCTGGCGGGAGGCCTGGAAAATGGCGTAACCAGGCCCCCCGCCGATCCCTCTACCCCGTGGAGGAGGTCGGCGGGATACCGCCGCCGGGCGAGGGAAGCTCGGATAAGTCTTCCTGGGCCAGGATCTTGTCCACGGTGGCTAGTCCCATGGTATGGTGGCGTCCCTGGCACCCTCGTTTTCCATGATGAGGAAAGCCTCAAGGTCACATCTGGCTTGCTGTAGCGTACAGGAGACGTGCGGCTCCTCACCATATGGGGACTGGCTTCCTTTGGGCCGCCACAACCAATATGTATACCCAGCTGACATGTCGCCTCCCAATCGGTCCTGGCATCTACGGCTGAGGACCTCAAACGCACCATCGAGGGTGGTATAGTCGCCGGGGGAGATCCGTCTCAGTCTCAGTCCCATGGTCCAATGATCCTCCTGATGACGGCGGCGTGGCGGGAGGCCGCATCTTCGCGGCGCCAGCGGCGCTGCAGATGGATGACGATGGCACTCCAGTACAGGCACAGCGCGCTGCAGATGAGGATGACGATGACGTTCATATCAGCGGGAACCCCATCCCTGTGCCACAGGTGTTCTGACCGGGGATGCTGGACACGGTCCTGGCCCAGTCCCGCGCCGCCTTGTTGCGCAAGTCGAACTCGATGTCGGGTTTGGCGGCGTACCACTCGATGAAGGTCTTGATGATGCCCAGGAAGGCCTGCTGGACGGTGCGGTGTTCACCGCGCATCCGCTCCATGAGGGCCCTGATCGCGGCGTTCCCCCCGCCGTAGTAGTTGGCGTGGCGGAACAAGACCTCCACGGCGTGGCGCAGCTCCTTGTCCACGTCCTCCTGGTTGATGCGCTCCAGGATGTGAGGGTCGAAACTGGTGTTGACCGGGGGTGATTCGGTCCCGGTAGTGTTAGGCATGTGTTCCTCCAGGTAATAGTCGCGTCCGCTGGCGCTTGGCGTGCACGAGACGCTGGGCGCGGGCGCGGGCTTCTGCGTAATAGTCGCGGTCAGGATCACAGTCCTGCTCCAGAAATTCACGGTCCATGATGGCGTCGGTGGGATCGTCGAGGCCCTCGGCGAGGGTCAGGAGGCGGTCATGGCCGCGGGTTGACGTGACATGGGTCATGTGGCTAGGCCCTCCAGACGGGACTGGATGACGCGGGCATCCCAGATCTTGCGGGCGGCGGCCAGGCCGATGTCGCGGGTGAAATGGGAGCGGAGGGCCTTGAGGATGAGAATCATTTCGGATGGCTCGCTGTGCCCGCCCTGCAGCATCAACCCCAACGGAAATCCATCCAGATACCATCTGGTAAGGGGCTTGTCCAGATTGGTCACCTGGTTGGTAGAGATGCCTACCAGGTGCGACAGCTCGGCCATGATCATGCCGTACTCCAGGTTGTAGTAGTTGAGCCAGCCCTGGACTAGGCAGGTGTGGGTGGTGGACCAGATCCAGCCGCCCCGGTTCATGGTCTGGTTCCGGCGCTGGGCCCACCACTGAGCCAGTTTGGTCCGTACCTTGTCTCGCCGATCCCAGGAAAGCTCCAGGTCCAGGTAATCGAACTCGTGTTCGCGGGTCATGGGCGCTTCCCCCTGCCCTTTTTCTGGGCCGCTTTCTCGTCTGCCTGGGTGCGGGCCAGGATCTTCCAAGCCAGGTGATAGATGGCATCCCAGCCTACGGTGAGCGCCTGCCGGCGGCCCTTTTCGCGCAGGGTCAGATGGCGCGGGTGCAATTCTACTACCAGGGTCCTGCCACGATAGGTCATCGCGGTTTCACGGCGCACAGGGGAGTCGGGGCGTATGAGGGTCATGGCTGGGCCTCCACGGGTGGGGGGTCCTGGGGCATGGGCGAGGGCCTGTCGTCCTCGGGTGGGGCATCCTGGGACTGCTGGGGGGCATCCTGGGGGGCATCCTGGGGGTCGTGTGACCAATCCTGTCGGGGCTGTAAGGTATGGGCGCCGAACAGATACTCGCGGCCTACCCACAGGGTGCCGCCTAGAATCAGGACGGCGGCGAGAATGGGTATGATCTTGACCAGGACCCAGCCCACCATGCGGAGGAACGCGCCGAGCATGTAGACGGTGACCGTGGCCAGGGCCAGCAGGATGGACCACTTGATGAGCCAGGCGAACGAGGCGAGTGTCGGGATTGCGATTTCCACTAGGATGCCTCCTGATCAGGGATTGGGGACGGCGTCTCAGGGAGGGCCGCAATCGTACCGTTGGCCTGGTCCCAGCGGTAATTGGGTGGGTCCTGGGTGGCCTTGATGCGCCAGGACTCAACCGATGTCCACCGGCCAAAGAGGTCCCAGCCATAAGCGCGGGCCTCTTTGGCGGTGGCGAAGCGCATGGCGTTGCCGGTCTCGCCATGTTCGCCGTGGACCTTGATCACGACGCGGTAGGAAGTGCGGGTCATTGGGGCTCCTTCCTGCCGACGCGATAGGCGGGAGCGCCCAGCACGCCCGAGTAGAGTTCCGGGAGACGGCGCATATCCTGGATTCTGCTCTGGGCGTCACGGTCGGAGAGCGGTATCAAGGACGGGGGTTGCCATACGATGTCTCTCCCCCAGATCTCCGCCGATTCGGCGGTGACGTGGGTGTAGCCGGACGCGCCGAAGCCCCGGAGCAGGAGCCGGATGCCGGCCCATGAGGAGGCTGTCGCCTGGAAGTATTGGATGCGACCCCGGGCGACACTGTGCCGGGCTTGGCCGCGAGGGACGAATACCCAGTGCTCATAGGTGACGCAGCACTGCATGCGGATGATGGCTTTGAGGATCATTTGCCCTCCCTGAGGCGGCGGGCCTCGGTCTCGCCTAGGACCTCGTCCAGCCAACCCTCGTCCGCGACTCCGCCCTGCCCCACCTGAGATGTGACTTGGTAGGGCTCGGAATCCATGGGTGCTGGAGCGCCCCAGGCTGCCCGGTCCCGGGCCACGACGTCGGCCGTCACGCGAGGGGCGATGATGCCGCCGGCGATCAGGGCCCGCTCGGCCTGGCCCAGGGCCTGGGGGTCGGCGGACATGAGGTACTGGCGGATGTGAGGCGTGGTGATCAGGGTCATGAGGCTGGCCACGATCTGGGGGACGGCCTGGACCAGGCGGAGGTCGGCGGGCGTGGCCATGGACTGCTGGATGGCGGGGGCGGCTACAGGATCGCCCGCCCGGCGACCCGTGCAAATGTTGCTGTGGAAGTCATGGGTATCGTATTCCACCTTGCCATTCAGCGGCTGGAAGCGCCGGGCGTTGACAGGGTACATCTTGCCATTCCTGGAAGTAACCCAAGCGATCAAGCCCCTGCAGTCCTTGCAATGGCCCAGGACATCGCTCGATTCGCCTACGACGTGATGTGCCATGTTAGCTCACCCCCTGTTTGCCGGCCAGGACCGGGACCAGCTCGAGAGCGCGGTCCAGGGCGGCATCCTTGAGCAAGGCGCCAGTGCCAAAGAGCGCGTTGCCAACACTGGCGTCGACGCTGCGGCCCCGGACGTGGTCGATGACCCAGGTGATGGCGTTGTAGGCGCCATAGAGGGTGTTGCGCCAGATCGCGGCGCCGGGCTGGACTTCCAGGGCCGCGAGACACAGCTCGGTGGTGCGGTCGTAGAGATCGGTGATGGCGCGGGGATCGGCCACCAGGCGCTCGGTCGCGGCCTGCCACAGATCGACGTCCACTGTACCGATCCTGGCCAGGGTCTTCTCCATGACGCCGGCCCAGACGTCGGGCTGGGTGGTGGACAGGATGTAGGCCTTGGTCTGGTGGGGCTGCAGCTTGATCCGGGACAGGGTTTTCATGGTGTTGCCGTAGGCCTGGAACTTGCCGCGAGCCCTGTCCAACACCTCGGCCAGCTTGTAGATCTCCATGGCGAACTGGTCGCCACGGTGGGTGATGCGGACGCGCCCCAGCCGCCGCTCGATGCGGGCGCCGTTTGAGCACCATTGCCGCCACGCCTGGATGCCGTACTCGGCGGCTATGCCGGGGACATGCCCGCTGGTGATGGTCAGGTGACAACCCGTGGTGTCGGGGCCCTCGGGCATGATCTCGTGGCCGTTGCGCGGGCGGAAGCTGCCCATCCACTCAGGCAAGGGGACCTCGAACTGGTCGCCCAGGTCGGCCACGATGGCCACCCGGCGGCCGCCGTCGATGGCACCGGCACGGATGAGCTTCAGACTGTGCTCTCCGCTCAGGGCGACGGCGGCCTCCAGCAATTGGCGGTTGTGGATGGGTTTGTAGGCCGGGGATGCTACGCCCAGCTCCATGCCGTCGTCACTGCGGACCAAGGCACGGAAGAATGAGGGACGGGTCTCGGTCCTGCCAATGATCCCCATGGGCATGGGGACCGTTTTCCAGCTGAGGCCGGCCTTGTCCAGCATCTCGTCGATGCCGGTGGAGCCGGTGATGGTGTGGATGAGCCCCCGGTATGGGGCATCGTTGCGGGCTGATGTGCTGAGATTCGCCATTTTCAGTGTTGTCTCCCGGGCCTGTCTGGCCCCCCAGTCCCACGTCTGTCACCAGCGGGACTGGAATGTGGACAGGTCATTTGACGACGGTGTGGTGCGGGAAGACCAGGCTCCACTGCCAGCAGCCGGATCCGCGCCCTCCCAGGCTGCGCCTCACCCACTGGGGTCTGCGCATCGCGTCACAACCTTGGCACCTCTCGGGCTTAGGCCGTCCACCCTCGTACTCCCGTATTTCCTGCGGGGTGAAGTTGGCATAGTCCATGTCCCTCAGCATGTGTCCGCCGTACCAGCATTTGTTGAGCATGTCAGTCCCTCGTGCCGCCGTTCACGCGGGTGGCGGCGCGGCGCGCGACGATGACGGTTTCACCCCGGCCGGGAAGGGCGATGGGTGGATGGGTGGCGTGGAGGATCATGGTATCCAGGGCTCCGGCCCCGACCACGTGGCCATAGGGGAGCTGGTACTTGCCCTGGCCCTTGATCACGGCGATGTCACCCTGGCGGGCGATGATGCGGTCCTGCTTGCCGGACCAGATCCACCGGATGGCGTCCCTGACGGATGCCACGCTGCGCGGGACGGGGTGGGCGAAATAGGTGCCAGACTCGTTGCGGCCGACCAGGAAGCGGTCCTCGGTGGTCTTGGGATACCACGTGCAGGACTTGGCGTAGACGCGCCGGCGGGACACGGCGATGAGGCCCAGTCCGGCCCCGCCGCTGTCCAGGTAGGGAGCCTTGCAGGACTCTACCGGGTTGACCCAGTCCAGGCCGGTGGTGCTGCGGTAGTCTCCCCTGGACGAGCCATGCTCGTCGAAGAGCTGCCCTGCCTTGTCGGCCAACGTGCAGGCCATGCGGGCCTTGCCGCAGGCCATGCGCGCCTCCTGGGTGAGCTGCCAACCGTAAGGAGTCATGTGGCGGGGGGATGGGGGCCTGGGAGCGTCCCAGGGGACTCTCACTCCGTGCCACTCGCGCCGGAGGTCCCACTCACCGGTGGGCATGATCCGACATACCCTGCGCAGGATGCGTTCCTGGCGGGCTCGGATGGACTCCACCCCGGGGCGGCGCTCGGCCTGGAATGCCAGGGCCGCGAGCAGACGGGGGACGGGGCCCTCGGCTGACGTGATCGCGAGGTTGAATTCGCGGACTACGGCAGGGGTGGGGGTCATGATTGCCCCCTGTATGCCTTGCGGGCCTCGGGCTCGGTGGCGTGGCGGAGCCCGCCGACCGAGGCGTCCACGATGTACCAGTCGTTGCCGCCATTGTGGCCGCGAGTGTCCTTTTGCCCGCTGCGGATGATATCACCCTCGTGGGCCATGATCTCCAGTTCGCCGCCGGCCTCGTCGCCCAGGTAGCGACCCCATTCCAGCTCGGGCCTGCCGCCCACCGGCCAGGCCGTCACCCTGGCGATCCAGGGCCTGGAGTACCGGCGGTGATTGTAGCCGCCAATGCTCTGATGTACCCGGACGGGCTGGACTGCCTGCTTGCGCCGGGCCAGCTCGGCCATGGACTGGGTGATGAGAGCCTCCAGCTCCGCGCTGGTCCTGGCCTCGATCCAGTCGGGATTCACGCCTGCCTGCTGTGGGTCGTGAGATTCGGTCTCCTCGCCGCCGCTGAACGCGCGAGGGGCCTGCTCCGTTTCTGCCATCTCGTTGTTCGCCATTTTACCGCCTCCGACTACAGAATATCGCTACCATGATGGGGTGTCAACTAAAATCGGAGCATAGGGCAAAATACATGGGATTCTAGGGGTACTGCCTGGCCCAGTACCTAAGGCCCCCGTGCTGGCCCGCAAATGCCCTCTGCGGGGCCGGGGGGCGGGGAGGATGCCGGTTGGTCATCCATGGCCTGATCGTCGTTTCCTGGGGCCTTGGCGCTAAGGCGCGGGCTACAGCCCTAGATCTGGGCTAAGAATCCGGCCTGAGTTTTGCCGTGCCATGGCTGCCTGTGGCCGGGCCTGGAGGTAACTGTAGAACACCCGGACCTCCTCGCAGATGGAGGAGTGCTCACCCATGTTGTTCTGGCACCAACAGGAGCGGTCCTTGGCCAGGATGTCCAGGATGTGGATCATGCGGTCCTCCAACCGGGCCGGGGCCGGGGCTGGCGCGCCGCAGTGCTGGCACACGGGTCCGTACCCGACCAGGCGGCCGCAACTGAGACAGGTGGTCATGCTACTTGACTGGGTAGTCCAGTTTCCACTTGGCAATTGCCGTTGAGGTGGCGGCTGACTGTTTGGCAATGTTGCTCAGCTCGGCGCGGTCGGCATACGAGAGCCGTAGCTCCTCGCCCGGCTTGGCTGCGGCATAGGCTACTACTGCGGGTTTCTGGAGCCGCCCCAGGAACGCTTCTACCGCCAGCTGGATGGCCATCACGATGGCTCCGGCGCGGCTGGGCAGGGCGGGGACGGCGATGCTGGAAAAGTAGCCTACTATCCTGGTTATTTTCAGCGGGTTGGGATCGGTCGAGGCCAGCTCAACCTTGGCCTGCCCGACGGACTTGGAGACATGGCCGGTGTAGTCCAGGATCAAGGCCCCGGAGACGACGTCGACCACGCCCGTGGCTACGAGCACCGGGACTACGACGACCGACACGGAGCAGGCATTGCCGATGGCCGATAGAGCGCCCACGATGGTGGATGTGCTGGTGCAGCCGGCGAGGCCGAAGGACAGGAATGCCACTGTGATCACTAACAGAATGTGTTTCATGGTTTTCTGCTTTTGGGTTGGACTGTTATTGACGCGGGAATGGGCTTGCGGCCCCGCTTGCCGGCCGGTAGCCACCAGTGGGTGGCCTTGCAGCCGGGGCAGCGCACGGGGCGCCGGCTGAATTCGATGCGCTTCACCCAGGTGTGCCGGCAGCGCACACAGTGGCACTCGTACGGGTTGTGGGGGGGCTGGTATGGGGCTGGTGTTCTGCTCATGATGTCCTCACTGAGGATGTTACCATGATAGTGGGTCGAAATCAAGTCCTTGTTTGCCGGGGAGGTTGGGCGTACCATCGGGGTAAGTGTACTACTGCTACTATTGGTGCGAGTCCCAGAGCCGCTGGCGTGAGGCCGAGGAGAATGAGTTTGAGTTCGACGACCTGACATCGGCCTGCCTTGCCGCCCAAAGAATCGCCCAGCGCAGGAATACGTCCTGCCTAGTTCAGGACGGATGGGGGCGCGCCGTGTGGTCCTGCTGATTCCAGGGGCAGCGCCCGGCCACGTGCATGATCAGCGTGTAGGGCACACCCCGGCTCCGCAAATACGCTGCCAGGCCGGCGGCGCGTCGGTTGCCATCCACCCGGAAGCCTTCGGCCGCGATCTTGAATGGGGGTATGGTCTTCATGTCTATCCAGCATGGCCGCGCGAGCTGGATGGCGTATCCGCACCGCACGGGGTTTCCGGCTGGTCGCGCCACGTGTTCCATGATCTCCTCCGCTTGCGTGTGATCCAGTTGCGCCACAGATCCACCAGGGACCATCCTCGCATGTTACCGTCCAGCCAGGCGCGTGCGAACAGGGCGGCGTGCCATTGGTTCCAGGTCCAGGCGTGGTCGTCGAAGCGCCGGTCTATGAACTCCTCGCACAGGCGTTGGGAGGGTTCCTTGCGGTTGGGGCGCAGGACGTAGAGCTGGGCCGTGATGGCCATCTTGTCCCGGTGCGTGTCCATCTTGTCCCGCAGCGTCTTGAGCGCCTGGAACTCCACTGCCACCTCCAGGTTGCCGGGGCGTGGGTCCAGGGGCGTGGGAGGCTGTGTGGGAGGGGGCGGCGCCGACGCCACGGGCTCGATGGTCTTAGGTGCGGACCTCGGCGGCGTACCCGGCTTGCGCTGCCCCTTCAGCCACCATTTGGGCCGGGGCTCGGGAGCAGGGGCTTGGGTCTCGGGGCCGTGGTTGAACCGCCTCATGATTCGCTCGGCAATTTTCCTCTTCATGTCAACTCTTCAATTCCGCCCACGACCGGCCATGCGCCACCGAGGCTTTCACCGGCACCGACAGGGGCACCGACGTCTCCATTGCCTCTTTAGCCAAGCCCAGGAAATCGTCGCGGATGGACGGCGACAGCTCAAAGATCAGCTCATCGTGAACTGGGAGCAAGGGCCAGCATCTCTCATCCGGGTATCTGTACTGGAAGTCTTGCACGATGAGCCAGATGATGGCCATGGCGATCTTCAGGTGGTCCCCGGCGCTGCCCTGGATGGGGGTGTTGCCGCATTGGCGTAGGCCCTGGTTGACGGTGCTATGGCTGTAGGCCTTTACCTCGGGAATGAGACGTGGGCGCCCGAAAGCCGTCCAAACCATGCCGTGCTGGCGCGCGCGGCGATACTGGACCTCCATCCACTCACGCACGCCGTGATAGAGCTCGTACCAGGCGTCAATGTAGGTCTCGCATTCCTCGAGGCTGAACAGTGGTCCGTCGTTGGCCAAGATGTTCTGCTGCAGACCCTGCGCGGTCTGGCCATACAGGATCCCAAAGCCCAGAGTCTTGGCAGGGGTACGTTTGTTCTTACGGAAGTCTTCCAGCCAGGCCTTGGTTGCCGGGTCAAGGGTGCCGGCCTTGTCGGCCTGGATGAGCGCCATGACGGCATCGTAGTGGTATGTCCCACCGTCATCGGGGCGGAACAGGCCGCAGGCTGTGCGGACATGCATGTCCAGGCCGCGCCGGAAGATGTCCAGCATGGCGGGGTCCTGGCTGAGCTCGGCGGCCCACACCATCTCGATTTGGGACAGGTCCAGGGCGCCTAGTTCGTAGCCCTCCTCGGCCACGAATCCGCAGCGGACCTGGCTGCCCAATTCTTCACGAACAGGTATGTTTTGCAGATTAGGAGAGTCGGATGCCATGCGCCCTGTGCGAGCCACGGTCAAGCGGATCTGGCAGTGGAGGCGCCCATCGGGGCCAACCATGAGGGGCAGAGGAGTGACGTAGGTCCCTTTGAGCTTTTTGTAGCCGCGGTGAGCCAGGATCAGGTTGACGGCCGGGTGGAGGTGCTTGATCAGGCTGAGCGTGTCCTCATCGGTGCTGGCCCGGCCGGTGGCCGTCATGCGCGGGCGCCCGGGCAGCTCGAGGCCCAGCTCGTGGAACAACAGCCTGGCCACCTGGAGTGAGGAGGAAGGGTTGATGTGGCAGCCCACCAGCCGGTAGATCTGGGCCTCTACCTCGGCCATCTTCCCGTCGACCTTGACTCCTAACCGCTGGAAGTGGGCGAGGTCCAGGAACATGCCATGAGACATCATCTCTACGACCATGGGCATGCAGCCCTGGTCGATGCGCCTGACGTTGACCAGGCAGGGAGAATCGATGCGCCGGATGCCGTGGATCAGCCTCATGGGGCGCCGGATGCGCGCTTGGCCAGCCGGAGGGCCAGCCGGGGGAGCTTGTAGCGCATGGGCTGGTAGCAGGACATGTTAAGGTACATGACGGCCACGGAGCACAGATATATGGCGTCACGGGTGTCGCGGAGCACTTCCCGCTCAATGTGGGACTGGCTCTCGTCCAGGAACTGGCACCTCTCCGCCAGGAGTGACACGGTATTCGGCCTGACGCCAGCCCTGTGCAGGCAGTCCACAAGGCAGGCGCGAGCCTCGGTCCTGTTGCGGCTGTAAACGATGGCGCGGACCAGCCCGTGCATGTCGGCCAGGCGGTGCTGGGGGAAGTGCAGGATGCACCCATAGGCGCGGTATTCGTCGGGCATGTCTGTCACCCCCTCCAGCCCGCTATCCGCTCCAGCGCTTCCCGGATGGCCGACAGCTGGATGGCGATCTCGAACAGCAGGTTGTTCCGCAACGTGGTCTGCGGCGCCTGTGCGAAGCGCACATGCCGGTCTGTGGGCCAGCACTTGTCGACTTGGTCTCCCCATTCCTCAATACTCTGCCAGTCACGGGGAGAAAGTTCTGGTACTTTGTCGGATTCCATGGTTTGGCTCCTGGCCGATACTACTATGATGGTGGGGCAAAATCAATAGAAATCTTGCATGGAAATCACGGTCGGGGTACTGGGCATGGGGCGGTCTACGGGCCGAGGAGCCTGCCGCGCATCCTCCTCCCAGATGGCCGCCTTCCAGACGCGCTCCGGCACTGAGGCAGGTGGCCACCGGGTGAAAATCCGCGCGCGCGGTGGTTGGCTCAATCTTGACTTCCATGTCATGCTCCTTTCATTTGGGTCCGCTTCCTCATGGTGTTCTACATTCCTGCTTAAAACGTACGGTATGTCTCCAGCTTACGGGGTGCCCGGGTTGCCCTGGTGGAATTCT
>Ga0315295_10005292_pt1 | contig 11017 bp, 9 predicted proteins | sample YL17G14_0_MG_FD_204453 | JGI IMG/M metagenome (GOLD analysis project Ga0315295, IMG submission 204453) | Sediment microbial communities from Yellowstone Lake, YNP, Wyoming, USA - YL17G14_0 | ecosystem: Environmental > Aquatic > Freshwater > Lake > Sediment | place: USA: Wyoming | collected...
ATCCCGATGTCACCTCGTTCGTTGTCAGAAAGGCCAAGCGCATCAACCCCGGCATAAGAATTTTCGCAAGGGCGCCGGACAGGGTGGAGGCGGAAAGGATATACAAGGCCGGCGCGGATGTCGTGATAATACCCGAATACGTGTCTGGCGACAGATTTGTGCAAAAGATAGACCATTTCTTCAGAGAGAAAAAACCATGAAAGCCGAAAACCTTGCAGCTAGGCCAGACCCTTCGAGGGACCAGCACCTGATGACGAACCAGGGGACAATCGGGCGCATGGTCTCGGCTGCAGGGCCGACCCGCAGGGACGTCGTGCTGGAAATAGGCGCCGGTTCCGGCATCCTTACGAAGGCGCTCGCGAAAAGCGGAGCGAAGGTTATCGCGGTCGAGGTGGACAGGGCATTCGCCAAAACGCTGGGCAAAATCGGCGCCGATAACGTTGAGATAATTTATGCGAACGCGCTTGACGTCATAGACAAAATAGAATTCAACAAAATCGTGTCAAACATCCCGTATTCCATCTGCGAGCCGCTCATGAGAAAACTTTTCGAAAGGAAGTTTGATATCGCAGTTCTCAGCGTGCCGGAGAACTTTTACAGGATAATCGCATCAGAACCGGGAGAAAAAAACCACTCGGTCCTTTCGCTGAAAACACAAAGCTTTTTCAGGGTTTCGCTACTTTTCAAAATAAAAAAAGAAGACTTCACCCCGCCTCCGAGAACGGAATCGGTCGCAGTCGCCATAAGGCCGCTTTCAAAGGGAGACTATGAAAAAAGGCCTGAGAAATTCCTGCTGCGCGAGATATTCGTGCAGAAGGACATGAAGCTGAAAAACTCGCTCAGGGAAGCGCTCATAGAACTGAACAAACAACTGTTCTGCAGGCATTTCACGAAAAACATGGCGAGGGCGGAAATAAAGAAAATGAAGCTGGCGAGGCGGCTGCTCGAGAAGAAAGCCGGAGAAATGCGAAGCGGGGATTTCGAAGCGCTCGGGAAGAGGCTCAGGCCTTGCCCATGAAAGCTTCGTCTTGATGCTGGACCGTTACGCCCTTTTCGGTTATTTTGTACGGATGGAGCTTTTTCGAATGGTCCGAGCCGCTCATCTTCCATACCTGTATCGCGCGGTTGAACGTGAACTCGTTCCTTTCGTAGTAGAGGACGATCACGCTGTCCGTCACGAACTCCTCGACGCCGTACCTGGAAATGCCCTTGCTGCCCGGGACGATCTCTGAAACGAGCAGCGCCGTGCACCCGAGCTTCCTCAGCGTCGTGGAAAGGTTGAATATCATGCGCCTTAGCTCGGCCTTGTCCCTGACGTGTATGCCAAGCGCTGAAACGGAGTCTATTACGACCCTCTGGGCGTTCACTTCCCTTATGGCGGATTCGAGTATGTCGAACACCTCTTCGATGTGGTAGGGGTCGTATTTCAGGAACGAGAATCTGCCGGCCTTTTCGAACGGCTCGAAGTTGATGCCGAACTGCCTCACGTTGTTCTTTATGCTCTCCGGCATTTCCTCGAGCGAAAGGTATATGCCGTTTTCCTTGAATTTCGTGATGCCGTTGTAGATATACTGCGTGCATATGGTTGTCTTGCCCGTGCCGCAGGTCCCGGACAGGAGGACGAGCTGGCCCTTCGGGAAGCCGCCTTTCGTTATTTCATCCAGGCCTTCTATGCCGGTCTTGATCCTTTCGAGCATGACATCAACCAAGCCCTTTCCGATACAAAGGATATTCTTTAAACCTCTATATATTGATATTGTTCCTGCTAGTTTTTAAAAAACCAGAATGTCGCAGTTTCACTCAGCCTCGTTTGCCGAGCCATTTGTCAAGGCTTTCGCCACATTTGCCTTTGAGGCCGCCAAGCCGCTCGATGGTTTTGTCGATGCGCTCTGCCGAGAAGTCGAAGTCCAGCAGGAATTCCTTCAGCTTTGCGAGATCAGGTTTCGGCCTTTTTATCTCCACGTCGGACACAGGGGGGTTCATGAAAAACTCGAATATCTCTTCCGCGCTGGGCTCGAACTCCCATTTCACGCCAGAGAAAACGCTGAAACCCTTCTTTTCCCTGACCATTTTCAGCGCGGTCTTCGGGCCGATCCCTTTGACGCCGCCGGGGTTGTAGTCAGTCCCTATCAGTATCCCTATCATTATGAGCTGCTCCCTGCTTATGCCGAGCCGCGAAAGCACGCTTTCCAGTTCGATTATCTCAGGACTTATTTCTACATAATCTTCTTTCCGAGGGACTTTCCTCCTTCCGCTCACGGTCAGGTTTTTTATCATTCTTGTTGCCCCGAAAAGAACGGAGTCAAAATCCTGCGAGCCGCTCGCCCACACCACGCCGGCGTTAGCCATGTGCGCCGCCTGAGCTTCGCCTTCGCTCGGCGCCTGGATAACAGGGACGCCCATGTGCTCCAGCAGCTTTTTCGAGGCCTCTACCATTTCGCCGGTCAGCTTCGACGTCTGCTGCGCATATCTCCTTATCAGCTCCACATCCCCCGTTTCCCTCGCTTTTTCCAGCTTCCCTTCAGCTTCCTTTTTGACGGCGCTCCTCATCTCGGCGGTCTTGTGCTTGAACGCCGGCGGTTTTCCGTCGAAGACGAAAACGGGGTCTATCCCGTTCTCGAGAAGGTTGGTCGTGCGATAAAACAAGCCAGAAAGATGCGACGTCGTTCGCCCCTTCGAGTCCTTCAGCGGCTCGCCCGTGAAGCGGTCGCGGATTATAGAAAGGAATTGGTAGAGCGTGTTGTACGCATCTATCGCTATCATTCGCCCTTTCAGATCGGAGAGCTGTATCTGCCTTCCCGGAACCAGCTCGGAAAGATTCACACCCATGATAAGAATTTGTTGGAGAATTTAATAATATTCAACTGCCTAGCATGTCGAATGTATAACAGCGACCACCTTCTTTTTGTCCGCCACAAAGCCGTTGAACATCTTCGCCGCCTTGGGCGAGAGCTCGTGGTATATCTCGATTTTCTTGTCCTCAGCGGCCTGCTCGACCTCTTCCTCAATCTTTACATCGCCGTTCATGCCCCTGCCCACGACTATTATGTCAGGCTTCTTTTCAGCCAGCTTGAGGAAATCGCTCATGCCGATCACATGCGATTTCTCGCGGTATTCGATCCTGCCGTCCCACCAGACGATCATGTCGGAGAAATAGACCTTGCCATCGATCTCGACTTCGCCGAACCTGACGGCCGTTATCTTTACCATATTCTATATTGGTTTTGGACGGCATAAAAAAGATAGTCTTGGGCATCTTGGGTAAATAGCCCCGGGCGGATTCGAACCGCCGTCCACAGGTCCAGAGCCTGTTATCCATAGCCGCCTTCTGGCTTTGGCCGCTAGACTACGGGGCTGTGCATATCACAAGTTTTTGCCTTCTTGGTATACTTAATTTCACCTGTCTTTATATATTTATGGAAAAGTAGGTAAATATCACGACTTTTAAGTAACAAAAAGCTTTATAAACCCTTAAAATAACCTAAGATTAATAGATATAAGGCAGATGCAGGTGGTCTGGGATGGGTTTTGGATTCGGCTTCGAGACAGCAGAATTCGGAGATTTTGAGATGGATATAGAGGATGTCCAAGTTAGAAAAAAGAAGAAATATGACAGGATCTGGAAGGTCGGTTTCGGCGGAAGCGTGTGCTCAAAACCCGTCATACTCAATGGCGTAATATACTTCGGCTCCCTTGACCACAACGTTTATGCTGTAAATATCAAAACGGAAAAAGAGTTCTGGAGATTCAAGACCAACGGCATAATATTGGATTCTTCCCCAACGATACATAATGATATATTGTTTATAGGGTGTTTTGGCGGAACCATTCATGCAATAAACATTCGGACAGGCAGGGAAGTATGGCATTACAGGGCAGGAGGGGAGATAAACTGCAGGCCGCTTGTCTGGAACGGCGCGGTTTATTTCACGTCGAAGGACGGCTTTCTTTACATCGTAGACGAAACGGACGGCAAGGAAATCTGGCGCTTTCGGACAGGAGACGAAATGGTTTCGTCTCCCACTGTCCACAAGGGCAAAATATTCATCGGTTCTTATGATGGCAATCTTTATTGCGTTAGGGGGGATACATGCAAGGAAGCATGGAGATTCAGAACTGGGGCGGAGATAGAGAACGATGATCAATTCCTCATACACGAAGGCATCATCTACTTCGGAGGCTTTGACAATTTCCTTTATGCGGTTGATACCGAAACTGGCAAAGAAGTATGGAGATTCAGGACCGGCAAGTACGGCAACAACAGCGTTCCAGTGATTCATAACGATGTTCTTTACCATGGAAGCAGGGACGGCATTTTTTACGCGCTTTCGCTTGAAGGCAAGGAAATATGGAGGTTCAAGACGGGGGCGGAGATAACGGACAAGGGCCCGCTTGTGTACAAGGGCAGGATTTACTTCGGCTGCGGCGACGGGAACGTGTATTGCCTGAACAGCGAAGGAGAGGAAATATGGAGGCACAGGACGGACGGAAGCGTGTACACTTCGGTAATCGAACATGAAGGGGTTCTATACTTCGGTAGCTGGGACTGCCACCTGTATGCGCTGGACGCGGACACAGGGAAGGAAATATGGAGGTTCGCTACATCCACTTTGACAAAGGCCCCTTTACCCCCTGCTTACGAATGCTTCGAGATGGAAATCAAGAAGGAAACGCACATAGAAGAGGCCATGGGAGACAGCAAATACAAGAAGAAAAAGGAAGAGACATCATCCCTGTCAGATTATCACATTACAAGCGAATACCACACGGAAAGCGAATACAAACAGAAAAGCGACTATGACGTAAGCTTCGTGATGTTTGAAGGAGTTTTAGAAGGGGAGGAATTATGGACGTCGGATTTGAAAATATCCAGTCCGGGTTCGCGGATTTCGATGCCGAGCTAGAGGACTTCAGAATCAAAAAAGTCAGGAAGTTCGACAGGATGTTCATGGTAGGCGGGGGAGGAAGCATAGACACGGTTCCGTTCATCGAAAATGGCATTGCCTATTTCGGCGAGGCGAACGGCTACGTTTATGCTGTCAGGGTAGAGAACGGAGAAACGCTTTGGAGGTTCAAAACAGATGGAGGCATATTCGGTTCTTGCCCCATGATTAACAACGGGAAACTATACATAGGTAGCTATGACTATTACATGTACTGCCTCGATGCCTCGACGGGGGAAATGTTATGGCGCTTCCGCACAGGAGACAAGGTTTTCGGCTCGCCTAATGTTGCGAAAGGAAAGGTTTATTTCGGTTCGATAGACGGTTATGTTTATGCATTAGAAGCAGATACAGGGTCAGAGGTCTGGAGGTTCAGGACGGGTGAAATGGTGGGCTCCTGCCCGGAGATATGGAACGGAAGGGTTTACATAGGCTCGCATGATTCCAACCTATATTGCCTCGATGCCGAAACGGGAAAGGAAGTCTGGCGCTTCCGCACGGGCGGCGAGATAATGAACTGCCTGCCGTTCACAATCAAAGACGGGATTTTGTACTTCGGTTCTTTTGACAATTTCCTTTATGTCATAAATGCCGACACAGGGAAGGAACTCTGGAGGTTCCGAACAGGAGAATATGGCAACTCCGGCGTTCCCGTTATACACAGAAAAACTATTTATTTTGTTGCAAGGGATGGCATACTCTACGCATTGACGCTCGACGGAAAGGAGATATGGCGCTACAGGCTGTCGGGCGTTTCCACGTGGCAGAAACCTCAGATTTCAGACAAGGGAATGTACATCATAAGCGAGGATGGCTATCTTTATTGCATAGGCTTCGACGGAAGAGAACTAAACAAAAAGAGGATAAATACGGTGATGGTCCCGCCGGTCCTGCACAAGGATATGATTCTGGTAGGATCCTGGGACTGCAATCTTTACGCGTATGATCTTGAAGGCAGGGAGTTGTGGGTGACGCCGACATCCACGAAAGAGGAGGCTTTCTTCCCTCCACCCAACGATTCATTCAAGTTAGAGATAAACAAGGAAACTCACACAGATGATACGATTTCAGAGGACAGGTATGCATCAAAGAGAAAGGGGGAAACGGTTTCCCTGTCGGATTACCACCTAACTTCGGAATATTCGACAAAATCTGAATACAAGCAAAAATCCGATTATGACATCAATTTTGTTATGTTTGAGAATATAATGGAGGTTGAGGGCATATGGCTTTCGGCTTTGAAGGTTTCGAAACAGCCGACTTTGATGTCGAGCTAGAGGATTTGACAGTGAGAAGAACTAAGAAGTTCGACAGGATGTGGGGAGTCGGCTTTGGAGGAAGCATAAACAACGGAGTAAGATTGGTGAATAAAGTGTTGTATTTCGGCGCCATGGACGGTTACGTTTATGCCGTCGATGCATCGACCGGAAAGGAAATATGGAGGTTCAAAACAAGCGATGGCATTTGCGAAAGCACGCCAGCCGTCGCTGACGGCGTTCTTTACGTCGGCTCTTTTGATCACAACCTTTATGCTCTCGATGCCAAGACAGGAAAATTCAAATGGTCGTTCAGGACGGGCGGGATGGTTGACGTTTCGCCTGAAGTTTCTGACGGCATTGTTTACGTCGGTTCGAGGGACGGGAATGTATACGCACTTGACTGTAAAACCGGAAAGGAAGTTTGGCGCTTCAGGACTGGCGATGAGATAGCATCGGCGCCGACAGTCTATGATAACATGGTATTTAACGGCTCTTTCGATAAGAATTTTTACTGCCTCGACAAGAGGACGGGAAAGGAAATATGGCGCTTCAGAACCGGCGGGGAAATACACAATGACAGACCCTTCCTTGCCATGGGCAGCAGAATATATTTCACATCATTTGACAGCTATCTTTACTGCGTTGACATAAAAACAGGAAAGGAAATCTGGAGATTCAGGACCGGCAGATATGGCAATGCCGGAAGCTCCGCTTTCCACAACGGAGTCATTTACCATGCATCGAGGGATGGCATTCTCTATGCCATTTCCCTCGAAGGAAAAGAGCTGTGGAGGTTCAGAACGGAAAGGGAGGAATCGACGGATGCAATACCTCTTATATACAAGGACAGGATATATTTCGGGGCGGGGGATTCGAACTTCTACTGCCTTGACATGAACGGCAAGGAAATATGGAGGTTCAGGGCTTCGTACTGCATATACACGTCGGCAGCAGTCCTAAACAACGTGATATTCTTCAATTCAATGGACTGCCACGTTTACGCGCTGGATGCAGATACAGGAGAGGAGGTATGGAGATTCGCTACGTCCACCATGACCATTTCGCCTTTGCCCCCGCCATACGAATCTTTCAAGCTTGAGATCAGCAAATCACACATATCCGAACACTTTGATTTAAAGGACAAGTATAAGAAAAGCAAGGAAGAGACCGTTTCGCTTTCCGATTATCACGTCACAAGCGAATACCACACGGAATCGGAGTACAAACAAAAATCCGATTACGATGTCAATTTCGTCATGTTTGAGAATATAATGGAGGTCGAGGACATATGGACTTCGGATTCGAAGGCTTTGAAGCCGCGGATTTTGAAATGGAACTAGAGGATGTCAAGGTAAAAAGGGTAGGCAAGTTCGACAGGATGTGGAAGATAGGTTTCGGCGGCAGCACGCCCTTCAAAAAAATTCACGACGGAGTTGTATATTTCGGCGCCTGCGACAACAATTTCTACGCAGCGGACGCCGAGACAGGCAAGAAATTATGGACCTTCAAGGCGGGCGGCATCATAGCGAACATACCCGATTTCAACAACGGCTTTGTTTACTTCGGCTCCTGCGACTCATATTTTTATTGCCTGAACAGGAAGGACGGAAAGCTGGTCTGGAGGTACAGGGCCGGCGGTGCAATATTTTCAGGCTGTGCGTTTTACGAAGGCATGGTCTACTTCGGGAGCAAGGACGGTTACGTGTACTGCCTGAAAGGGGACACGGGGGAACTGGCGTGGCGCTTCAAGACAGGAGGGCAGATAGTTGCACAGCCAGCTGTTTCAGAAGGAAGGGTAACAATCGGTTCTTTTGATAATTATTTCTACTGTCTGGATGCCTTCACCGGCAAGGAGGCATGGAGATTTAAGACAGGAGCTGAGGTCCATAATGACGTATCCCCGCTGATTCATGAAGGCATGGTCTACTTCACGAGTTTCGATAACTATTTGTATTGTTTGGATTTGTCAGACGGCAAGGAGGCATGGAGATTTAGGACAGGCAAGTACGGCAACGCCGGGTGCCCGAGGGCCTACAAGGGAATTCTGTACCACGGCTCAAGGGACGGCATACTTTATGCTATTTCGCTTGAAGGCAAGGAACTGTGGAGGTTCAAGGCAGGCGGCATGCTGGAATCACCGCCGCTGATGCACGGGAATAAAATATACCTTTGTTCTGAGGACGGGAATCTTTACTGCCTGGACATCGAAGGCAAGGAGCTGTGGAGGTTCAAGACAGGCGCAGGTCTTTATGACATACCATCCATCTACAATGGCAAAATTTATTTTGCGGCATGGGATTGCCACGTGTATGCTATAGACCCCTTAACGAGAGAGGAAGTTTTCAGGATTGCCACAAGCACCATGACAGTTGCGCAGGTCCCTTCCGCGTATGAATGCTTCGAGATGGAAATAGGCAAAACCTTTGACGCGGAAACGGCTGAAGAAAAGAGCAAGTACAAAGGCAAGAAGGAGGAGATAGTTTCTCTTTCCGACTATCACGTGAAAAGCGAGTATCAAACAGAGTCAGAATACAAGCAGAAGTCGGATTACGACACGAGTTTCGTAATTTTCGAAGGAGTTTTAGAAGGTGAGGACATATGGACTTCGGATTTGAAGGTTTCGAATCAGCGGATTTTGACATGGAAATAGAGGATTTTGAAATCAAGAAAGTAGGCAAGTTCGACAGGGTTTGGAGGATAATTTACGGCGGCAGCATAACCCAGAGCCTGCTCCATGGCAATGTTCTGTATTTCTCCGCTGCCGATGCCCTTGTCTATGCCATTGATGCAGATACAGGAGAGGAGATATGGAGGTTCAAAGGCAACGACGTTTTCATGTGTACCCTTGGAGTATCCAAAGGCAAGCTGTACACTGGCTCGTATGACGGCAATTTTTATTGCCTTGATAAGGACACAGGCAAACCCGTGTGGAACTTCAAAACCGGAGGAAGGGTTGGAAGCGGGCCTGCCTTTGCAGATAATACCGTTTACTTCTGCTCGAAAGACCATCATGTCTATGCCCTTGATGCAAAGACCGGCAAGGAGACATGGAGATTCCGGGCGGGCGATGAGATGATGTCAGTTCCGAAGGTTTTCAGGAAAAAATTATTCGTGACGTGCTTCGATGGCAACCTTTATTGCATTGACAGGTCAACGGGCAAGGAAGCCTGGCGCTTCAAATCAGGAGCAGAAGCTCACAACGATGTTGATCTTCTGGTATACAGGGATATGGTGCTCTTCGCTTCCTTCGACGGAAACCTTTACGCCGTCAATGCTGAAACCGGGAAAGAGGTATGGAGATACAGGGCGGCGAAATTCGGCTGCGGCAACGCTCCTGTGGAGCATAATGATGTTTTGTATTACGGAACAAGGGACGGTTATCTTGTTGCGCTTACGCCCGAAGGACAGGAGATATGGAAATTCAAGACAGGCGGCATCATAGAAGGGCTTCCGGTCATACATGACGGCAAAATTTACATAGGATCAGAGGACGGCTTCATGTACGTTCTTGATATGGAAGGCAAAGAGCTCTGGAGGTTCAAGACGGACGGCTTCATATATGATACCCCGAAGATAAGGGGCAATCTGGTTTATTTCGGTTCCTGGGACTGCCATCTTTATGCGCTCGATATAAACACGCATAAGGAAGTATGGAGGGCGAATGCGAGCACGCTTGTTCAGGCAGCGATCCCTCCGTCCGGAGCGGAGTTCGAGGTTCAGGTCAGCAAGTCATTAAAGATAGATGATGCGATTTCGGAAGAAAGATACAAGAAGAAAAAGGAAGAAACATTTTCGCTTTCCAGCTATCATATCGAAAGCGAGTATCATACGGAGAGCGAGTACAAGCAGAAATCGGATTATGACGTTAACCTGGTCATGCTTGAGGATATTGTTGGTGAACAATTATGGATTTCGGATTCGAAAGTATTGAGTCCGGCTTTTCGGACTTTGATGTAGATGTGGAAGAAGTGGTCGTGAAGAAGACGAAGACGTACGACAGGGTATGGAAGACGACCACAGGCGGGAGCATAGACAACAATCCGATTATACATAAAGGAGTTATATATTTCGGTGCGCAGGATGGTTATGTTTATGGCGTTGATGAAAAAACAGGAAAAGTCGTGTGGACTTTCAAGACGAATGAAAGGATAATAGGCTCTTCACCGGTTTTGTTCGAAAACTCGGTAATCATAGGTTCGTACGACATGAACCTGTACAGGATAGACATAGCAAAAAGAGAATCGATATGGATCTTCAGGACATCAGGTGAGATATTCAGTTCGCCTTATATTTACAATGATATGGTTTACTTCGGCTCAAAGGACGGCAATGTTTATGCAGTTGATTGCAGGACAGGGAAAGAGGCATGGAGATTCAGGACCGGCGGACAGATAGCTTCAGCCCCCACCGTTGAAAACGGAAGGGTCTACATCACTTCCTATGACCACAACATGTACTGTGTGGATGCAGCAAATGGCAAGGAAATATGGCGTTTCAGGACAGGAGATGAGATGATAAACAATATGCCTTTCCTGATACACAAGGGTATAATATTTTTTGGCTCTCTGGACAGCTATCTATATGCGGTCGATTGCCTAAGCGGTAAGGAGAAATGGCGTTTCAAGGCAGGGGAATACGGCATTGGAGGGGGCAATCCCTACATTCATAATGACATGCTTTATTTTGGTTCAAGGGGCGGAGATTTTTATGCGCTCACTCTTGACGGCAAAGAGATATGGAGGTTCCGTGCAGGGGGGCCGATAATAGCACAGCAGCCACAAATTTGCAATGGCATGATAATTTTCGGCTGCGAAG
>Ga0315295_10005294_pt1 | contig 11017 bp, 9 predicted proteins | sample YL17G14_0_MG_FD_204453 | JGI IMG/M metagenome (GOLD analysis project Ga0315295, IMG submission 204453) | Sediment microbial communities from Yellowstone Lake, YNP, Wyoming, USA - YL17G14_0 | ecosystem: Environmental > Aquatic > Freshwater > Lake > Sediment | place: USA: Wyoming | collected...
GATGGCCTCCAGCCCCTCCTGCAAAAGGTCGGGCTCCACCACTCCTGTGCGCAGGTTGTAAGCCCATCCTAGAATCGGATTTAGGGGCGTCCGCAATTCGTGGGAGACAGTGGCCAGGAACTCGTCCTTCATGCGACTGGCCTCCTCCGCCTGCCGCCTTGCTTCCTGGGCCAGTGCCTGCCTTTCCCGTTCCGCCTCCGCCTGCCGGCGATAAAATTGCGTCGCCTGATGTTTCCAGCCAATGCTGACGCCGGTTCCCGCAATGGCCATCAACAAAAGCACAATAATGAAGGTGATTCTGGCTCGCTCCCGAATGGGGGTATAGATTTCCTCGGTATCGACTTTGGCTACCATCACCCACGAAGTATTGGGAACTGGGCACGAAGCCGCCAGCACCGGCACGCCCCGATAATCGATTCCTTCCGTTACTCCCTTCCACCTCGAGGCTGCTTTCGCGGCAGGCGATTGTTGTGAGTCGAGCGGAGCGGAAAGCGCCAAGGCACTTCCTTTCCGGTGCCGCAGCTCGTTTAAAAACAAGATCCTGTCTCCTTCCTGCCGGACAATCAGGGTTTCAGCCGAACGGCTCGGGGTAGGCCAGGACTGAATGAGGGGAAATAGAAACTTATAGGGATCGATGCGGAGCACCATGATCCCAATCACTCTCGATTCCCCCTCGTCCCCTTGCACCAGCGGGGTATAGAGGTCGAGATAGATTTTCGCTTCGCGGCGCGTGCGATAGAGGTCCGAAAAAACGACGTTTTTGGAATGCATGGCGGCAGAGAGGGATTCCTGATCGCAACTGTCCGCAAAGTTGTCGGCACGTGTGCCCAAGCGCGGCTTCCCGGACGGATCCACCAACAATATGCTTTGATAGCCATTTTCTCTTTGCAGCGCTGCCATCCAAATCAGCAAGCTTCCTGCAAAGGCAGGGTCAGAGGGCTTTTTCAGCCATTGGGCGATGCGGCCCGCGATGATCTGGTTGTCGCGAATCACGGTGGCGTTGGCCAGCCGCTCCTGGCGCCAGGTTTCAATCAGATTCACCTTCAAGTCGGCAATGGCCGCTAGGTCGTTCTCAATATTCTTTTTGATTTCGGCTCTGCCGCTGCGGTAAAAAAGAAATCCAGCCAAGCCAATGACGAGGGACAATCCCAGAAAGACCAAGATGATCACCCAGGGGATCCTTTTGATCGAGTCGGCAGAATTCATGTCCGTTCCAACCCAACAAGATGGGCAACCCGCCTTGTCCCGTCCTTTTGACCGGCATCCCAACTGTCGAAGATGCGGAATCTCAGATTCGGGCCGCCGCCAACCGCCATTCGGCCCCTGGCCCCGGCCAGAGGCTGGAATCCTCCAGCGCCTGGATTATCGCCTATCCTTCTTCGCGGCTGGGAAGTTTTGCCCCTCTTCAGTGCCCCATGGCGGGATGGCGTTGTCACGTGATCCGGACCTACCGCATGATGTGATAAAATCACCCTCTGCAGAAGCCGGTTCGGAAAGGTGCCCAGCCGATTCGGCTTGCGCAGAAGAGCAATTATAAACCATGCTCCTGGCAAACAACTCCTCGAATCGGATGGGAAGCACGGCCACGGCAAAGTCGTGCACAAGTGAGAAACGTCCTGCCAATTGGGGGCAGTTACCTTTTTCCATTGGCCTATGCCTCCATAAGTGGTAATACGCGGGGTGAAAAAAGGCGAGCGTCCCCCATTTTGCCAGGCGCTCACAATCCAAGAGGAGAAACAGTGCATAAACACTGGCTGGGCCTCATTCTCTGGGCATTCCTGGTTTTCCCATGGAGCTTCCCTGCCTTGTTGGCGCAGCAGTTGGTTGTGGTACCCGAAGAGGAACTGCCGCGCGTGGTGCCAGCCGGCTTTTACTATGAGGGGCAAGTGGCGCCCACGCAGATGCGCAACGCGGCGGCCGTGCGGATCCGCGGGAAGAAACATGTGATCGTGGCGCTTGTGGACAACTCGGGATATGCCTCAGAGATTCGCGCCAAAATCGAAGGCTTTTGGGCCACCGATATCCCGGTGCGGATCGGCGGGAGGAATCTGGCGGTCGGCGTTTATCCATTTGGAGTGACCCAAGCTGGGGTGCTGAATATTTATGATCTGGCCGGAACACTGCGTTTTTCGGTCAAGACCTCGCGGGACACCGGCCTCCGAAATCCCCGCCCCTTGGCCATGGTAATGGCCGGCGATGGCATCCGCTTCTATCGCGGCCGGGATTACGTTCTATTAGGGATTCGCTAACAGCTTTAACAGTGGAAAAGCCCAGCCCCGTGGAAAGGAATATTTCGAGAGGATCGCAAAATAAATGACAACCGCTTTCCGGATTTTTCACTGGTTGTGCCGCTTCGTCCTTGCCGGCATCTTCATCTACAGCGGGTACATTAAGCTTGATGCACCGCTTCAGTTTGCGGCCGCCATCGCCGGCTACAAGCTGGTTCCAGACTCCATGATTTCTCCGCTCGCCGATTACCTTCCCTGGATTGAAATCGCTCTTGGCGTGTTGCTGCTCATCGGATGGAAGATACGATATGTATCGATAGGCGCATCGGTCCTTTTACTGGGCTTTATCGCCATCCTTACCATCACCTATATGCGAGGGATCGATGCCGACTGCGGCTGCTTCGGTTTCGGAGACCGGATCTCGCCTCGGACCATAGCCCGGGACGTCCTGATTCTGCTTCCGGCACTCTTCCTGGTTTTTGAGACGCGCCTGAGCAGAACTGCCATAACGGCTGACTCCTAACGTGGGCGAGCCAGGAAGAGAGAGGCTGACAGCGTTATTCCTTTTGCCCCTACAAGCTTGGCAGGATTACAGGGTAAAGTGGGCTGTGTTGCGGCCCTACAAGCGGGGATAAGAACGGCGATTTGACATCCATTGCCGATCTCGCGTGGCAGCTCATTGGCGAGATCTACAAGGCACGAGGGAAAAAGGAGGAGCACTCATGACAAGTGTACCTAGTCCCGATCAAATTGAAACTGTTGCGGAGCGATTCAGGAAGCTTTATACCGGCGCAATTTCCGACATGCTCGACAAGAGTGGTTACCGGAACCAGGTTCTTCCGTTCTATATCACTCCCTTCACCCAAGCGGACAGGGTAGCTGGTCCCGCCTTCACGGGCCAGGGCTATCCGTGCGCCGATATCGCCCACAACGACACTCAAACACGCCTGAAGATGCTGGATAGCATTACGCCCGGCACCGTGTCGGTGTGGTCTTGCGGCGGAAGCACGGATTGTGCGCACTGGGGCGAGATCATGTCTACCGCAGCACGCCAGCGAGGCTGCAACGGAGCTGTTGTCGACGGCGGCGTCCGTGACGTCGACTTCATCAACGCAATGAAGTATCCTGTCTTCGCGCGCTTCAAGTGCTCGGCCAGCTCTATCGGCCGTTGGGACATCCGTGAATACCAGGTTCCGGTCAAGATCGGCAATGCCGTCATACATCCCGGCGATTATGTCTTCGGCGACACCGATGGAGTTGTGGTCGTTCCGAGAGACATCATCCTGGATGTCCTGGTCGCGGCAGAAGACGTCTTCCAGCGGGAAGGGGGCATGCGCGAGGAACTGCGGCGTGGCGTTTCGGTCAAAGACGCATACGAGAAGTACGGCTCGCTGTAAGGCCAGGCTCGGCGGCGGAGGAACTCAAGCCCCACCTGCTGAAACAAGATCAAATGGCGGAACCGAGGTATTCACATGGTCATGTTCAATCCCCTGCAAGGTCGAATCCGTTGGGTGTTGATCGGTTGGATGTTCGCGATCAGCGCAATCGCTTATCTGGATCGTGTCAACATCTCGATCGCCGGCCACTCCATTCAACAGGAGTTTCATCTCAGCATCGTGCAGCTGGGCTGGGTTTTCAGCGCCTTCGTGGCAGGGTATGCGCTCTTTCAGGCTCCCGGGGGCCGGCTGGCCGACCGCTTTGGGCCGCGCAAGATCCTGACGCTTGGTACGATTTGGTGGGGCGTGTTTACAGCGCTGACAGCATTGGTGCCCTCGGGAGCGGCAAATGCCCTCATCATCCTGCTGGCGGTGCGCTTTTCTCTGGGCCTGGGTGAGGCCGTGGTTTATCCTGCTTCCAATCGGCTGGTGGCGGCCTGGATCCCCTCCCAGGAGCGTGGCGTGGCCAATGGGCTGATCTTCGCCGGGGTGGGCGCGGGGGCTGGAGTGACTCCCCCGCTGATCACTTACATCCTTTTACATTATGGCTGGCGATGGTCGTTCTGGTTTAGCGCACTCATCGGACTGGCGGCCGGCGCGGTCTGGCTCTTGCTAGCCCGTGACAGGCCCAACGAACACCCCTGGGTGAGCCCGGAGGAATTGCGCCATATTCGGACAGGACTGCCGGAACACGCAACCGGATCGGGCACCAGCAACGCACTTCCCTGGCGCAGCATTCTTGGCAGCAAAGATGTGCTGGCGGTGACTTTGAGCTACTCCTGTTTCGGCTATGTCGCCTACATTTTCTTTACCTGGTTTTTCATCTATCTCAGCACCGTGCGCGGCCTCGATCTCAAATCGAGTTCCTACTTCGGTATGCTCCCGTTCATCGCGATGGCGACCTGCTCGCCCCTGGGAGGTTGGATCAGCGATCGCGTGACAAAATGCTATGGGAAGCGCATCGGCCGTTGTGGCGTTGCCGCAGCCAGTATGGCGCTGGCGGCGGTATTTATCACCTTAGGTACGAAAGCTGCGGACGCGCGCCTGGCCACAATCGTGTTGGCGGGGGGCGCCGGCGCCCTATACCTTTCGACGAGCTCGTTTTGGTCGGTAACGGCAGACCTTGCCGGCACTTCGGCAGGAACCGTTTCCGGCGTTATGAACACCGGCAACCAGATCGCCGGCACCGTGACTGCTACTCTGACCCCCCTCATTGCCGCCCACTTCGGCTGGCCGGCGTCGTTCCTGGTTGCAGCGATGCTGTGTGTCGTGGGGTCTCTGGCATGGCTAATTGTGGATCCTGACCGGGAACTAATTGCCCCAGGGTAACCCCGCGGTTCGGGTGGGGGACTCACAAAGTACGACAGTTCCGGGATGGGCCTTAGCCTTATGAGATCCGGCGTCGTGGTGCGCTGCGCCGTACCCATCCTTCTCCACACCAGACGCCGCACATCATTATCTGTGCGCTCCTGCGTTCGCCTTCGCTCTTGCGAAAATTGCCCCAAAAAATGTATGCTCGCTCCGGTTGCAGATTTTGCTTTGGCGACCTGGTTGTTCTTTTGGGATCCGGCCGGAACCGGTGAGGCACTCATTTATCCCCATTATACTGGATCACGCCATGCCTGTATTTGAATGGAACGATATCAAGCTCGAAGTTGACCAAGATGGTTTCATGCAGGAGACCAAGCTCTGGAACGAACGCGTCGCTCTTGCGCTCGCCAGCACTGATGGTATTACCGAATTGACCGAAACTCATTGGAAAATAGTCAACTACATTCGGGAGTATTATCTGAAGTTCGACATTGCACCAATGATCCGGAAACTCTGCAAGGAAACGGGCTGTCCCCTGAAGCAAATCTATGAGCTTTTTCCCTCAGGCCCCGCAAAGGGTGCATGCAAGGTTGCCGGTCTCGCCAAGCCGGCCGGCTGCGTTTAAATCCATGGATATAAGGCTCAGGAACTCCCGATGACCCTGCTATTTTTGCTTTACGGAGCGCTGGCGGTTTTTTTAGCAGGCAACCTGGTTCGCTTGGCTAGAATCCTCATAATGCCGGTGCATCTGCGCTGGGAGCTCTATCCCGTTCCCAAGGGGCCGCGGGACAGGGTGCGCTATGGCGGCTCCTATTTTGAAGAACTTGATTGGTGGACAAGACCGGAGCGGCGCGGCCTTAGAGGTGAGCTGAGGCACATCGTCTCTGAGCTGCTCCTTTTCAAAGGCGTTCGGCAGCACAACCGGCAGCTCTGGTTTTGGTCCTGGCTGCTTCACATTGCACTGTATCTCCTCGTGGTCAATATGGGATGGGCAGTCCTGGTGTCGCTCTTGGAGCGCGTCGGTCCGGCAGCCTGGACGAGCAGCATCAGTCCGGTACTGCGCACTCTGATTATGTCCTTCTCATGGATCTCTGCCCCTGGCGGAGTGATGGGCTCCCTGGGCTTGATCATCTATCGCAGCACTAGCCCGAAAATGAAAGCGTTTACTTCACTGGCCTCCATTCTCAACCTTTCGGTCATCCTTTTGCTCTTCGCTTCGGGTTTGCTTGGCCAGATTACAGACTCTGCCATGATAGATAATCTAATTTCACTTGCCGGTGCGCTTCTGACTTTTCACGCCCCTCCCAGCGTTCAAGGTTTCGCGCTGGCGCACATTGTCATCCTGGCTCTCTTCTTGAGCTACTTTCCTTTCACCCACATGACTCACATGTACATGAAGTTTTTCACCTATCATAAGGTCCGATGGGACGACGTGCCGTATAGGGATGGGGAGCGGTTGCACGAGAGCATCGCTCGCTGTCTGGCCTTCCCGGTGAGTTGGTCCGGCCCTCATATCAAGGGCGAAGGGAAAAAAAACTGGGCTGATGTTGGCGTTGAAGAGGTAAATAATGCCGGACAAAAAACTCGCTCTTGAGGATATCAGCCATGGATGCTCACAGCTGGCGCATCTCCACAAGGAGGATTTGTTGCCGCTGCCGGCGCCCTACGATCGCATCGAGGAACAACCGGAGGCGAAGGTCCTTGATGAGAAAGTCCGCCTGCAATTCGGAGCCGCTCTCGACGACACTCTGGCTGTCGGCATTCCTGTGCCTAAATCCCAGGAAGAGGAAAGAGAGCTAGTTGAACGCTTTCTGTCAGGGCTGCAAAAACTGGTCTCGAAGGAGGACAACTGGGCTTTTCTGCAGCAGCTCATGCTGTCCATCGATCACTGTGCCAGTTGCCAGACCTGCATTGACTCTTGCCCGATCTATGAGGCGAGCGGCCGCCACGACCTGTACCGGCCAACCTATCGCAGCGAAATCTTTCGCAGGCTGGTGCGCAAGTATACACGCCGCGGCGGGAAGCTGCTCGCCAGGATAAAGAACGAGGATATTGAGCTCAACTGGACGACTGTTGCCAGGCTGCTGGAGCTGTCCTATCGATGCACGCTCTGCCGCCGTTGCGCACAGAGTTGCCCCATCGGAGTCGATAATGGCTTGATCACACGTGAAATCCGCAAGCTTTTCAGCATGGAACTGGGAATCGCTCCGAAAGAGATTCATTCCAATGGATCGATGCTGCAGCTTCGAACGGGCTCCTCGACGGGAATGAGTCCCCTGGCGGTCAAGGACAATGTGGAGTTTCTTGACCAGGAAGCACTTGACCTGACCGGCATTGGAATTCAAACACCTTGGGATAGGGAGGGAGCCGACGTTCTATTGATGCACAATGCAGGCGAAATTCTCGCCTGGCCGGAGAATCCCATGGCTTTTGCCTTGATCCTCCAGGCCGCTGGTATCAGCTGGACATTATCGAGCGAGCTCGCAGCCTACGACGGGGTCAACTATGGACTCTGGTATGATGATGCGCAACTGGCCCGCGTGGCAATCCGGCAGGCGCAGGCTGCACGCAAGTTAAAAGTCAAAAAGATCGTGGTGGGCGAGTGCGGCCACGGCCATAAAGCGCTCATGGTGACCGCAGATCGAATCCTGACGGGCGATCTGAATGTGCCTAGAGAGAGCGCACTCGTGCTTCTGCGGGATATTGTCATGAGCGGACGGCTCAAACTCGATCCCTCGCGCAACAACTTCCCGGTCTCTCTTCACGATCCGTGCAACATGGTTCGCCTCATGGGGATCGTAAGGCCGCAGCGTGAGATCCTGTACAAGATTTGCCCGCAGTTCCGCGAAATGACGCCCCATGGAGTTGAGAATTATTGCTGCGGCGGAGGATCCGGATTTGCGCTCATGTCTTCTCACAACTTCGAGGACTGGAGGCTCTCCGTCTCCGGACGGATGAAGCTTAAACAGGTGCTGGAAGCGTTTTCGGATTGCCCCGGCCCCGAGGTGAAGAAATACCTATGTGCGCCTTGCTCGAACTGCAAGGGCCAGATTCGCGATCTGTTCCGGTATTACCGCGTATGGGAGAAATCCGGCATCCTGTATGGGGGCCTGGCCGAACTCATTGCCAACGCCATGGAGGAGATCAGGCATCCGTTCATTCAGTGGGAATTCCACTAACGATAAACGCGGTGAAGGCTTCGTGCATCCTGGCACATTACGCCCGCAAGAAGGAACAAAGCTATGGAATCAGATTTGATTTATCTCGACAATGCTGCAACCGCCTGGCCGAAACCAGAGAGCGTTCATCAAGCTGTAACCGAATCCTATCGCAAGATTGGGGTCAATCCTGGCAGGAGTGGTTTCGACATGGCAGTCGAAGCGGGGATGGTTTTAGACAACACGCGCAAACGGCTGACCGCCTTCTTCGGTGGGGACGAGGATGTTCCTGAGCGGTTGTGCTTCGGGTATAACGCCACAGATGCTCTGAATTTGATAATTCAGGGACTGCTATCTCATGGAGACCACGTAATCACCACGAATCTGGAACACAATTCTGTGATTCGGCCGATCAACCATCTGGTTCGCGATGCGGGAGTGGAGGCTACCTTCATTCCATTCGACGGTGCCGGGTTCGTTGATCCGAATGAAATAGAAGGGGCAATAAAACAAAATACCAAGCTGGTCATCGTAAACCACGGTTCCAATGTACTTGGTACGGTTCAGCCGGTAAGCGAGATTGGCAAAGTCTGCCGGGAGAAGGGGGTAATATTTGCAATCGACACAGCCCAGACTGCGGGCATCATCCCGATCAACATGAATGAGATGAATATCGATGTGCTGGCCTTCACCGGTCACAAAGCGCTGATGGGTTATATGGGCATCGGCGGCCTATGCGTCCGCAAGCATGTCGACATCCGGCAGACCAGGGCCGGAGGAACCGGTGTTCAGTCCGCTTATCCATATCATCTCGAAGACTACCCCTGGCGCTTGGAATTCGGAACCCCCAACATGGTTGGAGTCGCTTCCATGAACGCCGGCCAGGACTGGATCGCAGAAACAGGGATCGAGAACATCTATCGACATGAGATGAATCTTGCGCGAAAGCTGGTTCAGGGCTTCCGCGAAATCACAGGAGTGAAAATCTACTGCTGCGACCAGATGGAAAACCATCTCTCCACCGTGACAATCAATGTGGACGGATTGGATGCCGGCGACGTGGGCATCATGCTCGATGTGGATTACAACATCGCCACCCGGACGGGCCTGCACTGTGCCCCGTTGGTGCACCAGCAAATTGGGTCTGCGGAAATCCACGGAGGAGTGAGATTTTCCATCGGAGCGTTCAACACTGAGGCGCAGATCGACACCGCCATAGAATCTATCAAAGCGATCACCCGCTGGAAGGAGACCCGCAAGACTCAGCTGGTTTCCAAGGTCTGAAGCCCTCTCTGCCGGCCTTATGTGTTGCCCTGCTGATCGCGGATGAAATTCGGCCTTCGATAAGTGCAATCGAATTAAGCGACTTTTCCGTTCAGACCCAATGCCGCTAACCTAAGCAGAAGTCAAAAGCTCGCGCAGCCTATCTGCTATCGGTGATCCGTGAAAATCTGTTCATCTGTGTCCCATTTTTTCTCTGGGTGCTCGGAGTTCCTTCTCTTGCTCTGTCCCTCCGACGCCCACGATCATCTTACACAGCGCCATTTTTCGCAGAAGTGATCGGACTAGCGAAGAGATTGGGAGATCTTGTGAAGGGCAGTGGAAATTTCCAGGTTGGTGCTTTTGATTTCCTCGATTTTTCTAATCGAGTGGAGAACGGTTGTGTGATGCTTGCCGCCGAAATCCCTTCCAATTTGAGGAAGAGATGCCTTGGTGAGTTGCTTGCAGAGATACATCGCAATTTGTCTTGGCTGCGCTATCGCGCGGGTATTGCTTTTGGATTTGAGTTGAAAGGGCTTCAGTCCGAAATATTCGGCCACCGCACGCAGGATTGATTCAAAGGAATGGGACGATTTTCCTCCGGAAATGATGTGCTTGAGGACCTCTCGGGTGTAATCCAAGTCGATTTCGGGGACGTTGATACCGTCCAATTCCGCGCGTGCACCAAGGCGGATCAGAGCGCCCTCGAGAAGCCTGATGTTGGATTGGATTCCCTCCGCAATATACATCAACACTGAATCGGACAAATTAAAGCCTGAGCGCTCCGCCTTTTTCTTCAGGATAGCAATCTTGGTTTCAAAGTCAGGCGGTTGGATGTCGGCGATCAACCCCCAATCGAAACGGGAGTGAAGACGCTCCTCCATGGATGGGATCTGTCGAGGAGGGCAGTCGCTTGTAATCACGATCTGCTTTTGGGCATCGTAGAGAGCATTGAATGTATGAAAGAACTCTTCCTGGGTTCTCTCCTTGCCGGAGAGAAATTGGATATCGTCCATCAGGAGGACGTCGATATTGCGATACTTATGCCGGAACTGGAAGGTCTGGTCATAGCGAATCGCGTTGACCAGTTCGTTCATGAATCTTTCCGCGGACATGTAGGTCAAGCGCAGGCGGCCGTTCTTCTGCTTAATTGAATGCCCGATGGCGTGCATGAGGTGCGTCTTGCCCAATCCCACGCCGCCATAAATATAGAGAGGATTATAAGCTTTGGATGGTTGCTCGGCGACCGCCAGGGCTGCGGCACGAGCGAACTGGTTGCTGGATCCAACGACGAAGGTGTCAAAGGTGTACTTGGGATTCAGGAAAAAAGCAGGACCGGAGACCTCCGTCGGTTCACTCGAGCTCATGTTGGGTTGGCTGCTGAGCACCGCTCCTACTGATACATTTAATTGGATGCGGGCATGGACGGTGTCCTGGATTGCCTCCTCGAGCACTTGTGAGTAGTTTTCCAGCAGGCATTTTTTGAAATTCTCGGTGGGAACCGTCAGATGCAACGCCGATTGGTCACAACCGGCGAAGACAATAGGCCGGAACCAAGTGTCAAAGCACTGCGGGTTGACACGTTTCCCAACGGTCGATAATACCTGAGACCAAAGGTCCATAT
>Ga0315295_10005295_pt1 | contig 11016 bp, 15 predicted proteins | sample YL17G14_0_MG_FD_204453 | JGI IMG/M metagenome (GOLD analysis project Ga0315295, IMG submission 204453) | Sediment microbial communities from Yellowstone Lake, YNP, Wyoming, USA - YL17G14_0 | ecosystem: Environmental > Aquatic > Freshwater > Lake > Sediment | place: USA: Wyoming | collected...
GTGCAGGGCTTTCTACGGGAAGGATGTCGCGCCGATTTTTGAGGTCATTTTGCCGATGACGACTAGTGCGGCATCGCTCAACCGCGTATATAATTACTATAAGGACTTTGTTGCGGGGAAAGGGGGAAAGAAGATTGCGGGCGGGAACCTCACGGTTGCGGAGTGGGTCGGGGAGCTGAAGCCCGCGCGCATAAGCATGATTCCCCTGCTTGAAGACAAGGAGGCGATGGGGAAGGCCGCGGGGATTGTGGAGGAGTATATCGCGGACAAGGATTTGGCATACCAGAGGGTATTTTTGGCGAGGAGCGACCCTGCGCTGAATTACGGGTCGCTGAGCACGGTGCTGATGATAAAGAATGCGGTGGCGGATTTGCATGCGCTTGAGGAAAGGAGCGGGGTGAGCATCTACCCAATTATCGGGGCCGGGAGCGCGCCGTTCAGGGGGAATCTGAAGCCAACGAACGTGGAATCGTTCATGAAGAGCTATCCGAACGTGCAGACGCTTACTCTGCAATCCGCATTCAAATACGATTATCGGCCCGAGCAGGTGATAGAGGCGGTGAGGAAGATACGGGAGGCGAAAAGGGGGGCGCCCCGGGACGTGGATAATGAGAGGTCGCTGCGGATAATCGGGAAGGTTTCCGCGGAGTATAGGGCGCAGATTGCGATTCTTGCTCCCATGATTAACAGGGTGGCGAGGTATGTGCCTGCGAGAAGAAAGAGAAAGCTGCATGTGGGGCTGTTCGGGTACTCGAGGGGAATAGGAGAGGTGAAGCTTCCGCGGGCGATTACTTTCTGTGCGGCGCTTTACTCCATTGGGATTCCTCCGGAGATGCTTGGGCTGAACGCGCTGGTGGAGAAGGATTACGAGTATATAGGTTCTGTTTATTCGGGTTTTGAGGAGGACTTGAAGGATGCGCTGGTTTATCTGAACAAGGAGAATCTGAAGCTGTTTCCTGAGATTGAGAGGAAGATGCTGCCGGTGCTGGAGAGGTTTGAGTTCGAGACGGACGAGCCGCATCGTGCGCTTTCCAAATATATACTCAAGAAGGTGGAGAGCGGGGGGCACGAGGCGCTGCAGGAGGAGATAGTGAAAGCTGCAACCATGAGGAAGTTCCTGGGCTGAGGCGAATATTTTAATTCTAAACGGGTATACAATATTACGGGCAAGCGCTCGTATTCTAGGCGCAACTGGGGTTGCGCAAGGGTGAAACTATGGCGCTAGAGATAATACCAGCCGTCCTGGTGAAGACCAAGGAGGAATTGCTGGAGCATATCTCACGCGTCAGGAATTATGTAAAGACTATCCATATCGATATAATGGATAACAAATTTGTCCCTAATTTTACTATCGGAGTGAAGGAACTGCAGGAACTTCCTTCCGGATTGAAATACGAAATCCACTGGATGGTGCAGAGGCCCGAGGAGTGGGTCGGGAAGGTGAAGGGGCCTTACCTGCACATGGTGCACGTGGAGGCGGTTGAGAGCTGGGATAATCTTGCAAAGGCGGTGAAGGAGAGCGGCGGGAGGCTGGGGGTTGCGCTGAATCCCGAGACTTCTTTGGAGAAAATAAATCCTCACCTCAAAAATGTGGAGAAAATACTGGTTATGAGCGTGCATCCGGGCTTCTATGGGCAGAAATACATTCCGGAAGTGGAGGAGAAGATAAGGGAATTAAGAAGGATGCTTCCGAAAGCAGAGATAGAGGCGGATGGGGGAATAAACCCGGAGACTGCATTGAGGGCTTCGGAAGCCGGGGCGAACGGCCTTGCGGCTGCGAGCGCGATATTCGCGAAGCCGGACGTGGGGAAGGCGGTTGAGGAACTGAAGAATTCCTTGAAAAGGGGCTGGGGGGAAAGGCATGGGTAGCAGGATGAGAATCACGAACACGAAGCAGCTGAAGCTGATTGCGAACACGATACGCGAAGACGTCATTAAAATGCTCTATGAAGCGAAATCAGGGCATTCGGCGGGCTCGATAGGGCTCGCGGACATATTTACCGCCCTTTACTTTAACGTATTGTACCATGACCCGAAAAATCCATCCTGGCCGGATAGGGATAGATTAGTGCTTTCGAACGGGCATGTGTGCCCTGTGTTGTATGCGGCGATGGCGAACGCGGGGTATTTCCCTAAGGAGGAACTGCTCACGCTGAGGAAATTGGGAAGCAGACTGCAGGGGCACCCGCACCGCAGCGCGCTTCCGGGGATTGAGAACTCCTCCGGGCCGCTCGGGCAGGGATTGTCGCAGGCGGTCGGAATGGCAATAGTCTCCAAGAGCGAGAGGAAAAGATGGAGGGTTTACGCAATCATTTCTGACGGCGAGCACGGGGAGGGGCAGATTTGGGAAGCGGTCCTTCTTGCGTCCAAGTATAAGTTGGGGAATTTGACGGCGATAATGGACAGGAATAACATCCAGATTGATGGGTTTACGGAAGAGGTGCTTCCATTGGAGCCGCTTGATGAGAAATACAGGGCATTCGGATGGCACGTGATCGAGGTGGACGGGCATAATATCCATGAGATTATTGATGCGTGCGAGAAGAGCAAGGCGATTTATGAGAAGCCGACGCTCATAATCGCGCACACCATCCCGGGGAAGGGGATACCCTTCATGGAATTCCTGACTGAATGGCATGGGAAGCCGCCCACGCAAAAGGAGGCGGAGGAGGCGCTGAATCTGCTCGGGGTGGAGAGGACCGTGATCGAGGAGGAAGGGTGATGCTGATGATGCGCGACCACATAACATTCCCGGCGAAGGGTTCTGCGGCGAGCAGGGACGGCTTCGGAAAGGCGCTCGTTGAATTGGGGGAGAGGGACCCGAATGTTTGGGTTTTGACTGCGGATGTTTCGGAATCCACCAGGACGCACTGGTTCGCGGAAAAGTTCCCGAAGAGATTCATCCAGGTAGGGGTTGCTGAGCAGAACCTTGCAGGAGTGGCCGCAGGAATTGCGGCATGCGGAAAAAAAGCGTTCATTTCTGCGTACGGGGTGTTTTCTCCGGGAAGGAATTGGGACCAGTTGAGGGTCTCCGTATGCTATAATGATGTGCCGGTTGTTTTCCACGGTTCGCACACCGGGGTTACGGTGGGGCCGGATGGGGCATCGCACCAGGCGCTTGAGGACATGGCGATTACGAGAGTGATTCCTAACCTGGTTGTGATGGCGCCGGCGGACGTTGAGGAAGTGAGGAAGGCGACGATTGCGGCGCATGAGCTTGGAAAGCCGGCATACATACGAACGTGCAGGGAGAAGATGCCGGCATTTACTACTCCGGAGACCCCTTTCAGGATTGGGGAGGCGAATCTGTACAGGGAAGGGGCGGATGTCACTATTATTGCGTGCGGGCCGATGGTTTACGAATCCCTGGCTGCGGCGGAGAAACTGCATTCCGAAGGGATTTCCTGCGCGGTTGTGGATTTGCATACGATAAAGCCAATAGACAAGAAAACTATTGTGGAATGGGCGAGGAAGACCGGGCTCGTTGTGACGGTTGAAGAGCACCAGGTGAACGGGGGGATGGGGAGCGCGGTTGCGGAGGTGCTTGCTGAGGAATATCCGGTGCCGGTCCGGAGGCACGGGATTTATGACCGCTTCTGCGAATCCGGGGGCGCGTTTGAGCTGCTCAAAAAGTATAAATTGGATGCGGATGGAATTGCTTCAGTAGCTAGAGAATCGATGCATATGAAAAAGAGATGAGAATATGAAATTCTTTCTGGATACGGCGGATGTTGGGAAGATAAAGGCTGCGGTCGAGATGGGGATGTGCGACGGGGTGACCACCAATCCCACTATCATAATGAAATCGGGAAGGGGGCAGAAGGAAGTGGTGCAGGAGATTGCGGCGCTTGTTCCCGGCCCGGTGAGCGTGGAGGGGATAAGCGAGGATGCGGAAGGGATGGTGAAGGAAGGAACGGAGTTTTCAAAATGGGCGAAGAATATTGTGGTCAAGCTTCCCATGACCAAGGAGGGGCTGAAGGCCGCGCGGATTTTGGAGAAGAAGGGAATAAAGACGAATGTGACGCTTGTTTTCTCCGCAAACCAGGCATTATTGGCTGCGAAGGCCGGGGCTTCCTATGTTTCTCCTTTTGTGGGAAGATTGGACGACATTTCGGAAGATGGGATGCAGCTGATTGCGGACATAATGGATATCTTCTCAAATTATGAGTTCAAGACGGAAGTGATTGTCGCTTCTGTGCGCGACCCGGTGCATGTGGTGGATGCGGCGAGGATGGGGGCGCACATCGCTACAATACCTCCGGATGTTTTTGAGAAATTGTTCAAGCACCCATTGACGGACAGGGGGATTGCGCAGTTCAAGGAGGATTACGCGAAGAGCAAGAAGTAGGGTAATTTTCTGGAGAAGAAACTGGCCAAGGCTCCGGAGTATGCCGCGCTTGCGTGCGCGATTATTGAGGACGGGGGAAGAGTCCTGTTTTTGAAAAAAATGGAGAAGGAACGCGAGCTCCTTGAGCTTCCGTGCGTGCTTGTGGAAAGGGGAAGGAATCCGGTTGCGGAACTGAAGGAATGGGTGATTAGGAAGACCGCTATAGATGCGCAGGTGCACGAGCCTGTTTTGGAGGGAAAATACAACGCTGGCTCGAGGAAAAAGAAGAAATGGATTCCCGCGCTCGGGTTCAGGGTTTCTGCGAAGAGCATGAGTGCGCGGATTTCTCCGGAATTCTCCGGAGTCAAATGGATTTCCCTGGAAGAAGCGAAAAAGGAAAGATTGGGAAGGAAGGCGGAGTGGCTTAGGGTTTTGAAATAACGGAAAGCAGTTTGGAGAAAGAACCCCCTCCCTTGGAATTCCATTCCTCTGCGAATTTTTGGAAGGACTTGAGCTCTTTTTCGTAATCTTTGATGTCTTTCTCGTATTGTTTCTTTTCTTCTCCTTCCGGAATCCATCCCGAAGGGCAGGCGCGGGAACGCACATCCTTCATATTCTTCTTGAATGGGTAGGTCCTGCAGAGAAAGGGGCGGAGGGGATAGATTTTGCAGCACTCCGGGGAATAGAAAAAACAGACGTTGGATGGGCTGCGCTTCAGGACGAGGATTTGCATTTTCCCGTCTATGAGGAGGGCGGGCTCTGTGCGCTCCCTTCCCGGATAATCCTGGACCATGCCAATGAATTCGGAAGGCGGCGTACCCGTGGCTGAGGAGATGCGGTGGATATCCGCGGGAGTTACGCAGACCCCGAAACTTGTGCAGCAGGCACCGCAGCGCGTGCAGTTCATGATATGAGTATGGCGGGAGCGGAATAAAAAGATGACGAAAGGGAAAAAGAAGGTCAAACGGGAAATTTACGACGCGGGGAAAAGGAAGGTGAGCGAGATTCCGGCGATTGTGAGCACTCCTATGTATTTGAAAATGAAAGAGATTATGGCGAATTTCCAAGCCTCTATGCGGCTTATCCCGAGGAGGATTACTCCCAATTCATCGGGAAGAGGGGACATTAGAACAAATCCTCCGATTATGGAGAAAAGGAGGCGGCCGGGAAGGGATTTGGATTCCGGAATTGTAAATGAGAGGTCCTTCGTTATGCGGATTTCCTTCCCGACTTCTCCGGAAAATGCGCGGAGGAGGAGAAGGTCGCTGGTTACTGCGCCTAATGCGCCGAGCAGGGCGAGAATGAACGGGTTGGTGTTCTGCGCCATTATCGCAAGCACGGCTATTGCGAAGGGGGTGGTCATCCCGTAGCTGTAGAAGAGGCCGGCCACGAACGCACCCGCATACTCAAACTGGTGCAGGGAGAGGATAAAGGATTCGAGAATCCCTGTTGCGTATAGGAAAATTATTAGAAGAATGACTATCACATACATTATCGGCTTCTTGTGGTTGCGGAAGAGGGGCCTGGGCCCGCTCCTCCATTGGATCGCCATGCGTGGATTGGGGCGGAAATGCATAAAAAGGCGAGAGGCGAAAATGGATTATGCTCGGGCCGTGCACGCTGTGCGGAGCGGAGTGCTGCAAAAACCACCTGATTACGGTGACCGCTTTCGACGTGCTGAGGATTGCGGAGGACGGGTACGGGGCTTCTGATTTTGCGGTTTTGGCGCCGTGCAGGATACTTAATTATGACAATGACATGGTGCTGGAGATGCACGATTCGGGGTGCGCGGAGGACTATCTGCTTGCGCTGAAATCCCACCCGTGCTACTTTTTGGAATGGGGAAGGTGCACCATACACAAGATTGCGCCATCGGTATGCAAGGCGTACCCGAAAAATTCTTCCGGAAAGATGATGGGGAGACTGTGCCCCGGGATTCCGCGGATTATGCATTCTGTGATTGGGACGCAGATACGCCCGGAATATCCGAAGGAGATCGGAGCCTACCGGCTAATCGTAAAGGAGTGGAATCATAAAAAAGGTAAGAAAAAAGACTGCCTGCCATTCCTTCTCGAAATGGCAAAGAAAGGTTTCTGATCAGAGCTTCTTTACGTTCTCTGCCTTGGGGCCCCTGTCGCCCTGCACAACGTCAAAGGAGACCCTGTCGCCCTCGTTCAGGTTGGTGCCCGGGGCAATTCCGCTCTGGTGCATGAAGTACTCCTGCCCATCGTCACCGGCTATGAAGCCGAACCTCTTGCTTACGTTATAAAATTTTACTTTTCCTTCTGCCATTCTAATTACCCTGCTCCTTATTTGTAAGGGAAATATATTAAATGCTATTATGCGACTGCATTTCATGGAAGCGAAGGAAGCGCTGGGGAAAATTGTCGCTGCGGGCGGGATTTTCATAGGGATTGCCGGCATAATCGCGACGATATGGTTTTATTTTACGCTGGGAGGTGTCATAGACGGGATGAGGGACAGTGCCCTCGCGCAGACGAGGAGCCTGGATAACATTCTGCTCAATGCGGGGCTCACTGTGGGGTATGCGGAGGATACGATGAATTCCTTTTCTGCGTTTGCGGGGAACACCTCTTCCACGCTGGGTTCGTATTCGGATGCGTTGTATGGCATGGGGCAGGCGGTGGAGGACACGGCCTCGGGGCTTGCGATGGTGCCTTTGATGCCTGCGGATGCGGTTTCGGGGCTGAGGCAGACCGGGACGGACATGAAGGACGCCGCCGGGGACATGGGGCAGACCTCGCAATCCGCGAAGGATGTCGGGGATTCTGCCAGTTCTGCAAAGTTCAGCCTTTCGGAGATAAGGGGGGAAATAGATGACGCGCGGGCGAGCGTTGCGGATACGGAAAGGCAGATAAACGAGATGCACTCGCAATCAAAACTGGCTCTCCTTGTGCTGAGCATACTCATGATTGCATTGTTTTCCCTGAACCTATTGATGTTTGCCGGGCAGCTGAGGTTATGAATATGAAAATGGCTTTTGCGAACAGGACGATGGAGGTTCTGGATTCGAGAGTGTTGAGGCTCGGGGAGAAATTCGAATTCGCGGAGTTTTTGTTCTTGGGATTGTTGGCGTTTTTGATTCCTTTTCTGGTCGGGCATCCGCAATTGCTCGTTGGGGTGCTGGTGAACGCGTTCCTTGTGGTTGCGTCCCTTAATCTGGACGCGAAGAAGGTGATGGGGCTTGCACTTCTTCCAAGCCTGGGGGCGATTGCCCGCGGAATGCTTTTCGGGCCTTTCACTTTCGCGCTCGTGTTTATGGTTCCATTCATATGGGCGGGGAATGTCCTGCTCATATTAGCGATGAAATACCTTTTTGGGGAGAAGAAGGTGAATTATTTCTTATCGCTGGGGGCAGGGGCTTTGTTGAAGGCGGGGCTGCTGTTCTCATCTGCGTATTTGCTGCTGCAGTTCGGGCTGGTGCCTGCCTTATTCCTCACGGCTATGGGAATCATGCAATTAATCACGGCGGTTGGGGGCGGAATTGTTGCATATGTCCTGTGGAAGGGAGGGGCGAGGCTTGGCATTTTTTGATGATGGCTAGCGGAATCCTCCTCCACCGGAAGAGCCGCCGCTGAAGCCGCCTCCCCCGCCGCTGGACCAGCCTCCGCTGGAGCCGGAGGAGAACCCTCCGGTTGAGGGGCCTGACCTGCTGCCGTATTTTGAAAGGTTGCTCACCGCGAAGGCGGAAGCGTAGAATGTATGGAAGTGAGGCGCCATCCTCTGGACATTATCCAGCCTGGGCGGGAGAAGGATGTTCAATTCGGAGAGGTGCTTTTTCACCTTGTTCGCGAGGCCCAAAGCCGTGGCGTATGTGAGAATCTCTCCCCAAATCACCGCGGAGCCGGGCGGGTATTCCTTGAGCCTGCTTGCCTGCGCCCCGCGGCGGAACGCGTCCCATTTTTCGAATTCGTCCGCGTACATCTTGGGGTATTCGGATTTCATTGCCGAGTAGTAGTAAGCGAGGAGGGGAGCGAGGATGAGTACGCCGGGAGCGGAGATGAGGAGAAGGACCACTACTTCCGTCCCCATGTTAGGGACGTTGCCGAACATGTAGGGAATGATGCACAGGGAGAAGGTAACCAGTAGGAATGTGAGGGAGCCGAGCTGGCTTTTTCTCACTTCCCTGCCCTGGGAGGAATGCCAGAGCCCTTTTTCCTTTATGATTTTCGTTATTTCGGAGTGGTATGTGTCCATATTTTTCTCCACGGACATCTTCTTTGCGTCATCCTTTGTGTGCACATTCTTGAAATCCTCGGCCATCTGGTCGAGGTCCACTTCTTTTCTATCTGAGAAAATTAGGTCGAGTACTGCATTCTCGTATGGCTTGAGGTCCGAGGGCCTCTTCTTGAGGAAGAGGATGGTGCGCTCGCGCTTCAATTCCATCGTCTCTCCGGGTTTCTTCTCCAATTCTATTATATCGATTATGTTGCGGTTTATGAGGTCGATGAGAGTGGAGGCGAACAAATCCTTCTCCGGAATCTCGTTGCGAAGGAGGGCGGCCACCACTGCGGGCTCCTCCTTGTCCGGAGGCATTAGATTGTCCGGGTATTTCTTTGGCTTTAGGAAAGTGTTGTATGCGGCGGCGAGGCCGAGCACTAGGCAGATTAGGAACACGGTGGAGCAGCAGCAAACGGGCGAACCCTCGCCGTCAAAAAGACCCACGGGCTTCTGTGGCTCCTGCCTTGCGTAGGATTCGCGCTCGTTTTGGAGGATTGCAAGGGCGGAAGCGTTTACGACACGGGAGGTGTGGACCGAATCCCGCGCAAAAAGGTAGCAGCCGCCTATGTAGTTGCCGGGTGGGACGTCGTTCATATCCACTACTATGGTTAGGTCATCTATGCGGGAGCTCCCCTGCCTGGGGGAATAGATTTGGTAATGCATATCCTTTCCGCGGGAATCCTCTGGCAAAGTCATGCGGGACTGGAAGTTAGTCGCGAAAACGGGCCAGTTGGCGCCGTAGTGCTCGTAGCATATTCTTGCAAAATCATTGTAGAGCTCTACGCGGTTGGAAATTGTATAATCCAATACTACTGTGTTCTGCCCTTCGTGGACTTCGGTCCAGACTATTTCAGCGTTCTCTGGGTTGTCGGGGGAGATTTGGACGCGGTTTCCCGCGGCAGAGCCGTCCACCTTTACGCTGTTCACATGGATGCCGGAGAGTTGTTCATAATCCTGAAGGCGAATGGAACGGTAGCCCTCCCCGGCGCTCATCTGCGAAATGTCATCCGCTGTGAGGGTGAAGGTGATGGTTTCTTTTACGTGGATGCCGCCATTGGATTGGACAGTTGCCTCGGTAAGGTAATTGTCTATTGTATAAGAGAAAAGGGCGCCGCAGAGGACCAGAAAAGCCAATGCAAAAAATGCTTTTTTCATGCCGTGGATTGGGGAAACAGGGAATAAAAAGGAATTGGTGGAAGTATGGGCGGTGGGAAAATGGGATTGATGGACTTTACAAAAGGGAGCGTAAGCATCAGCACGGAGAAGGACAGGTATGTGCTCGGGGAGAAGGTCACGGCGACAGTTAGGCTGAATGTGAACACTCAATTCGAGGCGAGGGGCTTCAAGGCGAGGCTGAATGCGTTCAGGATGGTGACTAGAAGCCATGGGATGGGGCGAAGCAGGCGCAGCCACACGGAAAAGGAGATACTCTTTACGGATGAGGCGGAACTTGAAAAACCGGGGATGCTTAAGGAGAGCGCGGAGTACAATGTGAATTTTAATATCCCGAAAAATCCGGATTTAGTCTCGAAGCCTGGCTTCCTGGGGTTCATAGGCGGAATCAAGATAGAGTGGGAAGTGGAGGCCAAGGTGGACATAGAGGGCGGATTGGATATCAACGCCTCAAAGAAACTGAATGTGACCGAGTGAACTCAGTTTTTCTGGTGTGCATAGGCGAACAGGGCTGCGCCAGCAAGGAGTATGAATGCCGGGCCGCAGCAGCAGCTGCTCGAGCTTCCGTACCCACTGGTGTCCCAGCTGTCATCCTGTGCAAACACGACCGGAGCCGCCAAAAGCAGCATCAGGCAAAGCAACAAAGCAAATCCTTTCATGCAAATCACTGGACAGGTATGGAATAAAAAATTTATAAATCCGAGCGTGGGAATGGAATGGGGGTCCTACATGGAAAGAATAAGGCCTAAACTCACAGGATACTTCCTTACTCATTACTTTTTTGTGATGCCGCTGGCCATTGTGCTGGTTGCGCTTGCGCTGATGAACGTGGGCGAGCTGGGGCTCTTCTTCATCTTTTTGGCGGTTCTTGTTCTGCTTTTCTCAATAGTGCACTCGAAAGCGCACGAGATGGTGACATCCGTGGCGCTGGAGGACAACAAAATTGTGCACGAGAGCGGGATATTCCAACACAAGAAGAACAGCCTCCCGATAAGCACAATCACTGATTCTGCCATTACAAGGAGCGTTCTGGAAAGGATGGTCGGAACTTGCACAATGCACGTGAACACGAGCGGGCTTAGCGGGTATGAGGTTGTTTGCGACGCGCTGGATGCGAACGAGGCTGAGAAGATGAACAGCCTGCTGCACGAGATGATACACGGGCACGCAGGCAAGGAGAAGAAAGCTAAGAAGAAATAGTTATTCGTATTCTATAAGGTCTTTCTTCAGTTTCGCGAGTTCCTCGTGGATTGCCGGCTTCCTGCGCAACGGAT
>Ga0315295_10005296_pt1 | contig 11015 bp, 5 predicted proteins | sample YL17G14_0_MG_FD_204453 | JGI IMG/M metagenome (GOLD analysis project Ga0315295, IMG submission 204453) | Sediment microbial communities from Yellowstone Lake, YNP, Wyoming, USA - YL17G14_0 | ecosystem: Environmental > Aquatic > Freshwater > Lake > Sediment | place: USA: Wyoming | collected...
GCTTCTGATATTTACTAATACACAACGGGTATGGCGCTATAACACACGTGGAGATTACTGGGTGCTTGATCTTGTTTCCGGAAAGCTCAGGCAACTTGGAAGAAATCTCGAAAGCACCTCTTTGATGTTTGCAAAGTTTTCTCCCGATGCTTCAATGGTTGCTTTTGTCAGTAAATTAAACATCTATGTTGAAGATCTTTCAACAGAAGAAATAAAACAGCTTACTTTCGACGGAGGTGACAATATCATAAACGGGACTTTTGACTGGGTATATGAGGAAGAGCTTGACGACCGTGATGGTTTCAGGTGGAGCCCCGATGGTAAGTATATTGCATACTGGCAATCAGATACAAAGGGAACCGGCGTATTTTATTTGATAAATAATGTTGACTCTGTCTACTCGTTTCCGATACCTTTACCATATCCAAAGGCAGGTACAACCAATTCAGCTGTAAAGGTCGGAGTTATATCTGCCACAGGAGGTGAGACAAGATGGTTCGACATACCGGGCGACCCTCGTAATAATTATCTTGCAAGGATGGATTTCATCCCTAACTCAAATGAGGTAATGATTCAACAGCTTAACAGGAAGCAGAATACAAACAGAGTATGGGTTGGAGATGTTGCAACAATGCAACTTACAAATCCCCTCACCGATAAGGATGAAGCTTTTCTGGATATTCATGATAATATAATGTGGCTTGAAAATGAAAAGTATTTTACATGGACAAGTGAACGTGATGGATGGCTCCATCTGTATAAAGTTTCAAGGGATGGAAAGCTGATGGATCTTATCACAAAAGGAGAATTTGATGTAGTTAACATAACATGCATCGATCCTAAAGGAGGTTATGTATATTACGTTGCCTCCCCTGATAAGCCAACTGATAGGTACTTATACAGAAGTCGGATTGATGGAAAGGGGATTGCGGAAAGAATTAGTCCCGAGGGTATGGATGGACAGCATTCCTATCTGATGTCTGCCAATGCAAAATGGGCTATACACACATTTCAGAATGTTATAACACCTCCAAGGATATCCCTTATAAGTGTCCAGGGTCATAAGGAGATTCGCTTACTTGTTGGTAATGAGCCTGCTAAAAAATGGTTCGCTGATCTTGGCCTCATGCCTAAGGAGTTTTTTAGGGTGGATATCGGAGAGGTAGTGCTGGATGGATGGATGATTAAACCGAAGGATTTTGATCCGTCAAAAAAATACCCGGTAATATTTTATATCTATGGAGAGCCTGCCGGGGCAACAGTTCAGAACAGCTGGGATGGAGGAGATCTCTGGCATCAGTATATGGCACAAAAGGGTTATTTGGTAATGAGTATCGATCCGCGCGGGACAAAAGCACCAAGGGGCAGGGATTGGCGAAAGGTAATATACAGAAAAGTAGGTATTGTAGCCCCCAAGGACCATGCCGCTGCTGTTAAAAAGATTATTGCCGTGTATCCTTTTGTTGATGCAGCACGTATCGGAATACATGGATGGAGCGGCGGAGGACAGATGACACTGAATTGTATGTTCAGGTTTCCGGATTTATACAAAACGGGTATTGCAGTGGCATTTGTAGCAGATCAGAAAAACTATGACTCAATCTACCAGGAGAGGTATATGGATACGCCCCAGAACAATCCTGATGGTTATCGCGACGGATCACCAATTACACATGCTTATAATCTGCAGGGTAATTTGCTTATAATGCATGGAACTGGTGATGATAATGTTCATTATCAGAGTTTTGAAATGCTGACAAATGAACTTATTAAAAACAATAAGTTATTCAGTCAGATGTCGTATCCGATGAGATCACATGGGATAAGTGAAAGAGAAAATACTACTTATCATGTTCGTGAGACAATGGAGAAATTCTGGCTCAGTAATCTTCCGGCAGGAGGGAGGTAAAATGAAAAGTATTCTGCAAAGTATTCTTAGCTGGTTGTTTCTCGTAACTCTTTTTGGACCATTAATAAGGTTGAATGCCGAAGAGTTAAAAATACTTCGGATAGTGGATGATTCGGTGCTTGTGTGGTGGAGTTCTGAGCTATTACCAGGCTCAATACAATGGTATACGAATCCTCCCGGTCTGGAAGAAATTACCTACAAACTAACCAGGCAAAAGGACATTGGATGGGAACAATTCCATAATGATAAAGAACTTACATTTTACATCGATACAACAAAATCCTTCCAAAAAAGAGGAGGGTTAATACCGACTCTTTTCCTATTTCTTTGACGGAAAAAGCAAAGCGGGAACCGCAAATGTGCCTTTCAATGGAAAAAAGTGATAACAATCAATATAATCTATTATTCCTTTTTAATAGTACTTTCACATGAAACTTTTTAAACCCTTAATTTCAATGAGAGCTTGTTTAATAGCTTAATAATATTATAATTAACACAACAGAAATTGGAAGAATCAAAGAGAATTTGAAAGACTGAACTAAACGAATTCTGTTTGTATCTTTGTCCTGAAACTAATTCTTTAAAACAGATAAGTATTTATAAGACAATGAATAAGAATAATAGATTTGAAATTAATAAGTTAAAGGGGAAATTAAGCAAACTCAGAGACTGGATGAAAGCCCATCATTTTCCTCCAAAGTTATTATTCTTCCTTATGGGAATTATTTCAACTATCTGGTTTTTGATAAGAGTTATTCCCAAACCTTCCCGTGCAGGTTATCCTTGCATGAAGGTAGCAGCACCGTTTATGTCGGGCTTTGTTGTTTATCTGCTCTCAATAGGAGGGATTTCTCTTGCTTTTAAAAAAATCAAACAGAATCTTTACCAGGCCAGATATCTGGCAGCTGGTTCTTTCTTAATGGTTGCACTGGCAGGTATAGTTATTTCAATAATAAATACAACTCAGGAGACATATGCACGCACACTGCCCGCAGCCGGTCCCGAAGACGGACCAAATCAACCAATTGGAAAGTCATTAGGAGCAAATCCCGGTAGAGTGGTGTGGATATGGAATCCCGAGGCAACGAATGAAAATTGTAATACAGGATTTGACACTCAGGACTGGTACTGGAAACCGGAGAATACCAGTGGGAAGGTGGTGGGAGATATGTTTCGTAATGCCCTGATTAAACTGGGTGGCAAGCCTACAGTTCCTGAATCATGGGACGTTCTGTTCCGTTTTCACAATAACAAAAAACATCAAAGCAATAAAGGATACACAAAAGGTGAAAAAATATTTATTAAAATAAATCAGGGAACTGCAAGATGGCTTTTAAGCCAGGAAGATAAGAATAACGGATACTTCTATCCCACAACTCTCAGACCCAATGAAGAACGAAGAAGGACCAGCATGGGCCCGACAGAAACAGGGCCATATATAGTCCTTGAGTTATTAAGGGAACTTGTGAATGAATTAGGTATAAATCAGGCAGATATTGCGGTTGGAGATCCGATGACTGACACTTATGGGCACAATTATAAAATATGGTTTGCTGAGTTCCCGGGTGTTGTTTATACCGACAAATTTTCAACAATGCATGGGCGTACAATGATTGTCCCGACTGAAAAGGATGTAATTTTCTATTCTGATAAATCTCAGAGTGATAAGATTTATGATATAGTCGAAAAAGCTGATTATTTAATAAATGTTGCAAACCTGAAACCACATTTATCAGCCGGTATTTCATTAACTGCCAAAAATCATTTTGGTTCAGTAGCGCGTTCTACAGCCGGTCATTTGCACTATTCGCTGGTTGGTCAAAGAAATCAGCCTGTTAACGGGGGGTATCGCAAATATCGTGTCCAGGTTGACCTTATGGGCAGTAAATACCTCGGCCAAAACACCTTGCTTTACATGGTCGATGGCTTATTTGGCGGTGGTTCCAGTGAGACTAAAGGACCTGTTAAATACTTCATGCCTCCTTTTAATAATGACTGGTGTAACTCCATATTCTTATCACTTGATCAGGTCGCATTGGAGTCGGTATGTTATGATTTCCTCAGGACAGAATGGAATGGTATTAATAAGCATAGTGCTTCAAACAATTCAGTCGAGATCAGTCCTGGCTGGAATGGAGTGGATGACTATCTGCACCAGGCAGCTGATTCCTCCAATTGGCCGGCAGGTATAATATATGATCCTGATAACAGCGGGAAACCTTTATCGAGCATGGGAGTCCATGAACACTGGAATGACCCTCTGAAAAAACAATATTCCCGTGATCTGGGTTCAGGCAAAGGAATTGAACTGGTCTCTATCCCGGATACGCTGGTAATTAAAAAAGTTGCAGAGAAAAAAATAAATCCAGCCAGTCGCTCTTTTGATGAAGGATTTGCTGCAAAAATCTTTTACTCAGCTGTTGTAGATGATAAAAATACAAAATGGTTTCTTACTGAATCAGGAATTGCCAGTTTTGATGGGAAAAAGTGGGTAATGCATAACAGGAACAGAAAAGTTCCAAACGAAAACTTGAAAGATCTTGCTTTTGATGTATCTGATTATGGCCGGGAATTATGGATTGCCTCTCCAAAGGGTGCTGCAGTAGCAACTCTTCCTGTAGATGCAAGAAGCGGGGCAACTACATATTATTCAGGAAACTCAAGCATTTCAAGCGATAATGTTCTTGCCGTTGCTATTGGTAAAAGTCCTTTACGCTGGTTTGGAACTGACAAAGGTATATCGGCATTTTATGATAAAAAATGGCTTAAAAATTCTTATGAGAGAAAGTATCCTGAAGGACTGTTCTCGGATTTTCCAATAACTTCTATGGTTGCGAGTCAGGATGGTGATTCTCTTTATGTTGCAACAGATGGAGGAGGAGTGTCGAGGTTTTTCAGAAATGATGTCGACGGTATATCGGGAGCTTCTGAATATGCTCAGTGGGGTCCCATTGAAATGCCTTCGGATAAAGTCTATAGTGTTTGTATTTTACCTGATGGAACTCAATGGTTCGGTACAGACTCGGGTGTTGCCAGGCATATCGGATTTAACACACTGAAAAACTGGACAGTTTTTAATAAAAGTAATGGACTCATAGATAACTATGTCCAGGCAATTGCCTGTGATAAAAAAGGCAGGTTATGGTTTGGAACTAAAGCCGGGGTATCTGTTTATGATGGTTCTGCCTGGATCTCTCATACTGAATACGGCGGTTTGTGCAGTAACAATGTACTTTGTATTGCAGTTGATAAAGATGGAGTTGTCTGGATGGGAACTGATAAAGGGGTAACCAGTTTTAAGGATGGGAAGTTTATAAATTACTACTGATGTCAAATTAATAAAGAAAATGAATAGAAATTTCGAAAACATACGGACCCTCTTTACTGTTATCCTGTCACTAACCTCGGTGGTAAATCTGGTGCAGGGCCAGGGCAGTAATAATAAATCCTGCAATCTATTGATCGGTACTTATACCACTTCACCTGAAAGTGACGGTCTGTATTTTTATGATTTCGACACTCAGACCGGAGACACAAAATTCAAATCAAAAATTGCCGGAGTTGAAAATCCGTCTTACCTTGATATTAGCCGTGATGAGAAGCATCTTTATACAGTCAATGAAAGCAGGGATGGGGGCATAAGTTCATTTACCTTTAACAGGGCAACAGGAAATATTGTTTTTATTAACCGTGCAAGTTCAGGGGGATCAAGCCCATGTTATGTTACTGTAGATGACAGAAACAGATATGTTTTTGCTGGCAATTACGGAAGCGGAAGTCTGTGTGCTGTTCCTTTAAAAGAAGATGGATCACTGGGCGATGATATTCAATTCATCCAGCAGGAAGGCACCGGCATCGATAAAAGCAGGCAAAAGGGACCACATGTACATTGTACAGTACTTTCACCCGACAATAAGTACTTACTTACTGCTAATCTTGGTACAGATAAGGTATGTATATATCAGTTTGATGCTGCTAAAATGTCTCAGCCATTGACTCCTGCTGATCCGGCTTTTGTCTCTGTCAGCGCCGGAAGCGGGCCACGTCATATTGTTTTTCACCCTAATTCAAAGTTTGTTTATCTGATCTCGGAATTGGGAGGAATGATAACTGTATTTGATTATAAAGATGGAAAACTGCATGAAAGACAGATGATCACAATGTTATCTCCGGATTTTAAAGGAAGGGTGGGTGCAGCCGATATTCATGTTTCTCCCGATGGGAAATTCTTATATGGCTCAAATCGGGGCGATGCAAATGAGCTTGCAATTTATGAAATTGGCAAAAAAGGGGAGTTGCACTACATAGGCCATCAGGAAACAATGGGGAAAACTCCTCGTAATTTTGTGATTGATCCGACAGGTAATTTTCTTCTGGTTGCAAACCAGGATAGTGATGAGATAATTATTTTCAGGCGAGATCAGAAAACGGGACTGCTCACTCCAACGGGCGGAAAAATTCAGGTTTACAAACCTGTGTGTTTGAAATTTACTATGATAAATTAGGCGATCGTATTTCCTTTGAGGCCGGATTATGTTCCCGTCATGTCAACAGAAATTGAAAATCCTCAAATGCGAGGGGGCTATAAAACCCTGGGGAAACTGTTTGCCATTGGATACATGCGGGGACTGGCAGAAGCTATTGCCAAGGAAGGCAGCAAAGCATAATCTGACATTATTTGAAAGTATTTCATTATTTATTAAAGCACTTTAACATGAAAAAACAATCATTCTTAGTTTTAGTTTTGATTTTATTGTGTATCCCTGCCAGATCACAAAGTGTGAAATGGTCAGCCGATGACGTTAAAGCATTAACTCCTGAATGGACAGGTGAACGGACTCCTGATGGCAGACCGAAAGTGTCTGATGACCTCCTGGAAAGACTGAAGAAACTATCTATGGAAGAGGTTTGGGGTTTTTTAGGTGGTAAAGGTTATGAGAATCAATTCGAAAATTTTTCCAGCATTTTCGAAAATGGCTGGCAGATTCTCCATCCTGATCAGGTAATGACGGGACGTGTTGTTACGGCCCAGTTTATGCCGCTTAGAAAAGATTTCAATGACTATGTGCAGGCTGTTGGCAAAAAAGAGTCCTTAACCCTGCCAGTTACAAATTATGCACCAATTAATGCTTTATCTGAGGGAGATGTTTATGTTGCCGACAGCTATGGCAAAATAGAAGATGGCACACTTATAGGGGATAATCTTGCGAATGCAATCTATAAGAATGGAAAAAGGGGAATTATTTTTAATGGATCTGTAAGAGATGTGGAAGGCCTTAGTGAAATTGAAGGGTTTAATGGGTGGATAAGAGGATCAGATCCTTCCGCTATCAGTCAGATGATGCTCGCTACTGTCAATGCACCTATTCGTATGGGTCGGGTTACAGTTTTGCCGGGAGATATAGTGCTGGCAAAAAAACATGGAGTGACTTTTATTCCTCCGCATCTTGTTGCAGAATGTGTAATATCAGGAGAGTATACTGCATTACGTGACGAGTTCAACTTTTTTTGCATCAAGACACAAAAATTTAAATATGATAACGAGAGGTTTGTGGATGTGACCGCGGAAGAATTTGATAAGGCTTTTATCGAATGGATAAATGGTTATCCTAATTTACCCATGGATAAGAAAGTCCTATTTGATTATATGGACAAACGTAAAGCAGATGCCGCTGCACGAAAGGCAGCAGGACCACCAAGAAACAAGTGAGAACTGATTGGCCTCTGCTGGTCACCCGGATAGTATTAAAAGACTGGTTTCAGGATTTTACTTTTTTACCGGAGCAACAAGCGACAGTAAAAGAAATATCCGTCTCTGTTAAACATTGAAGAAATGGATTTTATGAGTGATTACCCTGGGCTGACACTTCAAAGAAATTACCTGGCAGATCTGGTTTTAAGAAAAAGTGATCAGGTTCACCTGCCAGGCTAACGTTTTGATGACCATAATCTTTAAACTGAAAATACGATTTACATGAAGAAAATTCATCCTATCATTTGTGTTTTATCATGTTTTATGATTTGTGCTTCACAGGAGAACAAATTTCCTGAGGCTCAAATTTCAAACGGAATTATCACAGCGCATTTCTATCTTCCTGATATAAATAACGGATACTACAGGGCAACAAGATTTGACTGGTCAGGTAATACGACAAGCCTTGAATATAAAGGGCATACCTATTATGGCCAGTGGTTCAATAAATATGAGCCAACGATACATGATGTCGTGATGGGACCCGTGGAAGAGTATGGTCCTGTTGGATACGCTGAAGCAAAAGCTGGGGAGAGCTTCCTTAAAATCGGGGTAGGCGCTCTATTGAAACCTGACGATACTCCATATAATAATTTTAAGTTGTATAAGATCCTGGACCCCGGGAAATGGAAAATCAGTAAAAAGCCTGATCGGATTCAATTTACACAAATATTGAAGGATGCAAATTACGCCTACGATTATGAAAAGATTATCAGACTGACAGAGGGTAAACCGGAAATGGTACTGGAACATAGAATAAAAAACAAAGGAAAAATGACCATTGAGACAAGTGTTTACAACCATAACTTTCTAATGATTGACAATGAACCGACGGGACCTGGTTATGTAATTGAATTCCCATTCAATGTGTCAGGGGAAGGCCGTGGAGTAGGTGAAATTTTCCGGTTCGAAGGCAATCAGATACGATTCCAGAGAAGGCCCGTCAAATCAGAAAGCATGTTTTGCGGCGATGTTCAGGGATTCAGCAATAATTTAGAAAACTATAACATTAAAGTTGAAAACCTAAATACAGGTGCCGGGGTAAGGATCACATCTGATGAATCCATTTCTAAATTGGTTTTCTGGGCTTCCCCAACCACGGTTTGTCCTGAACCATATACCCGGATTAAAATTGAACCCGGTCAGGAATTTAGTTGGGAGATTCGTTACGAATATTATGCTTTAAACAATCGTAAATAATTGTTATAATCAAATTCATTTTGTAATTTGTAATCAAATATGCACCGGAATTAAACTTGATCATTTTGTTTATTGGCGTTTTTTTAAGGGAGATGCCATACATTCAATGAAAGAACTTAATAAAATATGTGCGGTTACTATTTCTGAAAGTGATAAATAATGATATTTATACCTAACTAGCCTTTTAAATTTACCTTTATTCAATTGCCTATGAAACAATCCTTTAGTTAAGAAACAGAAGGTCCCCTGACCCATTTTCTGTAAGTACTTAAGATTGATACTCAAAAATGTTAACCTAATTTTAACCTAACAAGATTATGAAAAGAAAATATTATTTGCGGACACATTTTTACTCATCCTTTTGCAAACTCCTCAGGGAAACTAAAATTTCAATTTTAATTATTCTGGCAAGTGTTTCATTGGTTTCCGGAGCAATGTCAGAACCTCAGCAACTGGCAATTACAGGGAGGGTGACTAGTTTAAAGGGAGAACCCCTCACCGGAGTAAACGTTTTAATAAAGGGAACCACGATAGGGGCCATTACAGATATGAATGGAAGATATACAATCAATGTTCCTGACAGGAACGGTATTATTGTTTTCTCCTTTATCGGATATGTTACCCAGGAGGTACCAGCAAATGGACGCAGTTCAGTTGACGCCCAGCTGTCTGAAGCATTGACCTCATTAAACGAGGTTGTGGTTACAGCGCTTGGCATTAAACGAGAAGCCAAAACCCTTGGATATGCAACAGCTGTCGTGAACCAGGGTCTGCTGACAGAGAACCGTACTGCAACTGCCATAGGTACTCTGCAGGGGAAAGTGAGCGGAGTAAATATCACATCATTTGGAACTGGACCCAACGGTGCTACCAGGATCCGAATCCGGGGCAATTCTGCCTTCTCCGGAGCAAATTTACCTCTTTTGGTAATCAACGGGGTTCCCATGGATAACACCCGATTCAGCGAAGGTTCAACGGACCTCGGAGATGGTCTGAACAGCATTAACCCTGACGATGTAGAGTCAATGACTGTTCTGAAAGGAGCCGCAGCAGCAGCTCTTTACGGATCGAGAGCCAAAGACGGAGTAATAATGATCACCACAAGATCGGGAAATGTAACCAAAGGTTTTGGTGTAACATATAATGTGAATTACACAACTGAAACTGCAATAGATTACACTGATTTCCAATATGAGTATGGACAGGGAGAACGTGGAATAAGACCTACCACTGCCTGGCCAACTTCTGGAGTATGGAGCTTCGGGGAAAAAATCATACCAGGCATGACACAGGTTCTATTTAATAATGAAACAGTTCCTTATGTTGCAGTAACAACCAAAGAACGTTACAAAGAATTCTACAGAATGGGACAGAACCTTACCAATACAATCAGCTTTTCAAACAGCGGGGAGAATGGTGGCTTTGATCTCTCAATTGGAAATACTAAGAATACAGCAATTATTGAAAAGTCCGATTTCACCAGGAGGAATATCACTTTGGGATTTACTCAGAATATTTCAAAATGGATCAATGTATCTGGTAATGTTAATTATTCCAATGAATATTACAAGAATGCACCAATGGGTGTTGGTAACCAGAGTGCTCCGGTCAATACCATTGCGACAATGGCGAACACAATGCCTCTTTCTATGATGGAAAAATATTACCAGGATCCAATAACCGGGAAAGAACTTATCTGGAGCAGATTCCTGCCGCGCGTAAATCCCTACTTTATTGTGAATAATTGGTTCGATAATAATAAAAGGGATAGGGTTCTTGGAAATATAGCTATAAAGTTCAATGTGACAAAAGACATTTATATTCAGGGACGTATTGCACAGGACTTCTACTCCAGGCGGCATGATTACAATAGTCCTACCGGCAGACTGGATGCTCAGGCTGCCCCTGCAGGTTATGTAGATGGCAGTTATAACAGGATTAATAATACATTCCGGGAAAGGAATTATGATATTCTTATTGGCGCTAAACATAAATTCGGGGATATCGGAGTGAATATTACAGCCGGTGGCAACCAGATGTTCCGGTCAATGGAGTCGGAATATCAGAGTGCTCAAGACTTTATTCAGCCGGGATTGTACACAATAATGAACGGACGTCAGAAATCTGCATCGCATGATTTAACAGAACGAGCAG
>Ga0315295_10005297_pt1 | contig 11015 bp, 10 predicted proteins | sample YL17G14_0_MG_FD_204453 | JGI IMG/M metagenome (GOLD analysis project Ga0315295, IMG submission 204453) | Sediment microbial communities from Yellowstone Lake, YNP, Wyoming, USA - YL17G14_0 | ecosystem: Environmental > Aquatic > Freshwater > Lake > Sediment | place: USA: Wyoming | collected...
GCCGTGCACGTCGGCAAAGCCCCGCCGATTAAAAACCTCAAAACGCCATTGTCTCACGGTATCAATTCTCTCCTTTTTATTTTGTAGTTTATGAGTGCAGCCCGTTTGTTCCTTGCTGCCCCAAGCAGGTTTTCAATTTGCTTTCTATCCTGGCTTTTGATTGCTTTTTTTAGCTTCGATAGTTCTTCGATAATTTTATCGATGTCCCTTGTAACATTGGAGGCATTTGTAAGCAGCACATCTGTCCAGATATTTGCCGGTCCTGATGCTATTCTTGAGGTATCTATGAAACCCTTACCTGCAAATTTCAATTCCTCGCTATTATTAGCATTTATCAATGCTGCTGCTGTGACATGCGGAAGATGACTGACATTTGCAAAGATTCTATCATGGTCTGCCGGTCTCATCAATTTCACACAGCAGCCGAGTGCTGTCCAGAACTTTCTAAGGGTTTGGATGGCCTTGTGATTAGTTCCCTTTGTCGTTGTCAAAATGCAGATGGCCCGGTCGAACAGGTCGTCCCTGGCAAATTCGACGCCCCTTTGTTCGGAGCCGGCAACCGGATGAGACCCGACGTAGTGAACGTTCCTGGGCAATGTCTTTGCCGCCCAGCGATGAGGCCAAACCTTTGTTGACCCCACATCCGTAACAATGCAGCCGCTCGGCAGCGCCCCGGCAATCTGGCTGAAGTACTTCTCGAAAGTCGATATGGGAGTAGCCAGAATAACAAGGTCTGCGGCGGATACGCTCTTGGCTATATCATCGACGATTTCGGTAGCTACCGCTAATTGCCTCGCTTTCGCCCGCGTCCTCGGACGATGAGTGTATCCTACCACTTTTACACGGGGGATGCTGTGTAAAACTGCTAACCCAATCGAGCCGCCTAAAAGCCCTAATCCTAATACCGTTATTTGCCTTAAGTCTTTCAAAATCAAGACCTTATGAAACCACCTTCCGAACGCCTCCTGCTAAAAATTACCGCTTAGCGGCGTATATGTCAATTTTTTTCTTTGATTTATGCTGGCAAAATGTTAATATCTTGTCTTTAAGACAAACCAGCTAACGGATATAGCGAAAAACAAACATCGCACCCACTGTTTGTGGGCAGTTTTTTAGTGAGCATTCGTTAAAGTCTGCCGGGTTAGGTTTTGTGGATATGACCAACCAAACTGCTTTGATAACTGATATAGCTGATAATAATACAGCGATTAGCGGCGCTGAGCATCTCGAGTTCGAGGAGAAGATAGCCGACCTCGACAGCCAGATAAACGAGCTTCGCCGGCTCAGTTCAATCAAAGGTATTGACTATTCCGCCGAGATTCGCCAGCTTCAGCGAGAGCAGGTTGCTGAGCTGAAACGAATCTATTCGAATCTGACCGCCTGGCAAACGGTTCAGGTGGCCCGGCATCCCAATAGACCCATTCTCACTGATTACCTTAATCTGATGATAAAGGATTTTTGCGAATTGCACGGCGACAGATGCTTTGGCGACGACCGGGCAATCATAACAGGGCTGGGGCAAATTGGCAGAGAGAAAGTCCTGGTTGTCGGTCAAAACAAAGGCAAAAACACGAAGGAAAGAATTGCCTGTAATTTCGGATGTCCCAATCCCGAGGGTTATCGCAAGGCATTAGCCAAGATGAAATTCGCTGAAAAGTTCGGCATTCCTGTGGTTACGCTTATCGACACGCCGGGTGCTTATCCGGGCATAGGTGCCGAAGAACGCGGCCAGGCCCAGGCAATTGCTGTCAATCTTACGGAAATGTCGCGTTTGAGGGTGCCGATAATTTGCATTGTCATTGGGGAAGGGGGGTCAGGTGGTGCTCTCGGCATAGGCGTCGGTGACCGCCTGGCAATGCTCGAGTTCGCGTATTATTCCGTGATATCACCTGAGGGTTGTGCTGCGATATTATGGCGTGATGGTGCACAGGCCCCCCAAGCCGCCCAGGCGCTTAAATTAACCAGCAAAGATTTGCTTAAGCTTGAATTGGTTGACGCGGTTATCCCGGAGCCGCTCGGCGGTGCTCATCGCAATATCCACGACACCGTTTATAATGTCGAGCAGTACATTGTAAAGACGCTGCGGGACCTGCAACGTGTAAAGATTGATAGTTTGCTTGAGACCAGATACAAGAAGTTGCGTTCGATAGGCACCGCCTCCACGGATCGGCTCCGCCGCAGAACTCAGGCTGCCGGAGAGAGGATAAAGGCAGCCATCGAAGCCATCCCCTCTAAAGCAAGGCGAATCGCCGCCAAGGTTCGATAGGATAACATTCTTTACACCTGCCTTTGGCGGTCATTCCGAGCGCAGCCGAGGAATCTACTCTTGTCCGTCGTCCCTCGTCTATCGTCCCTCGTTATCTTCTGTCCTCCGTCCTTACCGCAGCGGCCAATTGTATGGACAGCAGGCGAGCCAGTAATCTGCAAGCCGCTTCAAATCCTCCAGGTCAACGTCATTGTCGCCATCAAGGTCACCGGCCAAACCCGTGCCGGTATAAAGCCACTGTTCGGCGAATCTGGCGAAGTCATCGAACTGGACAAAGCACAAAGGTCCACCTGGCCAGAAGCCGCCGAGCATCTCATAGTTTCCGCCGGCTGAATACGCCGCATCCGGCTGACCGATTGTGCCGGTAAGTTTGTATGGTCCACCGCTGCTTGTTCCTCCGCCGCCGTCAATCGTGCTCCAGACAATTTTATAATCTGCAACGCCAACCGACGCAAAAGTTGTCAGGGCTACAATACCGAACATTAAAAGCAATCTGGTTTTTCGCGTATCCATTATTTGACTCCTATCTGCAACCCTGAACCACCGGTCATCATTTTTTCCATTGCTTCCACACGATTACGCAAATCGGCGTTCTCTTTTTGTAACTGGTCAACCTCCGTTTTTAACGCCTTGACGGCTTCAACTAAAAGCGGCGTCAACTTGCCGTAGTCCATACCGGTAGCGTCTATCCCGTTTTCTTCGTACTCCACTATCTCCGGCAGCACCTTGCCGACCTCCTCGGCTACCATTCCGACATCGTGCTGACCGCCGTGCTCGGCGTCCCAGTTGAAATAGACGCCGCGAAGCATCATAACCTTACCGAGGGCTTCATCTATTGGCCGGATGTCCCTCTTCCAGCGGATGGAGGAAGCAGCTCCATAATCTATGCCCGGCCCGTTGGCATAAAAGTCATATAGTACTCCAACGCCTTCGACACCTATTCCAGAACGACCTGAGGCCTTGCCGTAGACGCCCCGGCCATAGGTGCCTACTGCCGCAAACCAGCCGCCGTAGTTGTAATAATCGCCGGTATTACTGGCAAATCCTGAGACGCCCCGGCCCTCCCCGCCTGCTGCCGTAAAGTACCCGCCGTAGTTGATGTAATTATCTTTGTTAGTGGCATAGCCGTAGACGCCCGCGCCAGTGCTGCCTGAGGTCAAGCCGGAGACACCCCGGCCAGAACCGCCCGCCGCCTGAAAGTAACCGCCGTAGTTGGTGTAATTACCGCTGCCACTGGCATCGCCGTATACTGCCGTACCGCGGTCGTTCGTGGCCAAGCTATAGACACCGTAACCGCTGAACTTTGGGCTATAAGCATAGACAGCATAATCGCTGCCACCGAGATAACCATAGTTGCCACTCTGACTGTGTCGGCCCTCTACGCCAGGACCACTACCGGTATTGGTAACTGAAAAGGCATTGCCACTGCTCGATACTGTGTCAGCATACGGTAAGGCCAAGCCGCCGCCTCCTGCTGTTGTCTGCCTCGTACCATCGGGGAAGATAAGACCATTGCCACTGCCTGTTATCTTAACATTTCCAGCAATTTCGAGCTTCTCAGCAGGACTCGTAGTTCCAATGCCGACCTTGCCAGTTGAAAAATCACCGTATATCAGAACATTGCTGGCAGCCGAGCTGTTGGCGATGTATAGCTTGTTTGAACCTGTCTCATAGTAACCCGCCTGATAACCGATAAAGACATTGCCAGAACCTGTTTGGTTGAAGTAGCCTGCATGGTATCCTGAGAATGTATTGTAGCTGCCTGTGGTGTTGGAGCTGCCTGCCCCGGTTCCTGAGAATGTGTTGCCCACGCCTATGGTGTTGGAGTAGCCTGCCCAGCTTCCTGAGAATGTGTTGGAATAACCTGTGGTGTTTGAGTAGCCTGCAGAGCTTCCTGAGAATGTGTTGTAATTTCCTGTTGTGTTGGAGTAACCTGCCTCACCTCCTGAGAATGTGTTGTAAGCGCCTGAATTGACTGCTCCGGCCCCTAAACCTACGAGCGTATTGTCTGCATCCAGTAATATCCCTCGGGTATGCAGGGCATAAGGTGTCGGCGTGACCTCCTGCCTCGGGCTGAGGGTTGTATAAGCGTTGGGGTCTTTCAACTCCCCTGCCCGAACGCCAATATCAAGCCATCGGGCATCGCCGTTAAAGACATCGCTGCCAAAATCCAGTCCTACAGTAAAATAGCCATCGATTACGTCAATCTCGTTTATGTCAAGCGTGCTTCCCAGTTGGGTTCCAAGTGTTGCGTCAGGGCTATCATAGAGTTTGAACTGAAAGTCATACAGCCCATCTGCGGCATTATTGGCATCTATCAGCCGACCCTGATAGGTAAACGACGTTCCCACCTCTTTAGGTATAACTGTGACGTTGACAGAATCCTTCAATAATGTGAGTGTGTCATCGTAAAGTTTCAGGATGGTTTCACCAAGATGCGAGGCCGTATATTGAAAGACAAAATGAATTCCAGGAGATGGTTTCCCAGGAGTTATTCCATTGGCTCTAACATAATACCAATAAAAATCTGGCCAATTATATTCAATTACCTCAGACTGATTTCCGGCCTCTGGCTTTGTCTCCAGATGAGAAAAAGTGGACAGGACTAACCTATTATCGAAGCCAACCCAGTCCACGTAAGAAGCAGCGTCATCTGAGACGACTTCGACTGTGCACGATTGGCCTACCTTAATAGCGATTGAATTTACGTCCTGGCCGTTCACGCTTAGCTTTTGAGCTCCGATTGCCATAGAACCAAAAACTAAAATTAACAAGATTTTTGTCGTTTTCATTTTTTCACCCCTTCAAACCTATCCCCGAGTAATCGGGGAACTATTAATATATTTTTCGCGCACACTGTGCGCACTGATACTCCAGCGTGAAATTTCACGAATTGGGCCGATAAAGCGCATTCCTCCTTCACATTTTACACTCCTGAGAACTCCTTAGACCGCGCTGACTATCGTAAATGATAGTCTTTTTAGCCCTTTTGTCAAGAAAATTCGAGGAAATTATTGGAATATAGCTAAAATTCCCCGCCGCCTGCCATAGATCCACTCGGAGAAGTTGATATAAGCAGGAATTTACTTGATATACGTGTCGTTTTTCCTTATAATATATTTGTTGCGAGTGCAGGCAGGCGGTTTCGCCGCAAGACTCTAACAGTGAGATTAAAGGCACATCGCAACAGGGAGGCGGGGTGATGACGATTTCTTCCTAATATCGCCCGTTCTCCCTTTTTTTCTGCCTCCGAAAAATCATCTTCCGTCTGCATTATCAAATCTACTGCCTGACCTCGCTTTAGCATTAGTTGAAAGTCGAATCCATACAAAAGTCAGCTATCGTGATTACCACTCGGTGGTTATAGGACTTTTTGGAAATGCCTCACCCTTAGGAACGCCTGTAAGAAAAACCCTGATTTTTCTCCAGAGAAATTGTTTGACAGCTTGCCTGTGCCTTGTTAGAACATTCACTGGAGTTCCGGGTGCTGTGTTGAGGAGTCTATGTTTCCAGCATCAGGACGAACGCTCGACCTTTGTTGCGTTCGCTCCGCTTTTCGTTCTACACCCGTTTCCTGCCCAACGAAGTTGTGGACAAGCAGGTGACGTGTGAGGTAAACTCCGTTAGAAAGTTCGCGAGGTATTATTATTTGTTAAATGAGAACTTCTAACGGAGTAAATCAGAGGAGTCTGCTTACTCATAGGAGGAAGAACGCAGGATGCGAAAGTGGGGGTTATCAGTGATTCCTGCTGGTGCACCCCTGACTGATTGGTGAACAAGGGATTGTTTGCTGACTTCACATATCCTCGCAACCAGATAACTTGTCCCCACCTTTGGTGGGTCGAGTGCAGCAAAAACAAACCGCGTTCAGCAACATTCACATCTTGCCCGGACTTCTCGTACTTGAGGGTTGGCTTTATGAATTCAGAAGAAACAAAACAATCAGGCAGGGAAAAGGACCAAGCATCTGTAAGGATTCTTGAAAAACTTCGCGAGCTATTACATTCGTCTAATCCGTCAGTTCGGCGGCAGTCGGCCTTTCACTTATCGTGGATGCAGGAGGATGGTTTGGAAATCTTAAGAGAAGCTTTATTTGGCGATTTTCCCGCAGCAACCAAAAATGCAGCCGCTTACGGCATCAGAAAGATGCACGGCAGAATGAAGAAAATGTCCCTGGATGTCTTTGAGCAAGGCCTCCGTCAAGGCGACAGCGATACCAGGGAGGTATGCAGACGCGCCTTGTTACTGATGGGTAAGATGACAGAAGAAAAATCTCTTCCCCCTTCGGTTCGCTCCGCCAGGACGAGTTCACAAAAACCAACGGTGAGGAAATTGGAGATTAAGGAGATTCCGCCAAAGGGCAGGTTGAAGAGAAGGATTGGTACCCAGCAGCCACGGCAACGGCGGCTCGCGAAAAACGAAGATTCTTCATAAGGCAAGGAATCCACCCGAACCCGGAATGGAATTACCGGCCAAGCCAAAAATGTTGCGTGTCTTCACAATAGGCCATTCTAACCGCTCTTTTGAGCAGTTTCTATCTCTGTTGAAGGAGTTCAGGATATGGCTTGTCGCCGACATAAGACGATACCCGAGCTCCCGTAAGTTCCCCCATTTCAATCGTCTAACCCTGTCCGAGCGGCTATCTGTTGAAAACATCCAGTATCTCTGGCTGGAAGCGCTGGGAGGCCGCAGACACGGCAGCGAAAATAATCCGCTTGGGGATGCCTTACGGCAAAAGTCCCCAAACACAGGACTTAAAAGTCTTGGGTTTCGTAACTACGCGGACTATATGGCGACGCATCAGTTTCATATCGCTATCGAGGAGCTTTTATCAAAAGCCGTGAAAGCGCCGACAGTAGTGATGTGTGCGGAAAAGTTATATTGGAAATGTCACCGCCAGCTTTTGAGCGATTATCTGGCTGCACAAAGCGTAGAAGTGGTCCATATTGAGGAATCCGGTAAAGTCACTGCCCACAAGCTGACCGCCGGCGCTGTCATTACCATGGGGGCCGGGGTCGTCTATCCTTCACAGCCGACGCTGCTTAAAGAAACCTCTTAAATCTTGACACGCCGGATGACCAGCGATAACTTTTAATTGGGATTGCTCTGTAGAAAAGGCCCACTGTCATTTCGACCGAAGCGGCGCGGAGCGCCGCGAAGTGGAGAAATCTGGGTTAGCAGCAATGTTGCATGCAGATTTCTCGACTCGCCTTCGGCTCGCTCGAAATGACGTTGCTGAGTGTTTTTCTACAAAACAAATTGGGATTTGACCTGTAGGAAATAATTATTACGCAAGTAGTATGAGATGGTTTCTTTTTCCAATCTCGTTTTTTGCAATTTTTGGGATGACTTCATCAATGAATTTCGAGCCGCCCACCGCCGCAGAACGGCTTAAGGCCATTGGAAATACCGAAGGTATTGAGCAAACTCTAAGAAAAGCATTGGAGCCCGCTGACGATTTTGAACCTATATCGCGTCCACAGCCCGGCGACTGGTTGGCCGTTCACTATGAGCCAGGCCAGACCTTTGATGAATTCGCAAAATATAAGCCGAACCGCCCGGACAAAATTCGTAATAAAATTTATCTGCAACCGTTAGGCGAATTTCCCAAAATGCAAGTCCCCTTGACTCAAACACTGAAAGAATATGCTTCCGCCTACTTTGCTATGCAGGTCGAGGTGCTTCCAGCCCTGACTCTGGACGGCAGGAACATCACGACACGCATTAACACTTACACACGGAATCGGCAAATTCTGACCACTGATGTGCTGGATATTCTCAAGGACAATCTTCCTGACGATGCCTTTTGCCTTCTGGCGATTACTATGGAGGACCTCTATCCTGAGGATTCGTGGAATTTTGTCTTTGGCCAGGCCTCACTTCGCGAGCGAGTGGGCGTCTATAGTTTCGCCCGTTACGACCCAGCCTTTTACGGCGACAACCGCGGAAAGGATTACGAAAAGCTCATCCTGCGGCGGAGCTGCAAAGTCCTCGTCCACGAGACCGGCCACATGTTCGGCCTGCAGCACTGTATATTCTTCAGATGTGTTATGAACGGCTCCAACCACCTGAAGGAAAGCGACTCTCGGCCTATGTGTCTTTGTCCGGTCTGTTTGCGCAAGCTCCAATACAGTATTGGGTTTGATGTTATTGCTCGCTATGGTAGTTTGCATCGCTTTTATCGAAATCACCAGGATGCCTTACGGCAGGCCGGCTTCGACGACGATGTTCAATGGATTGCTAAACGCCTTGAGCGGATTTTAGGCGCTGACGCCGCCCGGACAGTTATCGAGCAGAAAAGTATGCAGTGACCCTCTGCACGAAATTAATTGTGGGGCGGACCTCCGTGTCCAGCCCCACTAAAAGTCATCTCAACACCGGTCGCCGATTCTTTGGATTCCCGCCTTCGCGGGAATGACAAAAAGTGATACTCACTTTTTGGAAACGGCATTAGCTATAATCTACGAACGATAAACTTATCCCCGCCTCCCTGCGGAATAGCAGACCCAAGTTATCTGCTTTTAACTTCTCTCGGGTCTGTGCATTCTTCGAGGGCCTTTATTTTCTTCACTCTCCTTAGATGTCTTCCGCCGCTAAATTTGGTACTGAGCCAGACCTCAACTATCTTTCGCAGCAGCACTTCTCCGACCTGGTCCCCTGATAAACAAAGGACGTTTGCATCGTTGTGGTCGCGTGAAATCTGGGCGCTAAGCTCATCATGGCACAACGCAGCTCTGATTCCTTTTACTTTGTTTGCAGCTATGCTCATTCCAAGCCCGGTTGCGCAGGCCAGAATAGCTCTGTCGGCTTTCTTTTCGGTTACCTCTTTTGCCGCTAAGTATGCTATGTCCGGGTAATCAACCGGATTGCTGTCGTTGGTGCCAACATCGATGCACTCATGGCCCAACTGGGTGACTACGGCTTTGATTTGCTGTTTGGCTTCGAAACCGCGGTGGTCGCTTCCAACTGCTATTTTCATATTACTAATTCGCTAATTCTTTTTCGCACTGCCTTCTCTATCAGTTCAGCACAGTAATTAAAATACTCCTGTGACTGGCCTATAGGGTCGGCAATCTCCTCATCTTCTGCTAATAACACACAATTGTCCGCCGCCTTGGGACTGAGAGTTGTGACCATTCTCTGATGCATTCGCTCCATTACAAATATCAGGTCACTTTCATCGACAATCTCATGGGACAATTTTCCGCTCTTATGAGCTTTTATGTCGATGCCCTTAGCCGCACAAGCTGCTATTGCTTCGTCACTTGCCGGCTGGTCGGACGTATCCATAATCCCGGCGGAAGTTACCTTATAACCCATTTTGCCGAGGTGGTCAACATCGCACTGCAATTTTTCCGCCAAATATTTTTTAAACATTCCCTCGGCTATCGGACTTCGGCAGGTGTTGCCGGTGCAGACGAACAAAAACTTAATTTGCGACAGCGTCTCAAGTTGTGTTTGCGAATACACGCCCGGCCTTAAAATCTCCAGCCCTTTTTTGCCAATTTTTACTACCGTGCTGCTTTTTTTGTATTTACACGCTCCTCCATCCAGCAGCATTTCTATTTTACCCGACAACTGAGTAAGGACCTGCTCGGCATCTACCGCAGGCGGCCGTCCTGTTATGTTTGCACTTGGCGCAACTACCGGACTATTCACTGCTTGCAGCAGCGTCGCAGCTATCGGGTTATCAGGGCAGCGAATACCTATGGAGTTATCTTTGTAAAGGATTTGAAAAACTTCCCGTTCGAGACTTTTACGCTGCTTTTCGATATCCTTCTGGTCCAATTCAAACACTATGGTTACGGGGCCTGGCCAGGCATTTTTGACTAATTTTTGTGCCCTCAATCCGGCTGTGGGCACATATTTTCTCACATCGCTTTTTTGACCTATATGTAGTGTATAGTGTTTGTCGAGAGTTCTGCCCTTACTGGTGCTAAGTTTTGTTAGCGAGTCAATTTTGACCCTGCAGGCGATTCCATATACCGTTTCAGTAGGAAATGCCACCAGCCCGCCGGCATCAACCACGGCTGCCGCCTCATTGATTTTGTCAGAATCAATCCTTGTGGTGTCGAGTTTTATAACTTTTGTCAGCATCCAGCTCATAAAATAATCTAAATGACCGACAGCCGCAAGATAACTTATCTATTAGCACCGTTTCAAAAAGTTTATATCACTTTTTGTCATTCCCGCGAAGCCTGTCCTGCCTGCCCTGAGCAAGCGTAGCGCGTCGAAGGACTTGCCCTGCGAAGTGGGGAGCGCAGCCGAGGAGGCGGGAATCCAGGTTTTTTAGCAGTTTTGTGGCAACTCGTCTCCTCACTTCGCCAAGAGCATAGCTTATACAGGTCAAGAGCTTGGTCTTTTGTGAAGCTGCATAAAGAAACGCCCTATAAAAACGGTAACGCCAATTCTTTCCCCAAAGGCACAAGGACTTTTTCTGCAAAATCTTTTATTTTGCCTAAATAAGCTAATCTATCCAAATTAACGCTGCCGATAAAAATAAACAATGATGGAATGGTGATTTTATGGAGATTAGATTATGGAGACTCTAATTGAACAGCGTAAGACCGGCCGGAGCAACCTTTCCTGGCCTGTAAGCATTTGGCTGCCCGACGCTAACAGGTTCTTTAATGGGCGAAGCTGCAATATCAGCAAAACGGGCGTTTTTGTTCGGCTTCCTATGACGGTGCCTGTTCGACCTGGCTCTACGGTGGAGCTTAACTTTCCGCGAACAGTCGCTTTAGCGAGG
>Ga0315295_10005301_pt1 | contig 11011 bp, 9 predicted proteins | sample YL17G14_0_MG_FD_204453 | JGI IMG/M metagenome (GOLD analysis project Ga0315295, IMG submission 204453) | Sediment microbial communities from Yellowstone Lake, YNP, Wyoming, USA - YL17G14_0 | ecosystem: Environmental > Aquatic > Freshwater > Lake > Sediment | place: USA: Wyoming | collected...
GATTTTCAGGGAGTTCTACCTCCAAGCCCTGGAAATGGCTCTGCGGCCGGCACTGCAGGATGGATATTTCGATCTTGGGTTGGGCGGCGTAAGGCTCACAGATGTTGACCGTGAATTCAGTATCCACCGGCACATGATAGTGCTCTTCAAGCAGCGTCAGGATCCTACGCATGCGGTCTGCCAGAAGAGTGCGGTGTAGGAACTCGTCGAAGGTTAACACCAGTCGCTCGGGGTCTTCCACGGAGGCAATGCTACGTAGTGGCGCCAGGTAGTCGCCCTGATCTTGAAGTACCAGATAGCGCAGGATGGGGTAACGGGGTTGCAGTACTTCCTGGATACGCAAGGTCTTGAACTCATTATCCTGGAGGTCGATCAGGTCAACGTAGTGCTGCGAATAGCGGTTGATCTCACGGGAGGATTTTTCTGGTCGTAACATGGGGTGGCTCAAAGCCACCAGGCGCGGGTAGTCATCGCCCACCTGGTCAACCGCTCGGGTACCCAGCCCCCACACCAGGCGCAGGAAACCAGCCTCGCGGTGGATCTGGGGCGCCCAACGATAGAGATTACGGCTGAAGCCAACCCCGGCTGCGTGCGGCAGGTAGTAGCGCCCAAAACGCTCACCCTCAACCACCTGGAGCAGAATAGCCATGCGCTCATCATAATCCTGCACCCCTTTGCTGCGCCGATAAAGCAGGGCATCGGGGTTAAAGGTGCTGGAATATACCTGGCGAATAGCTTTGCTCAGCGCCTCCAGGTTTTCATCCGGTGTACCCTGGTTAGGGCAAAAGATCGATTCGTATTTGCCGGCGAAAGAGGCGCCAATGCTGTCTTCCAGCAAGCTGGATGAACGGACGATGATCGGTTCGGGCCCAATGCGCTTCAGCAGGGTTTTAAGCTCCTCCAGGATGTCATCTGGGAATTCACCCCGCATGTGATCCTCACGGATGTGAGGATATTCGAGGCGCATTTCCGCCTCGGTCTTGTATTTTTGATCTATCCAGTGCAGCAGGTTGTTGGTGGACATGAAGAGGTAGGTTAAATCGGCGCCCAGGAAGTACGATATGGGGGTGTGCAGGCTGCTACGGATTTCCTCATCCCCGCCTTTCATCAGGACCTGGTTTGCCAGCAGCATGCCGGCGGCCTTGCCGCCGATTTTGCCACCCCCAATCCGGTGCTGGCGAATTTCATACAGGTCCGCAACGCTGAACCATTCCTTGGCGATCTTGATATAAGCGAGCTGGTCGCTGAGCAGAGTGCGGATCAGAACGACCTTGATCTCTTGCAGCCGCGCCTCAACCCACTGTCTTTGTGCTGGTGGCATCCTTTCTATTGCCAGACCCTGCTCAAAGAGCATGTCCTGGGGGGCAAGCTCAGGGTTGAACGAGACCAGGATCTCCCCCTCGGGGCTGCCCTGTTCATTGATGGCTTCGCGGATGATCTGTTCAAAAAGCCCATAAGGCAGGTTATGGGCAAAATAGAAATCCGTGAGGTGGTCGCGCAAACGCTGCAGGCGCGTTTCCCAGACCTCGAGCGGCTCTTGTTTCAACGGGTCGCGCATCCCCTCCCGCACCTGGGATTGGATGGCTTCTTCTTGGACATGCTCCTCAAAGACCAGGGGGGAGACAATGCCGCGCTCAAACAGCTCTTTTCGCATGCGCGCCCGGATGCGTGTCCTCAGGATGGGATAATGAGCCAGAGTCAGGTAAATGTTTATGACCTGGTCAGAACTGACACTTGGAAGACTCATCACTAACTGCCCAGATGCATGGGCATGATCACATGGAGGAAGTCCTGTTCACCGGCTGGTTTGATGAGGCCCGGGCTGTTATCGGCCATGGTCTCCAAAACGACATTGGGGGTTTTGATGATTTCGAGCACTTCGCGTAAAAAGCGAACATTGAAGGCGATCAATAAGGCCGAGCCTTCGATGGAGGCTTCGACATCCGTCTGGTTAAAGCCGGTTTCTTCAGACTGTCCTGAAATTTCAACTTTGCCCGGCTGCAGGTCTCCACCCGGAACGATGTTGATGCGGGCAATATGGGTGCCTTCGCGTGCGAAGATCTCGGCCTGTTTGCAGGCTTTCAGGAAGGCTGCGGTGGAAACAATGGTGCGCGTCGTGTGCGACTTGGGGATGACCTGTTCAACATTGGGGTAAGTCCCCTCGATCAATTGGGAGATCAGCTCGATGTCCTTCAGATGAAATACTACCTGGTTACGTTCCTTAGGCAGCGACATGGTGACGACCTGATCTGCATCCCCGGCTACGCGCGCCAACTCGCTCAAGGCACGCGCCGGGATAATGGCGGCGACATCCTGCGAGACCGGAGATGAAAGCTCTACCCTGCGCCGCGAAAGGCGAAAACCATCGGCCGCCGACATGGTGACGGTGTTACCTTCTACTTTGACCATCACGCCGGTTAAAACTGGCCTGGCCTCATCGCTGGAAGCGGCTAAAGCAACTTGCTGGATCATCTCTCTCAGGTCGGCGACGTTGATCTGGATGCCATCCTTGATATCCGCCGCCAGCATGGGTGGGAATTCCTGGGCGTCAATGCATTTGATGTTGGTGTTGGACGTGCCGCTGAGTACATTGAGCGTTTGGGTTCGCACGGCCAGCGAAAGATCAACGGTCTGCCCGGATAAGGTGCTAACCAGGTCGTTGAAGGTGCGCGACGGCACTGTGGTTGAACCATCTTCCTCGATTTTAGCGCCGATCCAACAGGTGATGCCTAATTCCAGGTTGGTGGCTGAAAGGCGCAAGCGGCCCTCGTCAGTTGCCAGCAGGATGTTCGATAAGACCGGCAATGTGCTGCGTGATGAGACCGCCCGCGAAACAATACCCAGCCCATAAGCCAGATTCTCTTGCAGTACGGAGACTTTCATGGAGACAACCCCTCCTTATACAATGACATGATGAACAATGACTTGATGCTCAGAGTATACAACGAGAAGGTGAAAATTACCAGTATCTTTTCATCGCAAATCCGCATAGAGAGCGATGAAATGCGTCGTCGTGCCTACCGCCAGGCCAAGCTGGCCCAGGTGGTAGGTGACCATGATCTTGATCCTCTCGTTGGGGATGGGGGCGACGAAGCGGTTCCAGCCGTTCATGATATCTGAGGTAAAGAATAACAGCGCCCCAACACTGACCAGCACTGCCGGGATTTTGCTCCAGGCGGGATCCGCCAGGCTGATGATGGCCGAATCGAGCATAATAGAAATCACCAGTGCGTAAACCCCCACAGGTATCTTCATGCGCGAGGCGCCGGAAGCCTCCAGCCCCCTGGCAAGCCGCCGATACACCCAAACACCACACCCTGCCTGCACGATTGCCACGACCAGGCACACCACGATCGCTCCGCCGGGCACGAGCAGCCTGCTAAATCCCAGGATATAGAACACATGCCCTATTAAAAAGGCGACCAGGCCGGGGGTGAACAGATGCTTCGGCCACAGCAGGAACACATCACCTGCCAGCGAAAAACTCAAGCCAAGCACAAACCACAGCAAGCGGAAAGTCTCAGGTTGGGCAAGCAATGCCGGTAAATCACTGTATATCCACACCCAGGCGATCAGTGCCAGCATCATGGTGGGTTTGGTGGCACCCACCAGCCACCTTGATTCGATGAGCACGGCAATCCAATGCAGAACTGCCAGGACGATGGCTAACACCAACAGGATCATAGCTGCCTCCTCTCGAACGCTGCCACTATCTTCTGCGGTTATATGATCATCACTTGTGAAAATTGTAACATAGAATTTATCTGGTGGTTTAGTGTAATCCTCTTTGTTAGCCGCATTGTGATAAAATCTTAGCGCTTCCCCAAATTTAGGATGGTATACATGCCAAATGACCCTCCGGACATCGATCTGATACTTAGAGACCGCATCAAAGCCAGGCATGCGACCTTCCCTGCTGCATTCAATAACGCTCTGAGCGTCATCGCCCGTTCCATGCAGAAAATCAAGTGGAAAAAGGTAGGTATCTTTGCGATCAGCCTTTTCCTATTTATGCTAGCCATAAACCTTATGAAAGAGGGAGCACGTGGTTTGGCGCCCCTGGTACATGACTTCCTAGATATCAAGAATCCCACCAATAGCCTTGGCTTTGGCTGGTTGTCCGCTTATATCATTATGAGTGGCTCACCCGTAGCGGCAACTTCGTTGACTTTTTTCAACTCCGGTGTCATTACCAAACTGGAAGCTTTCACTATGATAACCGGCAGCCGTTTGGGGGCGAGTTTTATCGTGCTATTCATCGGGTTTATCTATGTCCTGCGCGGCAGGGATCGGGCCACCAGCCTGGGCATGGGGTTACTATCATTAACGGTTACCGGTACTACTTACTTGGTCGGCTTATGTATCGGCCTGTGGATATTAAACAACGGGTTTCTGGATCCGATACAACTCCATGCTAGCGCCACCCTGAATTCCATTCTCGATCTCATCTTCGACCCCATCCTCCAGTTATTTGGAAATTTCCTACCACGCTGGGGACTTTTCTTGGCTGGTTTCGGGGTCATCCTGGTGAGCTTCAATCTTTTTGACAAGTGTTTGCCCCAGATAACTATAAAAGAGAGCCAGGTGGGGCACATGTCGCGACTGGTTTACAAACCCTGGATTATGTTCATGCTGGGCGCGGCGGTGACATTGATCTCGATGTCAGTCAGTGTATCCATCGGCATCCTGGTTCCCTTGAGCGCTCGGGGTTTTGTGCGCCGCGAAAATGTGATCCCATATATCATGGGTGCAAATATTACCACCTTCATTGATACACTATTTGTAGCCATATTGCTCAACAACCCGGCAGCTTTCACCGTGGTTCTCGTGGAAATGACCAGTATTACGATTGTGTCCATGATTATCCTGATGACCATGTACCATTCCTATGAACGGTCAATATTGTATTTAGTGAATTGGATTATTGCCCACCAACGTAATCTATTTATTTTTATGCTGGTGATTTTGATTGTCCCTGTGGTCTTAATGTTTTTGTAGGAGAGATTTCCTATGCGTATCCTGGTTGTAACAAGTGGGTCGCAACATTCTGAGGCGGCTGTTCTCCTGGGAGCACAGCTTCTGCAGCATATGCAACAGGCCAAGAAGGAAACCAGACTGGTGATCTTAACCGCGATAAAGCGGGAGAATGAAAAAGCTCAAGCTGAGGAAATCCTTGCCCAGGCGCTTTCATTTTTACCCCTTGGAATGACTGGTTTGGATATTAGGATTCGCATAGGAAATCCGGTTGAAGAAATTGTTCAAGAAGCGCGCCAGGACAAGTTTGACCTTGTGATCATGGGCTGGCGGCCGGCCACCCCCTTGCTTGGCCCTATCCTGGGATCGATCCCTGAACGTATCTTGGGCCTTTCTCCCTGCCCGATTGTCATCGCCAAGGGGAATGCTGGTAACCTCAAGTGTATACTGATATGCGATAGCGGCGTCCCAACCGAATCGCTGCCGGAGCGTGTTTTAGCTTGCCTGCCCGGTTTGTTTACCGAGGATAGTAATGTCACAATTTTGCATGTGATGTCGCAGATCAGTGCCGGCCCTGGTGTTCTGGGTTGGCAACTGCGAGCTGGCGCTGAAGAACTCATCCTGGCACACACACCCGAAGGAGAAATCCTGGCAAGGGATGTGAAGATTCTTGAAGGAACCCAAATCCATACCCACCCGAAAGTCCGGCATGGCCTGGTAGTGGATGAAATTTTGGCCGAGGCAAAGGAGAGTGACTACGGCTTAATCATCATCGGTGCGCACCGGGCGGAAGCCGGAGGACACTTCCTGCTTGATGACCTGGCACACCAGATCATCACTCGCTCTGATAGGCCAGTCATGGTGGTGCAAAGAAGGCCGGCCACATAAAAGGATTTGATTATAGATATACTGGAGCTCTCTATGGCGAAATATGAGCGGGTGGCTTTGTTCATTGATTATGAGAACTTCTACAATTCCCTGCAAAAGCGCTACGCGGCGGAACAACAGCGCTCCGGTTCTGCACCCAAAATAGATTTTATTCAACTGGTGAACTACATCAGCGATCATTATGGCCCACTGGACAAGCGCGATTTCCTGGCGGTGGCTAATTTCAGCCATTACGATACTCAAAAGGGCGGCCTGAACAAAGTGGCCACCCCGATACATGTGGAGAGTTTTGAATCGCGCCAGGTGCGCAATGAAAAGCAGCCCTCGCCAGGCAAGAAATACGTGATAAAAGATTACGCCGACATGCGCCTTGCCTTTGAGATTGGACAGCACGTCGCCGGCCGGCCCGCTGACCTTTACATCCTTGCCAGTGGTAATAAAGCCTTTGCCGCGGTCGGTCAGGCGCTGCGCAAGGCGGGTTACCCCGTGCTTTTTCTCCTGCCCAACCCCGACCTGTCAGCGCTCAACATCAAAGAGGATTTTGAGTGGATGGACTGCATGTATACGCAGACCTCCCAGCGCAAGGCCGAAGCCGAACCACAATCTGCCTCACCCGAAAAGCAGTCCAGCGGGTCTGATCCGATTGATGAACTATGTAATCTCATTTCTACTCTACGCCAGGAGTTCAGTACCCCACTACCGATCACATTGGTCAAGGCCATCTTTGGCTCAGAAGCTGGCCACCAGCTCATTCAGGCTGGCCAGAGTCAGGGCCGGATAGACGTGTGGGATGACTCTTCTGGCATCACCTGCATCTCACGGCGTGAGGAGCGTATGTTTGGCAGGGTGGTGCCTATGAACACGCGCCCAGGGTTTGTCGCCCGCGCTGGCTTGCTCTACCAGCTCACACGGCTGGTCGAAACCGGGCAGGTGCAGCCCTCGCGAGCTCAATGGCGGCGAGCGCTGAAAGAACACGGTCAACTTAACGTCAAAGAAGCCAAACAACTGCTCAACACCCTATTTGAGCAGGGCATCCTACGCGATGGACAGCTCGATCACCCTGATCTACGACTGGAAAAGGTGATCAAGTTCCTGCAGTCAGAATAGCTAAATCACCCTTGACAAAACCGAACGTTTGTTCTATTATTATTTTATCAATTGTTCTATTTATTGATTCAGTTGAAGGAGCTTATTATGATGGACACTGGGATGCTCTGGTTTGACAACAATAAGCGCGACACGCTATCCACCAGGATTGAGCAGGCGGTCAAGTATTACCAGCAAAAATACGGGCAGCGGCCAAACCGGTGCTTTATCCACCCCACAATGATCAAAACAAACCAACCCGACTCTCTGGCCAGCACAGACGGGATTGAGATTCAGACAACCGTTTACATCCTGCCCAATCATTTCTGGTTAGGGATTGATTCTGAAGATGTGAGATAATATTGCGGGTTTTCTACTGGGTCAGGGCCGCCACCAGGGTATATAATCCCACCTCACCCTCATCGTGGCCCGTTTTGGTGGCCTCATCGATTTCCAACAGCTGGTGATAAATTGAGTCCAGGCCGGTGCGAGAGAAACGCCCGGCCTGTGCCATTAATTTCCTGGCCACAGAATTGGGTAGTCTCGTTATTTGAGCAACTTCTGCCTCGCTGCCTCTGTTCTCCAGTACGTCCTTGGTTTCAATGAGTAGGCGAAACTGTCGCACGATCATGGCAAACACATAAGGCGCATCTTGTTTCTCAATCAAGCGGCTAAGCATACGCACCGCTTGCTTGCCATCTCTACCTCCCAGAGTATCCACAAAATCAAAGATATTTTCCTGGCGGATGTTGGCGGTAATATCCTCGACATCCTCGGCCTCAATTGCGCGCTGGTAATTGACATACGCCAGCAGCTTGGTGATTTCCTGGTTGGCCATGCGCGGGTCGCCGCCCACCAGTTCAGCTAGTGTAAAAGCAGCGCGTTCCGTGATCTTGCCACCGGCAAGTTCGGCCTGCTGCTGGATCCAGCGCGCCAGCTCAGGCCCGACCGGTATGGCGAAAGCGCGTGCAAGGACAGCCTGCCCCTTGTCGTGCTGCGCCTGCTCGCTCACCCACTTGAGCATCCAGTGATCCGGCGGCAGGTTCTGCCATTTGCCGCGCCTAAATTCATCCTCGATAACCAAGATCAAAGCCGTGGTGGAGGGAATATCCTTTAACAAATCCAGAAAGGCCTGGCGATTGGAGGGGCTTTTCAGGCTTGCCAGGGGGTAGGTGAAGATGACCAGGCGGCGGCCAACCAGAAAGGGCATGGCTAAGGCGGCATTGCGCAAATCATTCAGGGTAGCCGTGCGCCCGTCCAACCAGGTGATGTTCAATCCCGCCGTTGAGGGATCGCCCATCTTCTCCTGCAGTTGCGCGAGCTGCTGGGAAATGGCAAAATCGTCATCCCCATAGAACAGGTAGATAACAGGCAGAGACTTCTCCGGCATACCTAGCCTCGGGTGAGGATGCGGTGGATGACCAGCGTACCGCGCCGTTTGCTGGTGATCTTATCTACCTTCAGGGGGCCGGGGTCGCCGGAGGTGGTCAGTTTTGCCTGCAACAGGAGACCCAGGGGTTGGGAGAGAATCAAGGCCAGGGTGGCGACCAGGACAGCGACCGAGAGCCCTTCGAGCTTGTCCCGCTTGCGCGGTCCAGACATCAACATCGCCAGGGCTGCGGCACCACCGGCCAGGATGCCGCTGGTGACAAAATTCGTGCCGCAGTTGGGATGTACTGCCAGGTTGAGTTCCCCATTACGCATGCGCTGGAGGCCTTCCTCAGCGGCTGCTTGTACAGCCTCGTCGGGCACATCTCCAATGATGTGGAAACCCCCCGGGTCAGACTGGCCAAACAGGAGCCTGGCCGGGAATTGCTTAGCCAGGATGTGCAGCGTGGCGTGCTCCAGCCCGTGATTGCGGCGGATGCGCGAGATAAACCCTATATTCAATATTTCATCTAAATATGAAGACATCCTACCTCCATTGGGTTAAGACCTGAACTATCACTCAGATTATAACCGGACTCAGGCATTGAAGCCACAGATGGTTAACACTCTATAAAATAGGGGTTGACTCCTGCATGGCATCAATTATCATATAGATAACATGGCATAGGAGAAAAATTACATGCAAAGAAGTACTGTAGTTGGCGGCGTCATTTTAATTATAATAGGCACCTTATTGCTGGCAGGTCAAATCTTGCCCCATCTATTTTTCTGGCTCTCGTGGCCTTTTATTATTATCGGCGTTGGAGCACTATTCATTATCGCCGCAGCGATTTCCGGCACCGGCGGATTGGCCATTCCTGGCTGTATCATTGGCGGCATTGGTGGTATCCTTTATTATCAAAATCTTACCGGCAATTGGGAGAGCTGGGCGTATACGTGGACGCTTATCCCTGGTTTTGTGGGTTTGGGGATTGCCCTAGCTGGTTTGCTCACACCAGGATGCCGCAGGGCGGATAACAGTGGCTGGTTTTTGATGGGTATCAGCCTGGTAGGTTTCATCGTCTTTGGCAGCGCTTTTGGCATGAATTGGATGGCGGCTAAATTCTGGCCGGTCATCCTCATTGTAATTGGTGTCATTGTTCTCGTCAATTCATTATTTCATCCAAAACGGTAAAAACACGAATGGCATGAATTGAAAAATGGCACGAATGAGATGTACAAGAAAATTCGTGTTATTCGTCCATTCGTGCTATCCGTGATAGAATTTATCCGATATGAAGTACCATATTTGGACTATCGGCTGCCAGATGAATGTGGCCGACTCGCAACGGGTGGCATCCACCCTGGAGCGCCTGGGTTACCAGTCCACCCGTCGCGCTGAAGATGCGGACGTGATCGTGCTCAACACCTGCGTGGTACGCCAGAGCGCCGAGGATAAAGCCACCGGTCACCTGAGTTCGCTGCGCCCCCTTAAAAAGCGCAATCCTAAGCTGGTCATCAACCTGATGGGCTGCATGGTAGGCCCCCGCAACTCAGCAAAGCTGCAATCGCTCTTCCCCTTTGTGGATGTGTTTTCGCCGCCAGCTGATCCGGGCCCGCTGATCTCTTACCTGATGCAGGTTGAGAGCCGTTCGCTGGAAGAAGCCGAGACCCGGCAGCGTTTTGACATCATGGATGGCGAGTTGCTCCTGCCCGCCCACGAGCGCGGCAGACTGGTCAGCGCCAATGTACCTTTAGTCAACGGTTGCTCGCATGCCTGCACCTATTGTGTCATCCCCTACCGGCGCGGGCCGGAACGCAGCCGCCCGGCTGAGGAAGTCCTGCAGGAAGTACATTCGCTGGTCGCACAGGGAGTAAAGGAGATCACCCTGCTGGGCCAGATCGTTGACCGCTACGGCAAAGACCTGCCGGAGGGCCCTAGCCTAGCGGGGTTTCTACGTCGCATGCACGGAGTGGAAGATCTGGAGCGCATTCGCTTTTTGACCTCGCATCCCAACTGGATGACCGATGAGCTGTTGCAGACCGCCGCCGAGCTGCCCAAGGTCATGCCGCACATTGAGGTGCCGGTGCAAGCCGGCGATGACCAGGTGCTGGCTGACATGCACCGCAGTTATACGGCGGATGATTACCGCCACCTGATAGAGCGCGTCCGCACGTTTATCCCGGATGTGGCCATCGCCAATGACATCATCGTTGGCTTCCCCGGCGAGAGCGCTGAACAATTCCAGCACACTTTCGACCTGCTGGCAGAATTAAAACTGGACGTGGTGCATCTGGCGCGTTATTCAGCGAGGCCTGGTACGGTGGCAGGTCGCAAGATGGTGGACGACGTGCCTGAAGAAGAAAAGTGGCGGCGTTTCCGCCTGATCGAGGAGCTGCAGGAACAAATCGCCACCGAGATCAATGCCCGATACCTGGGGAAGACGGTCGAGGTGCTGTTTGAAGGCCAAGTCAAGGGCCGCTGGAAAGGGCGCACGCCCACCAACAAACTGGTGTTCGTCGAGGCGACTTCGGCTGAATCCCTGGCTGAGGAGCCAGGCCAGGATCTGCATGGGCGGATCTTGCCTGTTACCATCACATGGAGCGGCCCGTGGTCGATGCAGGGGCGCTTCCCGCTGCAGCTTTTCCCACGACCTCCTGTCGGCACTGATCCATTATCCCCTGCACCAAATGG
>Ga0315295_10005303_pt1 | contig 11011 bp, 12 predicted proteins | sample YL17G14_0_MG_FD_204453 | JGI IMG/M metagenome (GOLD analysis project Ga0315295, IMG submission 204453) | Sediment microbial communities from Yellowstone Lake, YNP, Wyoming, USA - YL17G14_0 | ecosystem: Environmental > Aquatic > Freshwater > Lake > Sediment | place: USA: Wyoming | collected...
TAACTCTATGAGCTTATTGATCTGGCCAATCTCATATCGAGTAAGCTTGGCACCAACCACTTTCCCCACGTTGCCAACAATGCCAACATCTGCGCCCATTTTCGTTTTATTAGTTTAAACTAATTTATAGGCTTATCGGTCTGCATGTTGCACGCACCGTTTTTATACAACCACCTAATCGGTATAAGAGGCCAGAAAATTTTTATAAATATGCTTTCGACCTCGCAAGGTCATATGTTACGCTCTGGATTCTATAGCAGTTTTCTATTCTCACTGATACCGAAAATCCGATATCGGGCAATTGTCGATAAATGATTTCATAGTATATGGAATAGGAGGTTAGGCAGAAGCGAAAATAGGGCATGTTAAGGGAATGTCAAAAAGAGAGATGGATTCTTACAGGTTATATGCACTTACCTTCCACAATCATGATCCCCCTCACCCGTAAGGTCAAAGAATATCTTAAAGTTTATATCCTTTCAATCGCACATTAAGAACGTCGGTCCATGAGAGTGTGTCATTCATGGAGTAGCCCTGTTGGCCGGCCAGGGCACAGACTCCATCATTCAGATGGGGATCTTCCACAGGCCCCCGGATATCCGGCCTTAAATCGCATTCTACAGGACCGAGAGGTCGTTTCCCAAAAGGATATGGGATCGAGGTAAAGCCCTACCCACATACCCCAGCTCGTTTGCTTTGGCGTAGGATGCATCCGCTTCTCAGATCCTTCCGAGTGATTTAAGGACGGCACCTTTTAGGTAATAGGCCTGAGCTGGCCCTCCAAGATCGCGATTGTTGCGGCAGCATCTCCCCGGGTCTACTTAGCGGTCGTCCTGCCGAACCTCATCATATTGTTGTAAATGGATCCGACATACAGTACATTGGTCCCGCGGGCCTCTGCCCGTATAGCTTTCGTACTCCCGTCAAATCCCCGTCTCCTAAGAGCCTCTGCGGCCCGTTGTAGAGGTTCATCACCTGGTTGAAGTCCTTGGTTCGCGGGTCGCTGGGGGGTAGCGATCCTCCATAAGTCGAGGAGTAAATATCCCCCATACCTATGCCATGACAAAGCTCATGTACGGCAACGCTCTGCAGGTCGATCTTGCCTTGACTTACCGCCGTATTCCAGTCAGTCGTCCAGCTCTTGTCGCGAGAGTACCAGACATCCAACTCGATAATTGAGTAATAACCATCCACCATCACCCCACTGGTCCACCAGCGGCTCATTCCCAGGGCAGTATCGCCCAGGTTCCACCAGCCGTTCACGTTGTAGCCATCCATCGATCCGGTGGAATAGGGGTCGCTCACCGTCTTGGAGGAGTCCACAATTACGGTGTTGCTATCTTTGAAGAGGTTCTGGGCCACGGCATCATCACAGATGTTGGCTGCCGCGGCTATGGCGTCCCTTGCCGAGGCTTGGGTCAGGCTGGTGGGCATACCGGTTGGATTCAGATAGAGCTGGATTTGGGGATTATTCTGGTTCCATCTATATCCCGTCAAATCGTAGGAGGTGGCGGAGCCACCCAGGGCGGCCTGATCATATGCATAGTTATCTCTACTGAAGACATTCATGTCAAAGGAGCCTACTGCGCCACCAACATCACGTAGCCCCATCATGCGCATGCCCAGGCTCTCTGAGGATATCTCCTGCATTGTCTCGTCACCAAGATAGGTCACTCCGTCTAAGGACGCCTGCCCGCTGGTGGCAGCCGTGCCGGTCGCGGTCGCCCCCAGATCTGCGCTCATCTGGCCGGCGCCAAGGAAACTGCCCGTGGCCACCATGTCATTCTGCTGGGAGAATGCGGCAGAGCCCACGTAGCCCGCCGCGCCTGCCATCTGCGTGCTCTGGCTGGATAATGCGCCCTGTCCGGCGGAGAGGCTCTGGCTGGTGGAGATAAGGCCATCCGCCACGGCTGCTTCCTGGCCGCTCTCTGCCAGGCCTTGGCTGGCCTGCCCGAATAAAGAGAGATCCCCTTGCCCGGATAAGCCCACACGGAGTTCTGCGGCGCCAGCCGAAGCATAGCCCGATGAGGAGATATCCAGGCTTCCTTGGATGTAGAGGCTGCTCTGCAAAGAGGAGGAGCCGCACGTCATCTGCTGGCTGATTTCATTCTTCCCCGTGCCGCGCGCCTGCAGGCTCTTTTGCAGGTCGTGGTTCATAAGGGTGAACTCCTCCTTAAGGGAGGTAGAATCATCCAGGCTGTAGCCGCTCGATGAAGATGCCGCGCCGCTGCCATCCCCCGTGGAGACGCTAACCGAAAATCCCAAGACAGGGGTCGTAAGGAGAGCCACTGAGAATAGGGTTATTATCATCAAGCTTGCCGGCCGCAATGACATAAAAAAACAATCCTCGTATTATAAATTAAGTATTTTGCTTGCAGTGATGATACGACACTTGACGTAGTAAGATATACTTTGGATATATTTCGCGCTGCTGGATTGCCATACCGGTGTGTGCTGCACCTGTCCCCTCCTTGGCCTCAGAAACGAATGAGAGTCGCACTTGCCTTTCAACTATCCTGATCTCCTCTTCTGTCCGCCCGTAAAGCTCGTAGACCTGGGCGTCGATCTGCCCGTCCGTGGCCTCGATGCGCCTATGCAGGACGGTATTCTCGTGAGGCGTGCCGGCTTCGGGGCAAGGTAGTTACTATGTTGGTGCATAAGATTATAGTTTCGGTGCAAAGGCGGTGCATTAGAAGATTTTCTCCATAGGCCCTAATTAGTGGTGATGGTCATATAACGATTGAGGAAAACATGATTCCCGCGACATTTTCCATGACCTACCCCCACGACCAAAAATTGCAGGTTACCTGTACTTTCTTTTGCTATCCTCTAAACGTGCCTGAAAAGTGCTTTAGCTTAACGATTCATTCCAGTGCACAATGAAACGGTTTATCGACAATTGCCCAATATTGCTTAGCTATCTGTCTACTATCATGGGTGCAGTCCAGAATGCGAATTACGAAACCCTCATTCTTCTCAATTAATATCATAAGTCACTTCTAATAGACAAATGGTATGTAACAATTTGAGGTTGGAATTCTTTAGTTTTATTCAAGAGATAAGTCACACAAACAAAATTGACAGGAGGGCTGCAAATGGAACTAGCTGCAATGGAGCTAAATTCAACGGTGCTTACGCATGGCGGGCTTTACTGCGTCTTATGTGGCAGGCATTATCTTATGGCAGAAGACCACTGTGTGATTTGCGGCGGAAGGCTGAAGCCTTCTCAAGTAGTCAAGAAAAAGTAGGAGCTACAGGATGTGAGTTTAGCATCTGCAATTATGTGCGATGATTCGGCGCGCGTTCTACGTAGCGGGTGGTCGTGCTCAGGCTGGCATGTCCAAGTTGCCCGGCCACCTTCCGATATAAATCCCGGCATCCAACCACCATGAAGTGGCACTGTGCTTGAGTATGTGCGGGCTTATGCGTTTTCGGCTCCTCCGCATTACGGGGCATCCATCCTGAAGACCCGCTCTTATGGCGATCTCATCAAGAAGGCGTTGCACTTGCCGTGTGCTTATATGCCCATCCTGGCGACCTAGGAACGCAAATCACGCTTAAGTGCTTAACGAAGATATGTTTGTTGGCCTCTACCATCCTACTTAAAGGCCGACAACGTCTAATCTACCTGCCTTGTGTGGCGTGGTGGTTGTTACCGGTACTAGACCGAGAGCAGGGGGAAAAATGCGCTTTTGGTTTGCATCCTTGCATCTATGCACCTCACTATAACGGTTCTGCATAGTGATTTGTGGAATAAAATAAGAGCATTTTAGCGATGTACTTTAAAAATAGTACTTTTATTCACATATTGCGATAACAATAATAGGGTTGTTATTATTCGAGAAAAAGAGAGATGGGTTCTTGCCGGTTGCACGCACCTCCGATCCCAGCACGGGAGAACTCCGTCAAAGTGACGGAGAAACGGCGAAGCGGTTGGCTGAAGAACAGAGCATAAGTCCCAGGGCAGTCGAGCGATCTGCTGATCTCTACAAGGCGGTCTGAGACATTCAATGAAAATCAAGTCCCTCAAAGTGAGGGCGATGATTTCTCAACTGCTTGCAACGCACCTCAGATCCCAGGATGGGAAGCGCCGCCTTGCACTAGATTTCTTATGTAACAATATTGCTATTTTCCGTTACATAAGAAAAGCGGAGGGGTAGGTACTGACGAAACGAAGGTAGATCGCAACCAGGGAACCTTTGGGAGCTGGCGCCCCAAGGTCAGGTGCTTGAAAGGGCCCCAAGTCTTAGGCCGGGTCGCAGCCCACATACTCTTGCGAGGCCCAGCGGGTGCGCTCCCGGCTTGCAACGGCCTCTGAGTCTCAGGTAGGGTTGTAGCTTGGTTCCCATTTTGAGTACCAACCACGTTGTTGCCCCCCCATTCTTCCGCTCTTGTGCCAAGCGTTCTTCCGTTTCCTTTGGAGAATTAACTCCCTCAAATTGAGGGAGTTTGCCAGTTACGGCTCGCAATGGGTTTCTTATGTAACATATCTTATGTGTTCTTGTTACATAAGAAATGCGCACCTAGTAGCCTCCCCATCGCCCGCCACATCCGTGAGGCCGCCACAACACCATGCCACCGTTGCGTCTCTTTCGAGGCGCGCCCGGCAGGCAAATCGGAACCGGTTTTGGCCCGGATTCGGCATACCAACACGCTAAGGAGATCGCAAGAACGAGATCGTCATGATCCCCATCTCGCCAGCTTGAATAGCTATCATGCGCCGTTAAGGGGTCGATCTTTACCCGAAAGTTCAACATTTCCTGCTGCAAGATCGGCCCCAGTGCCAACTCGCTTGAAATCTTGAGGCGAGAGGATTGCAGCAGCACCTGCAAACAGCCGACCAAATCACGCTTAGGAACACGCCAGTTGTGACCTTCATGGGTTACCGAGTCACCACCATGAATGGAAATTCCGACCGGATCTAGCTCGCCCTCTGTAAACATGTCAAACACTGGCCGACCACAGCCAGTTTGGTCGATCACCAGGGAGGTTTCACCTTTCAGCTCTGGAGTGTGCATCATTTTGGCGACCCTGTCCACAATCGACTGGTAAGGCATGCCCCGGACGCGTTCAAGATGGCGGAGATGATATGTAAACTGCTTTTTGTTGGCCTCGGTTGAAGACTCCAAGCGCTCCAAGACGCAGATCGCCGTGTAGTCTTGGGCTTGACCCAAGTCAACCCCCAAAAAGAATTTCGTCATGCCTCTTCACTTCCAAACCCAAAATCAAGAGGTTCAACCTCAGCAGAGATAGCCGCAGCTACCTGTTCGTAAGTAAAAACGTTATCTAATGCCTCGCTGAATTCACATAAATACTCTGCCTGAAAGATCGCGTTCGGCATTGATCGCCTCTCCTCATCCAAGAACTCTTTCGATATGCGCGGGCAATCAGTGGCCTTGATGCTATGCTTTTTCCATCCGACGCCCTCAGAGAATTCATGAAAAAACCATCCTCTTTTTCCGAATGGAGTTGATAGGGCTAATAATCGCCCTCGTGAGATCGCAAGCATGGGTCGAACGGCAAAGTAGAGATCGTCTACCACACGCGCCCCCTCATCAATCAGCAGCAAAGAGACCGCCGAATAGCCGCGTATGGTGGCTTCGGAGCCTGGTAATGACACCACACGCGAACCGTTATCAAGCTTTATGGAGAGCTTGGTGTCCTCATTTCGTGGGGGTATGTCGGGCAGGAGCTCCAGGTATCCCAGGAATTTGCGAAACAGCTCGCTAGACTGCCTCAAAGATGGGCTCACCATTAGCACCAAGCTTCCTGCCGCAAAGATTGCCGTATGCAAAGCCAGGATAGCAGAGACCGAAGATTTACCACTCTGACGACTGCAACAGAGCAGCACTTTCTTTGTGGATACGTCCAATACTTCTGCCTGCCAGGGGTCGGGGTTGAAGTCCAAGACCTCCCTGGCCCACAGAGACGGAGACAGAGCATATGCCAAATTGTCACTCACGAATGGCATGAACCACCGCCTCCCGGGCCTGTGGATAGGGCTCCAAGGCCTTCACAATTAAGGTTCTTAATGAGATCCATTCAGGATTATTAATTAATACATTTTGCTGAATAATATTGACACTCTGCTCTCTTATTCGTCCATCTATTTTGGCATAAAGTTCAATGCACCTTAATGCTCGATCCACGGCCTTTAAGGCAAGCTCAATATTGCCCTCAGCTGCTGCCGATACCCGCATCTCTCGGACAAACACCGCTTCTTCTTGCAGCCTTTCAAAGAGTGAATCGGCATTAACGATCTCTTTAACATCCTCGGATTTTGATAATAATTCTGCTATATGGCCAGGTTCATTCTTATCAGGATTTCCGTTGTAGTGTCGCTCTACAGCGGATTTTGATAATTTGTATTGTCCCGCTATGTCCCGATATGATTCACCGGTGAGGAGCAGCCGGTTGATTTCTTCAATGTCCTTATGACTGCAGACCGTACATGTTCGTGTCACCTACGTCACCTCCTCCTCGCTTGCGTCCGGGTTGCTACCATCATATTTATGCAGATCGTAATCCGTCGTTGCCTTGTGGCGCAGTTTTTGCGTTCGCGTCACGCTGTCCACAAGCCGCACGCGACGACCCATGCGCTCCATGCCTTCGTCCCTGCCCCTCATACCGGTGTCTCCTCTTTCTTAACATAGAAGAGTAGCCCGGCGTGCTCCTCGGCCCGGAAACCGGCCCAAAGGAGTTCTGTCACCGCGGCATCGTACTCAATGCCATGCTTACGGCTCAATTCGTTAAGCTGATAGTCTGCTATGTACCTCTCCGCGCTTTTCGGGGTAGGTACTGCGATCTTGAACACCTCCGCCCGAAACCAGCATCCGGGGCAAGCCGGGTGTTGATTGCCGTCTGGGCGCAGTGCCGCCAAAGGATACACATCTTTACAGAATTCACACATCCCCCAGGCGGTAAGGGAGACGGTGGTTATCGTGCCGATCGGCATGGGCAGTTGTGCTGCTGGTGGGGATTCGGTGACCCGTGGCCGGTGGGAGTAGCAAAAATCGCTGTCCTCTTTGGCCGTCCTCTTGCACTGCGCACCGCCCAGTTTGATGGCTGCGCATTGTTTGAGTGTCATGCGCCTGCCTCCCCCTCCAGCTTCGTCTGCGAATCGGCTTTTGTGGGTGGGCCGTCTCTTCTGCACGGTTCACAGATATAGCCGTTGTAGTCATGCATGACGAAGGGGATGTCATCATGCTTTCCACAGCGAGAACAGGTGTGCTTATCATGCCTTCCCCGGTGTGCGGCACGGCCTGCACGTGCCGGGCCGGTGTGCTTCTCGGCCTGGTCTCTGAAGTGCTCCTCTTTTGCTCTGGTCTGCTCTTCAGCACTGAGAAGATCGGCCCTCATGGGTGGTGTCTCTATTAATGTCTCCGATATGTCTCTATTGGGCTCGTCTTTCGCGGGCTCGCTTGATATCGATGTCTCTATTGTCTCTATTGTCTCAATGAAAATTGCATCTTCGTTGCAGAGAGAATTTTGTGGTTCTTTTCTGATGGAAGTTTCACCGAAATTCTCTATTATCTCATTCCATAGGTTTGATTGAGACAATAGATACATCGATATCTGTTGACTCTGTTCTTTCTCTTCTTCATTGAGATTTGATAGAGACTTAATAGAGACATATAGAGACATCGATATCTGTAAGGCTTCTAAGGCTGCTTTACACTTGATATTATCAAAAATCAAGCCTTTATACGCTGTAGTGCTTTTGCGGTCTTTGGTTTTACCTCTTTTAGGCTCAAATCCGCCGCAAAACTTCTTTAATTGCCTTCCAAAGTACCTTATGTCAACTACTTCCCCAACTTTGTAGCCGCACCACGTTTTATAAGCCTCATAAATCGGCTCCGATGTGGTCCACATGTTTGACAATGCATCGTCAAACTCACAGAACAATTCAAGGAACGTAGCCACAGAGGAACTTTGTTCGCCGTATTCTGCGAACATCTCCGAGCCTGCCCGCTTGTGAATCTGCCCGCTCTTCCCTATGGCCTTTGATCTGAAGAGGAGCAAATTGAGTATGCCGGAAAGCTCGCTAGGGGTTGCTAGCTTGTCGTATAGGGCCGGGTCTCGTTGCCGCTCCAGTGGATTTGCCTGATCTGGATTTGCCACGAAAACGAAAGGGAGATCAACCTTTACGAAACGTTCTTGCCAGCCTATAGAACTGTCCTCTATTTTCGGCATGGTGTTTGTATCTACGATAGTTTGAAAGTAGGGCTCAAATTGAATCCTGCTCTGATTCTTTCGGTCTCCATCAATGGAGCCGTTGCCCGAGGTCAGCTTGATAAAATTGGTGCCGATGCTTGCTTTTCGTTTGCCTGTCTCCGAGGCGATCCAGCCTCTTTTTCTGTAGAATCCGCCCGCCGCAAAGTTGTTTTTTGCAACTTCGGCCAACGGCATGTCTCTAAATGCGGTATTCCTAAAAAACGTCTTGATCAGCTTTTCATAAATGCCTTTCCCATTCCGTCCGAGTCCGAGAAGGAAGAGCACATAGGCGAACGGCTCTTTGATTGCAGTAGCCGCAAACCAATCTATGAGGGTGATCCTGTCGGAGACGTTCGGGGTGATGCTCTCCAGAAATGCCAGAAAAGCCGGGCATCTGGCCTCGGGTGCGTGGGTGACATCAATCTGCTCTATGAGAAGATCATCAGGGCGGTATTCTCTGACCTCGCCTGTGATGAGATCCGCCACGCCGTTCTTGACTCCGAGAAGGTAGGGGTTGGGCTCAAATGTGACTGGATTGCCGAGAAGTTCGTTCTTGATCCTTCGCAGGGTCTCTTTGAGCTTATCGCTTGTATTAAGATCGCCCGCCGCTTCGCATAAGGCCCGGTCTATTACCCTCGCTCCATCGGGCTTGTAGATCTGCCCGGTGAAATGATAGACGTCCTCTGAGTCCTCGGACATTACCAGGGGCATTCTTTCAAGAACGGCGCGGGCTGCGAACGTGGGACTAAATCGGACTTTCTTGATTTCGCCGTCCTTGTCATAAGTAATATCGGCAACGTCGTTTAGCTCAATTAGCGGGCCGCTCTGCTCCTGCTCGTTGAGGATCTTCTGTGAGCCATAATCACCAGGCCATTGACAGCCTTCGCAATGGTCATCGGGCACGCAAAACTCGAGATTGTAGAGATTGAGGTGCGGATATCCGCCGCTGTCGGTCTGCATGGTAGAGCAGAGCGGGCACGACACCCGGCCAAACTCAGTCTCAAATATCCTGGGTTCTACACGGCACCGGTCTGCAATCTCGCTCCATAAGTCAAAGGCTGCGTCCTCGCTCCAGCCTACTTGGTACAGGTAGGTTGCCAGTGTACCAAGTGCTCTATGCTTGCCTTCGATGGGCTGCGCCTTTTCTATGATGTTCTGCATACACGGCGCAAAATTCGCCCTGTCTAGGGGCTCTGATAGCCTCGATATGGTGCTATTTACGGTTGAATGCTCGCGGGTACATTCTCGGACATCATTCATGTGGGCACGGATCAGGCCAACCAAAGGCTCCTTCTCGGATGGATCAAAGCTTTGATACCAGTATGCTCCTTCAGCTAAGACCTCATCCGACAGAGGCAAAGATGCTTTCTTGAAGTCTATCTTAATTGCGTTCGGGTCTAGGGGAATAACTGCAAAGGGGTGCCGTTTGTGTATAGAGAAGATCGTCTTGAAAGTCCGTTTTTGGTTGTTCAATTGGTCAAATTTGGCCCGTCCTATGTGCTCAGGATGCTCCCTAAAGAATGCCTGCGATATGTCACCAATGAGGCGATTGTATGCTTTGCATATGATTTGATATTCTCGCTTCCTGTCCTCTCGGGTGAGCGTGGTGTTTCCCACGTCCACCGCAAATAGGCCATGATGCAAGTGCACATAGATTCCGCCGCCTGAATATAGGCAGTAGACACTTTTCTCAATGCCTCGCTCTCTGAGGTAATCAACGTGAAATTGTGCCGCCGCTTCGACGGCCTCTTTTACGGCTATGCTTTTCCTGATATCTCCGATTGAATCGATGTCAGTGCTCAGAGAGAATGCCAGGCAGCTAGAAAGGTCTCCGAGCGTGGTCTCGGGCTTTTTGCGGGCCTCATCCCACTGTACGGCCTGATTAAAAACGCTCTTCTCCATAATGTCCAAGGTAGCATAAAGGGTCCGGCCTCTCTCGATAGTTGCATCATAGTCAGCCGGGCCGCGAAGCATAACAGTTTTGGGATCTTTGCCGCCTTTGTACCAATGTTCGTCACTGTTCAGGGCTCGGCCATGCTCGCAGTAGCAAAGGATAGCCGCTTTGACCTCGGGCCTCTGGTAGTGCTCAATGGTGGCCTCCGTTACACCCGGGATGGGTGCGGGAAGGGGAGGTGCCATCTCAGACCACCTTAAAAATCCGTTTAAGTCTGGCGTTGTATGGGCTCGGGTGATTTTCCAAAACACGGGACGAGACCTGCCAGCCGCCCGGGCCGAAACGGACACCATGCACCAAAAGCCAAACACGTGCCGCGCGAGGGGAAACACCAGCTACGTGGCAAGCTTCATACATCGGGATGGGATTATTTGCCGCCTTCCATTCTTCCAGCACTGAGAGCAAACGCTCGCCGCAATCAAGGACGGATACCATCAGGGCCGCACCTGGCCGATTGAAGACCTCGGGAATATCGGCCATCAGCTTCGACCTCGCTTCTGGGGGATGTCAACGCCGATGATCGCTTCGAGATCGCCCGGATAAAACAACGGAAGAGGGCGATTTTCTTTCAGACAGTCCGCGCACCGGGGGTCAGTCATGCCGCCTCCCCCCTCCTGGCAAAGTCAGACCGTGCTAAAACGTCCTCGAGATCGTCATCAAGAATCGGATATGGTCGCCCTTCAGAATCAAAAGAGCGAGATATAAGTAAACGCCTATATATTTGGCAATTATTGAATGCCATAGAATACCCGTCCAAGCGTTCTGCTTTGGTTGCCCGCGCTGGGGTTGCTCATTACAACCCCGGAGCAACCATTGTTTATTGACATTTCCCGGTTCCAGCAC
>Ga0315295_10005304_pt1 | contig 11011 bp, 6 predicted proteins | sample YL17G14_0_MG_FD_204453 | JGI IMG/M metagenome (GOLD analysis project Ga0315295, IMG submission 204453) | Sediment microbial communities from Yellowstone Lake, YNP, Wyoming, USA - YL17G14_0 | ecosystem: Environmental > Aquatic > Freshwater > Lake > Sediment | place: USA: Wyoming | collected...
TGCCGCAGCCGATGCAGCGCCACCTCTCGAAGATGAGCTTCTTGCCGTAGACGTGCAGGGCCCCGGTCATGCAGTGCTTGGCGCAGGTGCCGCAGGCCTTGCACTTCGCCTCGATCTGCTCCGGCATGAACTGGCTGTCAGAGAACATGCCGGGCGTGTTGAACTTGGTCAGGTTGGCCAGGGGCACGCAGCAGCAGGCGCAGCAGTTGCAGGCGATCACCGGGAGCTCGACGTTGTCGACGAAGTGGACCAGGCCCGCTTCTTCCGAGCGGTCCAGCGCCTCCAGTATCTCCTGCTTGGAGACAATACGCCCGAAGCCCTTCTTCTCGACGTAATGCGAAGCCGCGCCGAACTGCATGCACACGTCCTGTGGCTTGTCGCAGCCCTTGCCGAGCATGTTCTGCTGACGCCGGCAGGCGCACCAGTTGGCCAGGGACCAGACGTCGTGGCGCTCGATGACCTCGCGCAGGCTGTCCGAGGGCAGCACCCCGGTCTTGACGGTCGGCAGGCTCCCCTCCGACGGCATGATGCGGAAGATGAGGAACGGCTTCTTTATCAGGTTGTCGGCGAACTCCTGGTTGTACAGCTCGTCGTAGAGCCGGGCCAAGCGGAGCGTCTCCTCGCTGTCGGGCCGCTTCCACAACTGCATCTCGTAGATGCCGGGGAAGATGGGGAAGACCATGTATTTCCTGCCGGTCCCTTCCCCGTAGGAGAAGATGGCAGCGCGGTCGGCCACGCGCTGCAGGATGGGCTCGATCTCGGAGAGCGGCCGGTGCAGCTTCGCGGCCACCTTCTCGGCGGTCGCCGGCGGGCGCGGCAGTTGCGAGACCACCTCCGCCTCTTCCTCGGAGAAGAGTATGTCCAGGATCTCGAAATAGACGTCGGTCTCCTGGTTCTTCAGGGGAGCGGTTTCCTGGTTAATCCGCTTGGCCAGCCGTCGGTGGGCTTCCGTAGTCATCGGTCTGCTCCTGTTCCTTCAGGTCCGTATGGCGAGTGTACCGCACTTCTCCCTTTTTGCTGGTGCTTTGGCCAACCGTTCAAATGAGATTACCTAGACAACAAGAGAAAAGCCACACCGATTGTCGACAGTACTTGACAGATAGTGTCGGTTTATTAATCCGACATTTCCCCATATGCACCTCCTGATGCCAATATTCTACCATTAAGGGACGGGTTAGAACGCCCAAACCGTTGCTTGCCTCCTTCCAACTCGGGGATTCTGCGTGACATGGCATTGACGACCCCCTCCGGAGCATGATCCAGGGAGGCTTGAGAGCTTAGGTTGTTCTGCATATGCAGTTACCTTTCGTTGCCTGCTGCCTCAGGTAGGAGCGATGGCCAGGGACCTGATGCGGGAAAGGACCTCGGCGAAGAGAGCCCCGGGGACGGTCACCTCAGCCATCTGGAAGACCGTCCTCCTTGCGTGACTTACGACCTTGGCCCCTATCTTGATCAGTTTCAGCTGCACACTCGATAGCGACCAGTGGGATATCTTTGCGGGAAGGGCGAGGCGCCGGAGGAAGTTGCCCAGGTTGTAGGCCAGGACGAAGAGGGCCAGCCTCACCTGGTTACATGCGTACCCGGTGCAGGAGAGCCTGGTCCAGGAGAGGGCGTATTTGCCCTCCTTTATCCAATTTTCACATCTGCCTCGCTGGTTGTAGAACCTCACCACGTTCTTCGCCATCCTGCTCAGGTTGGTGACGATGAACCCTATGCGTGGGAAGAGTTCCCCCTGGTGCCACTCCACCTTGGCGACCACCCTCCTTGCCCTGTCCCAGGAGCCCGCACGGTAGCTGAAGTCATGGTAGAGTACCTTGGGCTTGGCGGAAGGCCTTCCCACCGGTCTTGTCATGAGATGTTCTATGTGATCGTACAGCCTGCTGTTGGCCTTGATTCTTATGGCGTAGAGGACCCTGCTGCCCTCGAGGTATTCGTAGACATCGGGCGAGGCGAAGGCGGCGTCTCCCCGGAAGTAGAGCTTCTTCCCTGCAGCCATGTACCTGTCCACTATGGGCTCCAGCAGGTCCCTCCAGCCATCGGCCGAATGGACGTTGCCGGGGCGCAACACCGCCCCCTCACAGTCACCGTATTGATTGAACACAAACAGGGGATGATAGCAGCGTGAGCAGAAGTGCCCGTTGTATTCCGAGCCCTCCTGGTTTCCGTGTACGGGTGACTCCGAGGAATCCATGTCTAAGATGATCTTCTTGGCCCCCGTCACACGCAGCGCCTTTCCCACCCAGGCGTGGTTGATGGATGAGAGAGCCGCTACGTTCTCATCGCTTGCGAGTATCTCCGTCTCGAAGCGGGATACGGTCTGGGAGCTGGCCGCGTTCCTTTCCAGGGCCTTCCTGCCGACAACCGCCCGCATGGCGGGGTCACGCAAGAGCAACTCCTGGTCGTTCACGTCCTCGTAGCCGGCCAACCTTGCGTAGATAGACTGGCGCAGCAGCCCCGTCATCTCATGCCTTATGTTCCTCCCGGTCCTCTTGTCCCGTATTATCACCCCCGCCATCTCGGTGAGCCCCAGCACTTCGGCTAGCTCCCTCACCGCCAGAAGCCCGGCATCGGTGGTCACCTTCGCTCCCCTGAATTCCAGCCTCAGACGTGCGTCGAAATCGAGCCTCAAACCCCCGTTTTCTGCTTCACCCGCAAGGTTCCCCATGTTTTCCCCTCCTGCATCACCGCTAATGCTGTTCTGATGCATATTTCAGCAATACAAGCAAGGAATCCTTGCTATTTGATATGAGAAATGGGGGTTATATTGAAAGGCGCTGCTCTACAGGCAACAGGGAACCGAAGATCGAAGACACGACCCCATCAAAGGGGAAGACCCCGTTGGGGGGAACGGGGTCTTTAGATGGCAGCTAGTTTGCTTGCTTGCACCCATTGAGGGAAATTGCCGGTAAACTCATGGGGGATACCTAGCTACCTCAATATATTTCTCGGAAGAAGGCATCCATGCCTTTAACGGTTTTTATTAGGGGTCTTGGTGAAAGGGAACCGCGATTTCCATGCAACACGGCGGGCCTTCGCTTGCGGTTTGGCCCGATCTCTCCTGCGGCCCGCCTAGAGCCTCAGCATATCCCGTAAGGCCGAGGCCTGGCGGCGCGATACGGGGACCCGGCTCTCCTTGTCGTCCTTCAGGGTCACGATGAGGCTGTTACGCGATAGTTTGATGATCTGGTTTACCTTCCTGAGGTTGACGATAAAACTGCGGTGAGTGCGGAAAAAGGTCTTCCCGTCCAGGATTTTCTCCAGCTCCGAGAGGCTATAGGTGGTCAGGTAGGCATCTGAAGCGGTGTGCAGGTTGGCGTACTCGTGCTTGGTGTCGATAAAGAAGATGTCCTCCATGGGGATCAGCTTGATGGTGTCCCCCTTCTGCACGGGTATCTGCTCCAGGTGCACCGTCTCCTTTGCCGCCTCGGCGGTCATGCGGCGGGCTCTCCCGACGCGGTCGAGGATCACCTTTACCCTCGCTGCCAACTCCAGCGGGCTGAAGGGTTTGGGTACGTAATCGTCCGCTCCCCCGCGCAGCCCTATGACTTTGGACTGCTCATCGTCTATGGCCGTGAGCATGATCACGGGTATGTCCCTGGTCTTGTCCTCGGACTTGAGCTGCATCAGCACCTGCCATCCATCCACCTTGGGCATCATGACGTCCAGGATGATGAGGTCCGGATCGGTCTCCTTGACCATCTTCAGGCCTTCCTCGCCGTCCGCCGCGAGGAAGACATCGTAGTTGTCCAGTTTGAGGTTGAGCTCTACCACGTTGGAGATAGCCGGATCGTCCTCGATGAGCAGTATGCGGTATTTTCCTTCTTTTTCCTCAGCCATGACCTCTACCGGGAACCCCTTCTTGCTATATCCTGCGTTCAACCAGTGTCAATAGAGGTTTCGTCATCGCACCCCGTCTTCTTGATACAGAAATGAATACCATCGTTCAGGAGCTTGTGATGGATCGATGCTGTCTTCAAAGGAGATCGCCACGTCGCCTGCGGCTCCTCGCGATGACGATCCAGGATCCCGAAGCTCCTGGATCGTCACTTCGTCCGCCTATCGGTGAAATAGGTGCTGCCGGGGATAGACTTGGCGTAGTTCAGGGTCTCCTTGGCTATTTCTCCCACCTCCCAATGGGTGGTGATGCGCCTCCTGTAGTTGCTGGCGATCCCGATGCTCAGGGTGATGATGGGGATGTAATTATCCCTTCCCAGGCGATCGACGAATATCGAGTAACCGCGCCTCAGGTCTTCCTCGCGGTAGAGCGAGCCGACCTGCTCGTCGAAGTCGGAGATGATGGACTCGGCGATGGTGCCGGCCCTCTCCGGTGAAGTGATGACCACAAAATCGTCGCCACCGCCGTGCCCGATGAAGTCATCGACATTGCCGATCTTCTTCACCGCGTCGTCGACGACGGAGGAGAGCAGCCTGATCGCTTTATCCCCGATGGGGAAGCCGTAGATGTCGTTGAAGGGTTTGAAGTTGTCCATGTCGATGTACAAGGTGGCGAACAAGAGGTTCTTGGATATGCGCTTCTTGGTCTCCGCCTCGATGGATATGCTGCCGGGAAGTCCGGTCAAGGGGCTCACGTCTCGCTTCTGCCGCGCCCGGATGAGGTTGATGGTGATGCGCGCCACCAGGTCCGAGAAGTCGAAGGGCTTGGTGATGAAGTCGTCAGCCCCCGCCTCGATGCTGGCCACCTTGTCCTGCGCCTGCGTCCTTGCCGACAACATGACCACGGGTATCTGGTTGGTCCTTCCGTCCGCCTTGAGACGGCGGCATACCTCCAGGCCGTCAAGCTCGGGCATCATGATATCGCAGAGGATGAGGTCCGGGTTGAGCTCCTGCACGAGCCGCAGCGCCTCATCGCCCTCTCGAGACGTGATGACCTCGTAACCCTCGACCTCCAGGTTGAACTTGATGATATCCAGGATATTTCTCTCGTCGTCCACGACCAGGACCTTGATGGGGTTCTCTTTGCTCTTCTCCATGTGAACTCCTTTTACTCCTCCGCCTCGTCAACTTCCCCTTCCTGCAACGGTGAGCAGTCGGGATCTTCCCCGTGATCGACACGTGAGGAAAGGGGAAGGGTGAAGCGGAAAGTGCTGCCTTCTCCGAGCTCGCTCTCCGCCCAGATGGTTCCACCGTGTGCCTCCACGATGCTCTTGCTGACGTAGAGGCCAAGCCCGGTCCCGTATATCTCGCGCGTGGCGCGATTGTCCACGCGGTGGAATTTCTCGAAGATATGAGGCAGGTGTTCGGCGGATATCCCAAGCCCCGAGTCGCTAACGGTGCACTCCACCCTGCGCTGCTGCGCTTCGAGTGTAAGCGTTATCTCTCCTCCGGAGGGGGAGTACTTGGCCGCATTGTCCACCAGGTTCACGAAGACCTGCTCGATCTTGTCGGGGTCGGCGCGTACCGCATCGATGCTTTCGGGGGAGATGAGCCGGATGTCGTGGTTGGAGAATTGCGACTGCAGCTTGCCGATGATTATGCGCACCAGCTTGGAGAGGTCGAAGTCGCGCTTCTTGAGCGCCAACCTCCCAGATTCGATGCGGGACACATCCAGGATGTCGGATACCAGTCGGGTGAGGCGGTCCGTCTCCTCCTCGACGACCTGCAGGAATTCCTGGCGGGTGTTCTCGTCGAACTCCACGTCCCGGCGGCGCAGGGTGGCGGTGTAGGCCTTGATGGAAGTCAGCGGCGTGCGTAGTTCGTGCGACACGGTCGATACGAAATCGGACTTGGCCTGCTCCAGTTCTCGCAGGATGGTGACGTCGCGGATGACCGCGATGATGCCGATGCGTTCGCCCGGGCTGGTCTCGATCAGGGATGTCTCGATCTCCAGGACCCTCCTGTCCGGTGGTCCGAGTCGGATCTCCTCCTCCAATTCCATCCTGGTGTTGAGGCTCTTCAGGAAGATATTGGCCAGGTCGGGGAGGCGGATGACCTCCCTGACGTGGCGCTTGTCGGTCTGGGAGAAGGGCGGAAGGTCGAGTATCCTCTCCGCCGCCGAGTTGACCAGGATGACCCTCGCCTCGTTGTTGACTGCTATGACACCGTCGTTGATGGAGTGCAGCATAGCCTCCATGCGCCGCTGGTCCTCGGTTATAAGGCGGTAGAGGTTAGAGTTCTCCAGCGCGATGGCTGCCTGGTTGACGAACAGGCTGAGCAACCGCAGGTCGTCCTCCCCGAAGGCGCGGGCGGATGACGGTGAGGCCACCTCGATCACCCCCTTGGTCACCCCTTGCCAGGTTATCGGCGCGGCCAGATAGGATATGCGGTAGCTTAGCCCCTCCCCCCAGGGAGCCGCGCTGGCGGGGTCGATCTCCGTACGCCGCAGCGGCGCCTCTTCGGCGGCCGCCACTCCCGGAAGGTACTCGCCCTGCCGGTAAGCCAGCCCTACGTTCACGTTTTCCAGACCGTGCACGGCCTTTACCCGGAAGAGCCCGTCCTCCTCATGCAAAGAGAGCACTCCCAGCTCCGCGTCCACCAGGTCCACCGCCTTGTCCAGCAGGAACTCCAGGAGATTGCGCGTGTCGACCTCGTCGATGAGTGACTTGCCGACCTCATAGAGGGCGGTCTGCTCCTCGACACGCCGGGCGATGAGCAGCATGAGGTCGTCGCGGATCTCGTCCACTTTTACCCGCTCGGTTATGTCCTCGAGGATGACCACCGAGCCGCTGTTGGGCTCGTATCCAGCCCGGATAGGCGAAACGCTGACCGCAAGTATGCGCTCCGGCGTGCCTCGCAGCCGCACTTCCAGGTGAGCGTGGTGATGCTCCGCTGCGGGGCTCGTGTCTCCTTCCAGGTGTCCCCACAGGGCGTCGGTGTCCAGAAGGGTGGGCTCTAAGAGCTCGCGCAGGGAAACGTCGCGGGGGATGCCCCCCAGTCCCAGCAGGTCCCGCGATGCCTGGTTGGCCATGATCACCTTGCCCCCGGGATCGGTGACCAGGAGCCCGCTGCTCATACTGCCCACGATGACCTCGCTGCGGGAAAGCACCATCTGGTAGAGCTCCGCGCGGGCGATGATAGAGGCGGCCAGGTTGGAGATAGTCACCAGCATCTGCAGGTCCTCGGAGGTGAAGACGCGCGGTTGGGTGCTGGCGAAACTGAGTACCCCCATGAGCTCTCCTCCCACCATGATGGGGGCTGCCAGCGCCGAGCGGACCTTCTTGCGCGCCTGTGGGAAATGAGCGAAACGGCGGTCGCTGGCCATATCGTTGACCAGGATGGGGCGTTTTTCCTCGGCCACCCAGCCGATGAATCCCTCACCGACCGAGATGTCGATCTGTTCTTCCAGTTCGTCGGGGGGAGCGCCGGAGGCCTCCAATACCAGGGTGCCGGTCTTGCGGTCCAGGAGGCGCACGGAACTCACGTCGGTGTGAAAGAAGGAGGCGGTGGAGGACAGGAGGTAGTGCAGCATCTCTTTCAGGTCGACCTTCTCCATGAGCGTGGAACTCAGCTGGTATAGAGCCTCCACCCTCTCCGCCTTGCTGTGCTCCCGCCGGTCCAGCTCGGCGAGGTAGGAGAGGATAACGGATGCGCCGAGGAGGACGACCACGTTGATGAGAAGTCGGGAACCGTCGTCGGTGAGCTCGAGGCCGCCACCGATGCAGGCAGCGGTATAGCCGGCGCTGGTGACTCCCGCCAGGAGCAGGGCCTTGGTCCAGCGGTCGTACAGCGAAGCGGTCGCGCAAAGCAGGAAGAGCAGGGGGAAAAGGGGGCTGGCGATGCCGCCGCTGTAGTAAACGAGGAAGCAGATGAGGATGGCATCGAGTCCCAGCAGGGAGATTCCCCATAGCCCCACGTTAACCGATGATCGTAGCCAGCGCACGAGGTGATAACCGGCACCCAGAATGGCCATCACCGTGACGGTGACAACCCAGGGCCAGTAAGCTATTTCTTCCCCGGAGTACAGGGGGTAGAAGCCCACAACGAGGAAGGCTATCCAATGGGATAGCGGAAGAAGCTTGGCCGACTTCATGCGATTTATCCCCTTTTCAACATCCAGTTCTATATCGAAATCGCCGCAGCTAAACTTGATAAAGGCCTGGACAGTGGCTGCACAGATGTATGCGTGCCAGGCCTCCACATTCGAGGTGCAGGCTGTCGGATGTTGTCGGGAGGTCCAAGGCACCGCAGTAAGCTATGATAGAAGGAAAGGAGGTATCATGGCCTTGCAGGTCGGGATAATCGGTCTGCCCAATTCCGGTAAGTCGACCATTTTCAACGCCCTCACCCGGGCGGGAGCGCAGGTCGCAGGCTATCCGTTTTCCACCGTGGACCCTAATTACGGTGTGGCGCTGGTGCCCGACGGCCGCCTGGCAAAGGTGGCATCCGCGGCCGGGTGCCCCAAGACCGTCCCGGCCGACCTGCGGGTGGTGGACATCGCGGGGCTGGTGGAGGGGGCGCACCGTGGTGAGGGCCTGGGCAACCAGTTCCTGGCTCACATCAGGGAAGTGGACGCCCTGGCCCATGCCGTGCGCTGTTTCGTTTCCCCGGACGTGGCCCACGTGCGGGCCGAGATAGAGCCTGAGCGGGACATAGCGATAGTGAACACCGAACTCATCCTCGCAGACCTCGCCGCCGTGGAGAGGCGCAAGAGCAGGATCGCCAAGGCGGCGATGAGCGGCGATCGCGACAAGGCGCGCGAACTCGAGTTATTGGAGAGAGTGGAGGGGGAACTGGACCGCGAGTTGCCGGTCCGCCTCCTGGAACTCTCGCCGCAGGAGGAAGAGATCCTGGCCGGGCTGTTCCTGCTCACCGCCAAGCCGGTCATCTACGTGGCCAACCTGGGGGAGGAACAACTGGGCGAGGACGGCCCACTGCTGCGGGCGGTGCGGGCGGTAGCCGCCGCCGAGGGCGCCGGGCTCGTGGCCTTCAGCGCCAAGCTGGAGGCGGAGATCGAGGAGTTGGAGCCGGACGAGGTGCGGGAATTCCTCGAGGCCTACGGTATCGACAGCCTGGGCCTGGATGAGTTCGCCTCCGGCTGCTATTCTCTCCTGGGCCTGCTAACCTTCTTCACCACCGAGTCGGGGGAGTGCCGCGCCTGGCCTTTGCGCGAAGGCAGCAGTGCCGTGCAGGCGGCGGGGAAGATACATACCGATATGGAGCATGGTTTCATCCGCGCCGAGGTAGTCGGGTGGGAGGAGTTCCTGGAGCACTGCTCCTTCCACGCCGCCAGGGACAAGGGCGCGGTACGGGTGGAGGGAAGGGACTACATCGTGCGGGACGGCGACGTCATCCTCTTCCGTTTCTCGTGAGAACGCCCCTGGAGGACGGCGAGCGGCGTCGCCGGCTTCATCGGTCATGCTGGCTGGGGCTCCCCGGCGGGAACTCGCCGTCCAGGTCGGCCTAAAAGGCCGCCGAACAAGCGAAAAACTGTAAACGGCATCGCTTGACCTCGCTTATGCGAGCGTCTAGAATCAATCTCCAATAGTTGGTCTAGGTCAGATGTCTATTGCTATTCCGAACGGAGGTATTGGGATGGATATCGAGATGAGCCCTAACCGGCTGGTGCGGTTCCTGGGCAAGCTTCCCGAGGAGTTCACGAAGCGGGATATCATCAGGTTCGTCGAGGGCAACAGCATCGAGATGATCAATTTCCGTTACGTGGGCGGTGACGGCAGGCTCAAGCAGCTCAACTTCGTCATCAACAGCAAGGACGACCTCGATATGCTGCTGTCGGTGGGGGAACGGGTGGACGGCTCGAGCCTCTTTTCATACATCGATGCGGCCTCGAGCGACCTCTATGTAGTCCCGCGCTACAAGACCGCCTACGTGAATCCCTTCGCGAGCAGGCCAACGCTTGACCTGCTCTGCTCCTATTACACCAACGAGGGCGTACCTCTGCCCAGCTCGCCGGAGAACGTGCTGCGGAAGGCGTGCGAGTCCCTGCAGAAGGCAACCGGCATGAGGTTCGAGGCCCTGGGGGAACTGGAGTACTACGTCTTCTCGGATAAACAGGATGTATACCCCACCGAACCCCAGAAGGGCTACCACGAGTCACCCCCGTTCTCCAAGTGGGAGCAACTACGTTACGAGGCCATGAAGACCATCGCCGAGTCCGGCGGCAGGATAAAGTACGGCCACACCGAGGTCGGCTTCATCTGCGAGGAAGACCAGGAGATGGAACAGCACGAGATCGAGTTCCAACCGGTGCCGGTGGAGGATGCGGCCGACGAGCTGGTGATCGCCAAGTCTATCCTCAGGATGATGGGCTACAAGCTCAACGTCCCCATCAGCTTCGCTCCCAAGATCGTGGTGGGGCACGCCGGCAGCGGGCTGCACATCCACACCCGGCTGACAAAGGGCAATACGAACGTGCTGGTGAAAGGTGGCCGCTTGAGCGACACCGCCAGGAAGGCCATAGCCGGTTACCTGAGTATGGCCAGGTCGCTGACCGCGTTCGGCAACACCATCCCCCTCTCCTATCTCAGGCTCGTTCCTCACCAGGAAGCGCCCACCAACATCTGTTGGGGCGACCGCAACCGTTCGACGCTGGTAAGGGTCCCCCTGGGCTGGTTGGGCGTGAGCGGTATGATCAAGGACGCCAACCCCCAGGAGTCGATTGAGATCGCCATGCAGGGCGAAAAGCAGACCATTGAGTTCCGGGCGCCCGACGGTTCGGCGAACATTTATTACCTCCTGGCGGGCTTGGTGGTGGCGGCGAGGCATGGCATGGAGATGGAGAAAGCCCTTGAATACGCGGACAAGCTCTACGTGGACGTAAACATCTTCGATGACGAGCACAAGGAGCTGCAGGAATCCCTGCCCCAACTGCCCTCTTCCTGCTGGGAATCCGCCCAGTGTCTCCTCGATGACCGCGAGATCTACGAGAAGGATGGGGTTTTCTCACCGGCGGTCATAGACGGTACCGTTGAGATCCTCCGAAGCTACAACGATGCGGACTTGAGCGAGCGGCTTTACGGGAACTCCGCGGAGATCCAGAAGCTGGTCGACGAGTACCTGTACTGCGCCTGATACAGTCGCTTGATAAGAAGAGCAA
>Ga0315295_10005305_pt1 | contig 11010 bp, 6 predicted proteins | sample YL17G14_0_MG_FD_204453 | JGI IMG/M metagenome (GOLD analysis project Ga0315295, IMG submission 204453) | Sediment microbial communities from Yellowstone Lake, YNP, Wyoming, USA - YL17G14_0 | ecosystem: Environmental > Aquatic > Freshwater > Lake > Sediment | place: USA: Wyoming | collected...
CACTGTGCTACTCTCGGTTTCGGGGGGCAGCATGAGAGCGGCGAGCCCGTTCTTCCTCACCGACGCCCAGCTCGCTTCCGAGATCGCCAGGTGCGAGTACTGCGCCGAGAAGCCGTGCCGCGAGGCCTGCCCGGCGGACTGCTCCCCCGCCGACTTCATCATGGCCGCAAAGGTGGGCACGCCCTCCGACCTCCGGCGCGCCGCCGCCATGATCATGGCGGCCAACCCTCTTGGAGGCGTGTGCGGCGTGGTCTGCCCCGACACCCACTGCATGCGCGCCTGCGCCCGGGCCACCTTCGACGCGCCGATCAACATCCCCGCCGTTCAAGCCACGATCATCGCGAGGGCGCGCGAGCTGGGCGTGATGCCGGAGCTCGAGAGAACCGAGGCAAACGGCAAGCGCGTGGCCGTCGTGGGGGCGGGGCCCGCCGGGTGCGGGGCGGCGGCTCTGCTGGCACAGCAGGGGCACCGCGTGGACATCCTCGAGGCGGGACGCGCGGGCGGCATGGCCGCCCTGATCCCCGACTTCCGCCTCGGCAAGGACGTTCTCACCGCCGACCTCGCGTTCGTGGTCTCCCTGGGCGAAGTGACGCTGAACGCCCGGCGCGTGGACGACCCGGCCGCGCTTTTGGCTTCCGGCTACGAAGCGGTCGTTGTGACTACCGGGCTCGACCGGCCGGTCGAGCTGGGGATACCCGGCGAGGATCTCGCGCTGCGCTGGACTGACTTCCTCGCAAACCCAGAAAGCGTTGTGGTGGCCGGTAGGCACATGGCGGTGATCGGGGGCGGCGCGGTGGCCGCCGACTGCGCCTCGGCTGCCGCCGCGGCCGGAGCCGCCAGCGTCGAGATGTTCGCGCTGGAGACGTTGCCCGAGATGCCGCTCACGGCGAAGGAGCTCGCGGGGCTCGTGCTCGCCGGGGTGGCGGTGAGCGGGCGCGTCCGCGTCACGGCGATCCGGAACGAGCGCGGTGCGGTCGCCGGCCTGGAGACGGTCAAGGTCGCGCTCCCGCCCGGAGCGTCTTTCCACCCCTCGCGCGTGGTGGACGTGCCGGGCACGGCACAGCTCCGCCCGGACATCGACCTCGTGATCGTTGCGATCGGTGCCCGCGCGGGGTTCGCGCGTTCTTCGGTCGAAGGCGTTTTCTTCGCGGGCGATGTCGAGAACGGGCCCACCACCGTGGTCGAAGCTGTGGCGGCCGGCAAGAACGCCGCCCTCCAGGTCGCGGCCTACCTCGCCGGAACTCCCCCGCCGGTCATCGAGCGCGCGGTGAAGAGCCGCGTGGTGCTGCCGGGCTTCCGTGCGCTTCCGGTACCGCTGGGCGCGGATTTCTTCGGCCGGCCGATCCTCTCGCCGTTCCTGCTCTCCGCCGCGCCGCCGACGGACGGCTACGAGCAGATGCGAAAGGCGTACGAGGCGGGGTGGGCGGGCGCGGTGATGAAGACGGCGTTCGACGGCGTGCCGATCCACATCCCCTCGCGGTACATGGTCGCCTTCGACCGGACGACGTTCGCCAATTGCGACAACGTCTCAGGACACGCGCTCGACCGCGTCTGCCACGAGGTGGAGCGCCTGCGACAGGAGTTTCCCGACCGCCTCACGCTTGCCTCCACCGGCGGACCGGTGACGGGGCGCGATGACCTCGACCGCAGCGTTTGGCGGTCCAACACCGCCAAGCTCGAGGCGGCCGGCGCCTGCGGCATCGAGTACAGCCTCTCCTGCCCCCAGGGTGGCGACGGCACCAAGGGGGACATCGTCTCGCAAGACGCCGAGCTGACGGCGAAGATCGTTGGCTGGGTGATCGAACGAGGCGACCCGGAGGTCCCGAAGCTGTTCAAGCTCACCGCGGCGGTCACCTCGATCGTGCCGATCATCACCGCGGTCAAGGAGGTCTTCGCCCGCCACCCGCGCGCGAAGGCCGGAATCACGCTCGCCAACACGTTCCCCACCCTGGCGTTTCGACCCGGAGCCGGACCACAGTGGGAGGAGGGGATCGTGGTCGGTATGAGCGGCGCGGGAGTCACCCCGATCTCCAACCTCACCCTCGCCAACGTCTCCCGTCTCGGGGTGGTGGTCTCGGGCAACGGCGGGCCGATGGACTACCGCGCGGCGGCCAACTTCCTGGCCCTCGGCGCCCGCACCGTGCAGTTCTGCTCGGTCGCGATGAAGTACGGCGTCGGGATCGTGGACGAGCTGCACTCGGGCCTCTCCCACTTGCTGGACGATCTCGGCATGCGCTCGGTGGAGGAGCTGATCGGTCGCGCGCTGCCGCGGCCGATCACGCCGTTCGACGAGCTTCCGGCGATCAAGCAGATCTCGAGCGTGAACGCCGAGCTGTGCGTCCACTGTGGCAACTGCACCCGCTGCCCGTATCTCGCGATCACGCTCAACGGCGAGAAGGTGCCGGAGACCGACCCGGCGCGCTGCATCGGGTGCTCGTTCTGCACACTGACGTGCTTCGCCGGCGCGCTCTCGATGCGCGACCGCACACCCGCGGAAGCCGCGGCGCTGGTCGAGGCCTGACGGTGGAGCACCAATTGGCTCACCGCCGGCAAGGGCTGCGCCTTCCGGGCTTCGACTACAGCCACGGTGGCTTCTTCGTGACGATCCGCACTGAGGGCGGACGGTGTCTACTTGGGGAGGCTGTTCACGGCGGCGTCAGGCTCTCGCCCGCGGGGGAGATGGTGACGGTAGCCTGGCGGGCGCTTCCAGAGCGCTTCCCTGGCATGCTCCTCGATGAATTGGTTGTGATGCCCAACCATCTGCATGCAATCCTCATGCTGGGGACGGTCGCCGGTCCAGGACGTTCGCCAGTAGGGGCGAATCTAGTATTCGCCCCTACGCCCAGCCGTGCGCAGCGGGCCGATCACAAGGATCGCGGAGAGGGCGATCACAAGGATCGCCCCTACGGGACCGCGGAGGGATCGCTGGGCCGTGTTGCTCAGGCATTCAAGTCCCTGACAACGCATGAATACATCGCCGCCGTGAAGGCTCATGGCTGGCCGATCTTTGCCGGGAGACTGTGGCAACGGAACTACTGGGAGCATGTCATTCGCGACGCGCCTGACCTGAATGCGATTCGTGAGTACATTGCTAACAGCCCGCTGAGGTGGGTTCTGGACGAGGAGAGCCCGGCACGCGCCGAAGCGCGGGGACGTTAGTTGGGAGATCCGAGGAGGAGGCGTGGGCTCGCTGCTGATCCGAAACGGGACGGTCGTCACGCTGGGCGAGGCGAGCCGCGTCCTGCACGGCCGCGACGTCGCCTGCGAGGGCGGCCTGATCACGGCGATCGCGCCGACTGGTGAGCTTCCCGGCGGCTTCGACCGCGAGCTCGATGCCTCGGGCAAGGTCGTGATGCCCGGGTTCATCAACGCCCACATGCACCTCTACTCGACGTTTGCGCGCGGCCTGACCAAGGCCAGGCCCTCGGCCGATTTCGCCCAGGTGCTCGAGAACCTCTGGTGGCGCCTGGACCGTGCGCTCGACCTCGAGGACTGCTACTACTCCGCGCTGGTCGTCCTCATCGAGGCGGTGAGGCACGGGACCACCACGCTGTTCGACCACCATGCCAGCCCTTCCGCGCCGCGCGGCTCGCTCGACGCCCTCGCTCGCGCCGTGAGGCAGACCGGCGTGCGCGCCTCGCTCTGCTACGAGCTCTCCGACCGTGACGGACCCGGGGTCGCGCAAGCGGGGAGCGAGGAGAACATCGCGTTCATCCGACGCTGCCAGGCCGGCGGTGACGACCGCCTCACGGGGATGTTCGGGCTGCACGCCAGCTTCACGCTCTCCGACGCGACGCTCGAGCGCGCCGCCGCGGCCGGGCGCGAGGCGGGCGCGGGGTTTCACGTCCACCTCGCGGAGGCCGCCTCGGACCAGGAACACTGCCAGCGCGAGTTCGGGCTCCGGGTGGTCGAGCGGTTCGAGAAGCTCGGCATACTCGGCCCGCGAACCATCGCCGCCCACTGCGTGCACGTGAGCGCCCGTGAGATGGAGCTGCTCGCCGAGACCGGCACCGCGGTCGCGCACAACCCGCAGTCCAACATGAACAACGCGGTGGGCGTGGCGGACGTGCCGGGGATGCTGCGCAAGGGCGTCCTCGTGGGCCTGGGCACCGACGCGATGACCGTCAACATGCTCGAGGAGGTGCGCGCTGCGCTCTGGGTGAGGCACCTCGCGGAGAAGAACCCCTCGGTGGGGTTCGCCGAGTCGCTCTCCACGCTCCTGGTCGGAAACGCGAGGATCGCCAACCGGCACTTCCCGGTGCGCCTGGGCGAGCTGCGCGAGGGGTGCGCGGCCGACCTCGTGCTTCTCGACTACGACCCCCCGACGCCGCTCGACGAGGGCACGTTCCTCGGCCACCTGACGTTCGGGCTCTCGCAGGCCGCCGTTGACGTCACGGTCGTGGGCGGCAACGTCCTGATGGCCGGCAGGCGGCTCGAGCTCGACCTCGATGAGGCGGAGATCGCGGCCAAGGCCCGGGAGCGCGCGAGGGCGCTGTGGGCAAGGTTCTAGTGCGCGGCAGGCGCGATGTGGGGCCGGCGCTCCGCGCCGGCTGCACGCGCGGAGCGCGTGCCCCACACGCCGAGAACGCGCGCGGTCAGCAGGGGCCTCGATGCTGATCCAGGGTGGGACGGTCGTCACCGAGAAGGGGGCGGCGCGCCTGGACGTTCGGATCGTGGGCGAGAGGGTCGCCGCGGTCGGCCGATTGTCCCCGAAGCCGGGCGAAGCGGTGTTGGATGCCACGGACCTCGTCGTCCTCCCCGGCATGGCCGACGTGCACGTGCACATCGACGACCGCATCGGCGAGTGCGAGCTCGCCGACACCTTCCAGAGCGCGTCCGAGATCGCCGTCCGCACCGGTGTCACGACCCTCGCCGGCTTCGTCACCCAGGGCAGCGACGAGACCCTGAGCGAGGCGGTCGCGCGCTGCGTCCGGCGCGGCACCGGCCGCAGCCACTGCGACTTCACCTTTCACCTCACGCCCACGAAGTGGCCCTGGGACTGGCGCGAGCTCGAGGCGCTGGTCTCCCGCGGCTTTGCCACCTTCAAGGTCTACACCACGTACCGGGAGGCCGGCCTCTTCACCGACTACGAGAGGCTGGGCGAGGTGATGGCGCGCCTCGCGGAGCTGGGCGCGCGCCTGCTGGTGCACTGCGAGGATGATGCGACGCTCGCAGCCGTTGCCAAATCCCGCGTGGAGCCGGCGGACGCCCGCGGGCATGCCGTGCTTCGGCCCGAGCGGGCGGAGATCGTCGCGATCGAGAAGGTCCTCGAGGTCACCGAGAGGACCGGCTGCGGGGTCCACATCGTGCACGTCTCGACCGCGGAGGGCGTCGCGCTAATTGGCGGTGCCCGTGGGCGGTGCCGTGTCTCGTGCGAGACCGCGCCCCACTACCTGCTGCTGGACGACTCGGCGCTGGCGGGTGAAGGTGGCAACCGTTTCCTCTGCACCCCGCCGCTGCGTGCCGCCGTAACGCGGGCTCGACTGGAAGCCGCCGCGGTGGCCGGCGCGTTCGACCTCTACGCAACCGACCACTGCCCGTTCACGAGGCAGGACAAGGACCGGCACCGCGACGACTTCCGCGACGTCCCCAAAGGACTGGCCGGCCTCGGTGCTCTGGTGTCGCTGGTGCACGAGGCGCTGCTGAAGAGGCACGGCCTCTCGCTGCCGGAGCTCGCGACGCGGCTGGCCGCCAACCCGGCGAAGCTTCTGGGCCTTTACCCTCGCAAGGGGACGATCGCGGTCGGCTCCGACGCGGATATTGTGATCCTGAACCCGGGCGGCCCCGAGCGGGCGGTCGTCTCGAGCCTCGCCGACTGTCACGAGACCTACCCCGGTAGGACCACCACGCTCGACGTCCGTCACGTGCTCCTTCGCGGCACGCCGGTGGTGAAGGACAACTCGCTCCTCGGTGGCGGTCGACCCGGCGGCGTGTGTCTGGCCGGGACGTGAGCGAGGTGCGGCGGTGATAGTAATCGCTCTCGCCGTGATCATGGCCGCTGCGGTCGCCGTGCTGGTGAGGGCGGAGATGAAAGGCCGCCGGGACCTCGTGCTCGTCGCCAAGCCGGTGGCCTCCCTCGCGTTCGTGCTCGTGGGCGTCAGCCGGTTCGAGCCGGGGCACGGCTACGGCGCCTGGGTGCTTCTGGCGCTGCTGCTCTGCTTCGCCGGCGATCTGCTGCTGATGCTCCGCCGCGGCTTCCTTCCCGGCCTCGCGAGCTTCCTGCTGGGCCACCTCGCGTACGTCGTCGCGTTCTCCGTGCTGCTGCTGCCCCGGTCCTGGCCGATCGTCTGGGCGCTGCTGCCGCTGGTGGTCAGCACCGTGGCCGCAGCGTGGCTCTCACCGCACCTGGGGCGGCTGCGCGTCCCGGTGCTGGCCTACGTGGCGGTGATCACGGTGATGGTCTGGGGCGCCGTGGCCGTCACGGTGGTTGGCCGGGGTCCGTGGTTCCTGGCGGCGGGCGCGATCCTCTTCTACCTCTCGGACCTTGCGGTGGCGCGGGACCGTCTCATCACCAAGGCGTTCGGCAGCCGCGCCTGGGGGCTGCCCGCCTACTACCTGGGCCAGCTCCTGCTCGCGTTGACCGTGGGTCGCTGACGGCCGTCGGCGTATCTAGGGGCCGGAGTCCGCCGCCTGCATCTCCTTGAGGCGCTGACGGAGCTCGCGCAGGCTCTTGTGCAGGCCGTACAGGCGCTCGGCCAGCGCAAGGGCGCGCTCGGCCTCCACGAACTCCCCACGCTCGAGGCTGAGCTCGATCGCAGCCTCAACGACCGTAAGTACATCATCCGCGGCCTCAGCCAGTTCGGCGACCGCCTCTACGGCACGTAACGCCCGCCGGGGTGCAACAGCGCGAGCGCGGGGGAGGTGCTAGACTCCGCGTAGAGCACAGCGGGTCGAGGTCTGACGGCAGGAGGTGATGCGTGGCGAGGTTCGTCATTCGCCGGCTGTTCCTGGCCCAGCTGCTGACGCTTCTCGTGGCTGCCCTGGGTGACCCAGCGGGTACGCTCGCCGCCGAAGGGTGGCGGGTCGTCGGTCAGTTGGGCGGCCCGACGTCCGCGGTGGCCGTGCAGGGAAACTACGCGTACGTTGGCATCGGTCTGCGCCTCACTGTGCTCGACATCTCAGATCCCGCGAACCCGCGCGAGCTCGGCGCCACAGCACCGTTTCCGTACTTCGTTCAAGGGATCGCGGTCAGCGGGACTCGCGCGTACGTGGCGGCAGGCGGCGCGGGGTTGCGCATCGTGGACATCTCTGACCCGGCGCGGCCGAGCGAGCTAGGCGCCTGGGACTCGCCGGGCTACGCCGAGGGTGTAGCGGTCGCGGGGACTATGGCGTATCTGGCGGATGGACCGTACGGCCTGTGCGTTGTTGACGTGAGTGATCCCGCAATACCGAAAAGGCTGTCGTCGGCGTTCGAATTGAACTACGCCTTCGCTGTGGTGATAGCAGGTAGTTACGCGTACGTAGCTGGAGCTGGCGCGGGCCTGCTGGTCGCCGATGTGTCAGACGCCGACCTCCCCCACGAGGTCGCCACCCTGGACACCCCCGGCTATGCCTATGACGTCGCGGTTCTTGGAACGATGGCGTATGTGGCCGACGGGTGGGCGGGCCTGCAGGTGGTGGATGTCTCGAACCCGGCAACGCCGAGCACGCGCGGCTCATGTGCCCTGCCCGGCTGGGCGCTTGCTGTCGCGGTCAGTGGTGCCACCGTCTACGCGGCCGACGGGGCAGATGGAATCAGAGCCATCGATGTAAGCGATCCCACCGACCCGCACGAGGAGGGCGCATTGGAGTTGGATGGCTTCGCCCGCCGGCTCGCGGTCACCGGTAGCACGGCCCTGGTGGCCGACTCGCGAGCGGGGTTACGGGTCATCGGGGTCGCGGATCGTGCCAGGCCCACCCAAGTCGCGGTGCATCGCCCGCTGCCTGAAGCCCTAGGCGTCGTGGTCTCGGGCTCGTACGCCTACGTGGCCGCGGGCTTTGCGGGCCTGCGGGTGGTGGACGTCTCGGACCCCGTGCACCCACGCGAGGTGGCCGCCTATGACACCGAGGGTGGCTACGCGGGTAGAGTGGCGTTGAGCGGCTCCAGGTTGTACCTCACGACCACGTTGGCGGGACCTTACTGGCTCCACGTCATCGACATCGCTGATCCGCACATCCCGAAGCGGATCGGGACGGTCCACAAGAGCACCAGTATCGGCTCCTATATGGACGTCGCGGTCGCTGGCGACACCCTCTTCGTCGCCGACGAGTTTGGGCTGCGGCTTCTGAGTGTCGGCGATTTTGCTCATCCGACGATGATCGGTTTCATCGCGCTCAACGACAACAACGAGGCCACACTTGGTGTTGCGGTTGCCGGCAGCTTGGCGTACGTGGCCAATACCGGGAGCGGCGTCACGATCGTTGATGTCTCGAATCCCTCCAACCTTCGCGTCGTAGGAGTCTACGACTCGCCTGGCATTGCCTCAGGCGTGGCCGTGGCTTCCTCCACGCTCTACGTCGCTGACGGCGCTTGTGGCATGGAAGTCGTCGATGTCTCCAACCCTGCAGCGCCGGTCGAACTCGGATCGATCGAGACACCGGGGACGGCGAACGCCGTGACGCTCTCGAACGGTCTGGCGTACGTCAGCGATAGCGGCAGCGGCGTTCAGATGGTTGACGTTTCGGACCCTTCTCACCCCTCTGTCGTCGGGTCCTGTGATACCCCCGGCTACACCACCTTCATGGCGGTCGGTGGAGATCATCTGTTCGTCGCCGACGGGCTTGGGGGCCTGGCCGTTCTTGTGCGGTCAGCTTCCCCGACCACTCCTGCGAACCTTGGTAGCCGGACCGCATCTACGAGACGGTCCCTCTATACCAACCCCGCCCCTCCGTCCTCGCCGAGAGCGTTCCCGACCGCCCAAGGGGTGGCGGGAGCCGCCGCGCGGTCGCCTGCAGCGAAAGCCAGGGACGAGATTCAGGCCAGCGCTGCAACAACTTGCATGGTGCGAAGCACGGCCGACAGCGGCCCGGGCACGCTGAGGAGCTGTCTAGAGACGACAAGGCGCGGCGACGCCATCACGTTCGAGCCAGCAGTCTTCCCACCCGGCAACCCTGCCCGCATTCGGCTCGCCTCGGAGTTGCCGGCGATTACCGCGGGCGGAGTGACCATTGACGCCAGCAACGCGGGCGTGATCCTCGACGGCAGCGCTCTGGCAGGTGCTGCCCGCGGCCTGAGGCTGCAGTCCAACGACAACCGCGTGATGGGGCTCCAGATCGTCAACTTTTCTCTCGCCGACCTCTGGGTCGTCGGCTCGAGTAACGTCATCGGCGGCAACCGGGGCCTCGGCCAAGGGCCCGTGGGCCAAGGGAACGTACTCGGCACCAGTGCGAACGGAATCAACCTCCAGATGGAAGAAAACGTGATCGTCGGGAATCTCATCGGCCTCGACGCGACGGGAACGGCGCCTCTGCCGAACGAGGTTGGTGTGCTGGTTGGTAGCGACAGCAACACCTTGGGCGGGCCGACCGCGGGCGAACGCAACGTAATCAGTGGCAACGTCTGGGGCGTGAAGGTCTTCGGCCGGCGGAACGTCATCGTCGGCAACTACATCGGAACGGATGCGTCAGGCGAGCACTCCCTGGGGAACAATGTGGGTGTCGTGATCGAGTCGGTCGCGTGCGACAACATCGTCGGTGGGACGGCGCCGGGTGAGCGGAACGTCCTCAGCGGCAACAGAGCCTACGGTCTGATCATCGCTGACCCCTCCAGCGCCCACAACGCGGTGATCGGCAACCTCATCGGGCTTGACGTGACCGGCGGCAGGAAGCTCGGCAATCGCAGGGGGGCGATGATCTTCAGCGCGGCGTTCAACCGCATCGGCGGAACCCGGCCTGAAGAGCGCAACGTCATCAGCGGCAACCAGCAGGGCGTCGTCCTGAGCGGCAAGGAGCTGGGCGACAATCTCGTCCTCGGAAACCTCATCGGCACCGATCCAAGCGGCACGTTGGCGCTCGGCAACGACGATGCCGGTGTCACCGTCGACATGGGCACACGCCACAACATCGTCGGCGGCGTCAGTGAAGGGGAGCAAAACGTCATCAGCGGCAACGGAGTAGGAGCCTCCATCTGGTGTGCTGGCGTGGAGTACAACGCCATCGTCGGTAACCTGATCGGCAGCGACGTCAGCGGCGCCGCGCCCCTCCCCAACCTCTTTTCCGGGATTGACCTCAGCGACTACTCGGCACGCACCTTCGTGCAAGGCAACACGATTGCGTACAACGGCGCGAACGGCGTGAGGGTCGAACGCTCGCCGTACAACACCCTCCGCTGCAACTCGATCCACAGCAACGTGAACGGGGGCATCCGGACCACCTGCGAAGGGGCTGCGTGTCCTCCTGTCCCGGTCGTCACCGCCGTGACGAGCAGCAGGGTCTCTGGCACGGCCTGCCCCGGCTGCACTATCGAGGTATTCTCGGACCACGACGGCCAGGGGAAACTCTACGAGGGCACGGCCGTGGCGAATGGGACCGGTGCCTTCACGTTCACGAAGACCGGCTGGCTGGCCGGACCGAACGTCACCGCAACGGCCACCGACGGTGCTGGCAGCACGTCGGCGTTCTCTTCGCCGGTGAGGGTGCCGCCCCGGCCGCCGCGCCGGCACCTCGGCCGCAGCTAGGCTACAGCTTCAGCTTGCGCAACCTCAGGCCGTTGGTGATCACAGAGACCGAGGAGAAGCTCATGCCGGCGGCTGCGTTGTGGCTCTCACCGCACCTGGGGCGGCTGCGCGTCCCGGTGCTGGCCTACGTGGCGGTGATCACGGTGATGGTCTGGGGCGCCGTGGCCGTCACGGTGGTTGGCCGGGGTCCGTGGTTCCTGGCGGCGGGCGCGATCCTCTTCTACCTCTCGGACCTTGCGGTGGCGCGGGACCGTCTCGTCACCAAGGCGTTCGGCAGCCGCGCCTGGGGGCTGCCCGCCTATTACCTTGGCCAGCTCCTGCTCGCGTTGACCGTGGGTCGCTGACGGCCGTCGGC
>Ga0315295_10005307_pt1 | contig 11010 bp, 12 predicted proteins | sample YL17G14_0_MG_FD_204453 | JGI IMG/M metagenome (GOLD analysis project Ga0315295, IMG submission 204453) | Sediment microbial communities from Yellowstone Lake, YNP, Wyoming, USA - YL17G14_0 | ecosystem: Environmental > Aquatic > Freshwater > Lake > Sediment | place: USA: Wyoming | collected...
TCTTCCAATAAACCGTTCGGGCGGCGCGATTTCCTGAATACTCACCCCCGAAATGAGGGGCAGGTTCTCGAGGATGTGGGGGCTGGTCAGCTTGAGGGCAGTCCGGACAGCCATGTCTTTTTCGGGATTGATGACCTCGGTCGCGCCCACGGCGTCCAGGATCTTGCCGTGATCCTCGGTCGAGGCCTTGGCCACGATGCGCTTAAGGCCCAGCTCGTGGAGATGGAGCACGGTCAGGATGGAAGCCTCCATGGCCGACCCGAGGCTGACCACGACCACGTCCATTTCCGTGATCCCTAGGGCCTCCAAGTTCTCCTTCGCCGAAGCGTCCGTGAGCACGGCGTGGGAGGAAAAGGACTTGGCCTCTTCGATCCTATCCTTATCCTTATCTATGGCCACAACCTCATGTCCTCTCTCATACAGAGTCCGGGCCACGTTTAGGCCGAAGCTCCCCAGGCCGATGACCGCGAATTTCATCATGGTCTTTCTGTCCTCCATTCTAGCCGATCAAAACGCTTTCCTCAACATACTCGAATTTCCCGATGGCCCGGCGCCGGCTGAAGGCCAGTAGCAGGGTCAGGGGGCCGATCCGGCCGGCGTACATCACCAGGACGATCATCGCCTTGCTGAGGACGTTCAGCTGGGGAGTGATGCCCAAAGAGAGCCCGACCGTGCCGAACCCGGAGAAGACCTCATAGAAAACTTCTTTCATCAGCATCCCCGGCTGACTGACCAGGACGACGAAGCCCGCCAGGAAGACCAGGCTTATGGACAACGAGATCACGGTAAATGCCCGGACCACGTTGTTTTGAGGGATCGTTCGGTAAAACAGGTGGACCGAGTCCCGGGCCGCGAACTTGGAACGGATAAAAGCGAGGACGACGCCGAAAGTGCTGGTCTTAACACCGCCTCCGGTGGACCCTGGAGAAGCCCCGATGAACATCAAAAACATATGGAGGAGGACGGCGGCCGTGCCCAAGGTAGTCAGGTCAATGGTGTTGAACCCGGCCGTCCGGGGAGTGACGACCTGAAAGAAGGAAGCCAGGATCTTTTCCTTCCAGGATAAGTCACCCAGCGCTCCGCCGTTTTCGAGGGCTAGAAAAATGAAAAATGAGCCGATTATCAGAGCGGTCGTAGTCGTCAAAACCAGTTTGCTGTGAAGAGAAAGCCGGATCTTCATCCCCTTGAGAAGTCCGGCCGCCGCCTTGCCGGCTTCTCCGATTACCAGGAAGCCCAACCCCCCGAAGATGATCAAGTTCGCGACCGTCAGGTTGACCAGGATATCTCCTCTAAAACCCATGAGATTATCGCTGTAGACGGAAAACCCGGCGTTGCAGAAGGCCGAAATCGAATGGAAGAGGCCGGAGAAAAGAGCCTTCTCCAAGGGTTCGTCCCGGAGGAAACGGAGGGATAGGAGAATAAACCCGGCCCCTTCGATGGCCGCCGTCAACAGGAAAATGTTCCTTATTAAAGCCTTGAAATTGTGCGGCGATCCAGGGTGATAGCCCTCCTGCACCAGGATGCGGTCGCTGATCGTGATCGGGCGTCCCGCGGCTAAAAGCACCATCGTCGAAAAGGTCATGATCCCCAGCCCGCCGAGCTGGATCAGGAGAAGAATGACCCACTTGCCGGCGGCTGTGAAATAAGCAGCCGTGTCCACAACGATCAACCCGGTGACACAGATGGCCGATGTTGAGGTGAAGAGGGCATCAATGAAGGAGATCCTTCCTGAAACTGTGCAGATGGGAACCATCAGGAGAAAAGCGCCCAGAAAAATGGCGGCCGCGAAGCTGATGGCCAGCACCTGAGCCGGCTGGAACAGCTTTTCTTTATGGAGGCTGATGCGGTTTCTCCTCTTCCCTCTCAAGAGGAATCTAGTATTTCACCCTGTTTTTGTCAACCGGCCGGGGCCGTTTGACTTCTCCTCCCTCCTGTGCTAATTTTGGAACACATCATCATGAATATCATCAATCTGATGCTCGAGGCCAGCCAGGTCGTCCAGCTGGTCCTTCTCATCCTCATCTTTTTCTCCGTTTTCTCCTGGGCCATCATCTTTTACAAGCGGAAAACAATCCGGGCCGCGTTCTCTCAGTCGGAACGGTTCCTGCGGGCTTTCCGGAAGAGCAAGAACCTGTCCGAGGTGAACGATGCGGCCAAGAAATATCAGGGCAGCCCCCTGGTCTCGCTTTTCCTCGCGGGCTTCAAGGAACTCACCCATCTATCCAAGTCCAATCCTCAAAACCCGCCGAACGCCGGCCGCCTGGAGAGCCTGAGCCGTGTTCTCACCAAGGCATCGAATGCCGAGGTTTCGCGGTTGGAAAAGAGGATGGGCTTTCTGGCTACGACGGGAAGCGTGACGCCGTTCATCGGCCTGTTCGGGACAGTCTGGGGTATCATGGATGCCTTCCTCAAGATCGGCATCGTCCGGTCGGCGAGCCTGATGACAGTGGCGCCCGGCATCGCCGAGGCTTTGATCGCCACGGCCGTGGGCCTTTTCGCCGCCATCCCCGCCGTCATAGCCTATAATCATTTTCTCCACCGCATCAAGGACCTGATCACCGAGATGGAGGATTTTACCCTGGAATTCCTGAATATCGCCGACCGACTCTATGGCTCTTAAACCGCAATCTCTATCCCCCTCCAAAAGAGGCAAAATCGGGACATCGCTCTCGGAAATCAACGTCACTCCCTTCATCGACGTTATGCTGGTCCTGCTGGTCATTTTCATGGTCACGGCGCCGATGATGCAGTCGGGTATCGGCGTAAACCTGCCCCAGGCGGAAACTCAGTCGGCTCCCGCCGAGGAAGGGCTGACCATCACCATCTCCAAGGATCGCCTTATCCATGTCGAAGGATCGGTTATCAACATCAACCTCCTGGAAAACAGGCTCCAGGCCTATTTCTCCGGCAAGCCGAAAAAGATCGTCTTCATCCAGGCCGACGAAGGAATCGACTACGGCTTTTTCATTGATACGCTGGACATAATCAAGAAGGCCGGGGTCGAAGCCGTCGGGCTTGTCACTGAGCCGATTGAGCTCAAGTCGCCCTCAAGGAAAAGATGACTGCCGGCGCTGAACAGTTCCATTTCAAGCGGGCGGTCTATTTCTCCCTAAGCGTCCATATAGCCTTTTTCGTTTTCATCATCCTCTCTCCGCATCTGCCCAAGCCCTCCAGGAAGGGCTTGGTCCACTATATCCCATTGAATATGGTGGTGGCCGGAGGAGGAGGGGGCGGGGGTGGCGGCACGGGCAAGCCGGCGGCCGGAAAACCGGCCCCGCCGGCCAAAAAAGAGACTCTCCGCGATTTGACGACTCCCCAGAAGGTCCAACCGGAAGCTAAGCCGGCCATGCGCTTTCCCGTGGAAAAGCCGGCCAGAGAACCGAAGTCCAAGGTCGAAAAAAAGGCCGCCATTACCAAGCCTGAACCCTCTCCCCAGGACCGCACCTCCCAAAGCGGGACAGCCGAGGGAACCGAGGGTGGAACCGGCATGGGCACCGGGCTGCGCATCGGCGGAGGGGAAGGGCCGGGCGGCGGCTTAGGGCCCGGAGGCCCGGGCTACGGTCCCGGCGGGCTGTCCAATTTTCCCTATGTGTGGTATCTCAACACGATCACCGAGCGGGTCTCGTCCAACTGGTTCTCTTCCCTTGTCGACCCGGGGATCTCCGGAAGCTTCCAGACCGTCGTCTATTTCCGGATCCAGAAAAACGGGCAGGTATCAGACATCCAGATCGAGCAATCGAGCGGCGTGACGTCGCTCGACCTCTCGGCCGTCCGCGCCGTCAAGGCGTCGGCGCCCTTTCCCCCGCTGCCCCGGGAGTACGAAGAGCCCTACCTGGGCATCCATCTCATCTTCGAGCATTCCAAATGACAAAACCAGCCATCTTAATCCTGCTGAGCCTGCTTCTCGTCTCGCCCCTGTTCCCGCAACAGGAAGTCTACATCACCCTAAAAGAGGGAGTTCCAGCCATCAGCCTAGCCCTTCCGAATTTCCTCACGCGAAGCTCATCCGCCGGAGCGCGGGAGGCGGCCGCCGAGCTCCATCAGATCATCTCCGACGACCTGAACTATAGCCGGATCTTCTCGCTTTTGCCAAAAAAATATTATGATTACATCCGGCCTCTCGACCCCAACAACATTTTCTTCAAGGATTGGGAGTCCATCCAGGCCAATATCCTATTTGTCGGAGAGGTCACGAGCGGCGAGGGCGAGGAAATCATCTTCGAGGGCAAGCTTTTTGATGTCAAAGGGGCTCGCTACATCTCCGGAAAGCGCTACCAGGCATCGCGGAAGCTCCTCCGCCTCGCCGCCCACCGCATGGCCGACGAAATCGTCAAGGTCCTCTCGGGAGAGAAGGCGATCTTTACCACGAAGATCGTCTTTGTCTCCGGCCGCGACGGCAACGACGAACTCTATATGATGGACTATGACGGCCAGAACCAGACCCGGCTGACTTTCAATACGATTCGCGACTACATGCCTGCGTGGGCACCCGACGCGAAGAAGATCGCCTATACATCCTACAAGAACCTCAATGCGGGCCTTTACATCCTGGATCTCGAGGCGGGAAAGGTTTCCCCGGTCTCGACCCGAGGGACTAATTTTTCCCCTTCTTTTTCCCCCGACGGAAAGAAACTGGCCTTCTGCTCGACCATGGACGGGAATACGGAAATCTATGTCTGCGGCGCCGACGGCAAGAATATAAAAAGGCTGACTTTCAACGAATCCATCGACTCTTCCCCTTCCTGGTCACCGACAAACCGCGAGATCACTTTTATATCGGACCGAAGCGGCCAGGGCCAGCCCCAAGTCTACATCATGGACGCCGAGGGCTCCAACGTCAGAAGGGTGAGCTTCGGCGGATCCTATCACGACGCCCCCGCCTGGTCGCCCACGGGTGACCGCATTGTCTATGTCTCCCGCGTCGAGAACATCTTCGACCTCTATGTTCTCAACCTCCGCAACAACCAGATCGTCAAGCTGACCGAGAGCAACGCCCGCAACGAGTCGCCGAGCTGGTCGCCCGACGGCCGGCACATCGTCTTCACCTCGAATTTAAGCGGCTCCATCCAACTCTACGCCATCGACTATGACGGGGCCAACCTGCGCCGGCTGACCTCTCAGGGAAACAACAAGCTGCCTGACTGGTCCAATTGAGGAGTCGAAGCCCCGGCCGAATTTTTCCGTTGACAGGGAAACCCGACTTTGGATAGAATGAGACGCGAAATTGGAATATCCGTCGTGTATTCCTAGATTTTTCCCGAAGGAGGAAGAGGAATGATCAAGAAAATCGTCGTCCTCGCATTTGTCTGTTGCCTGGTTATCATGTTTACCGCGAACTGCAAGCCGAAGGCCAAGACCGCCCCTCCGCCTCCTCCGGCCAAAGAGCAGCCGAGAATAGAGAAAGTGGACGAAGCCCCGGCCGTGAAAAAGCCGGAAATGACCGAAGAAGAGATTTTCATGTCCAAGTCGCTCGAGGAAATCAACCTCGCCGCCCCTCTGAAGATGATCCTTTTCGACTACGACCGCTACCTCATCCGCGATGATGCGAAGCCTGTGCTCGAGTCCAATTCCGCCTGGCTGAGGAAGTTTGCGGGCGCCAAAATCCTGATCGAGGGTCACTGCGACGAGCGGGGAACAGAAGAGTACAACCTGGCCCTGGGTGAAAAGAGGGCCGTGAGCACATATGACTACCTGGTGTCGCTCGGCATCTCCCCGCAGAGAATAAAGGTCATCTCTTACGGAAAGAGCCAGCCGCTCGACAGCGGGCACACCGAAATGGCTTGGCAGAGAAACAGAAGAGCCCAATTTCTGGTCATAGAGAAATAAGCGCCTTGTGATGTCCAAGAGCCTGGCGGGGATCCTTGCGTTTGTCCTGTGTTGCCCGCTTTCCTTCGGCCAGGACAGGAGCAAAAAAGCCTACGAGCTCATCTACGAGGACATCCAAGTCCTCAAGAAGCAGCTGCTCGTACTGGAGGAAAAGCTCGACCGGAATGCGGCCGAAATCGAACTCCTGAAAACTCAGGTCCGTGATCTCCAATCTCTAGTGAAACTCCTGCAGGCCGACCAGGCCAATGTCCAGGACGGCATTAAAAACGTCCCGTCCCAGTACCAGTTTCTGCTCGATAAAATCGAACAGGTGAACCGGGTTCTGGCCAAAATATCAGAAGACCTGCTGACAATGAGGGGGGGGCCGGCGCCGGCTTCTCCCGCGAACCAGGAAGCCAAGGAGAAGACCGCCGCTCCCGCCGAGAAAAAGCCGGCGGAGCAAAAGACAGAGCCTCCGCCGCCAGGACCACAGGCACCGGCCGTCCCCTCGACATCGCTGTCTCCCCAGGAAGTCTATAATACGGCCTATGCCGATTACCTCAAGGGCAATTTCGATCTGGCCACCGACGGGTTCAAAATCTACCGGGACAATTTCCCCGACAGCCCGTTGGCCGATAATGCCGTCTACTGGATCGGGGAATGCCTTTTCAGCCAGCGGAAATTCAATGAGGCTGTCGACGAGTTCAACAACCTGATACTCGATTATCCTCAGGGAGACAAGATCTCGGCCGCCTATCTGAAAAAAGGCCTCTCCCTGGTCGAGCTGCGGAGGAAGGACGAAGCCCTGGTCGTCTTCAAGCTCCTGATCGGCAAGTATCCGCTGGAGGAAGAGGCCAGGATCGCCCAGGAAAAGATCAAGGAGCTGGCCGCTAAATGAGAGATATCAACAGCCTGAATAAAGTCATTCTCATCGGACGCCTGGGCGGGAAGCCCGACCTCCGGTACCTGCCGCAAAACCAGCGGGCCATCGCTCGCTTCTCGATCGCCACTAACGAGAGAGTGTTCAACCCAACCACCAATGAGAGCAAAATCCGGACAGAGTGGCATCGGGTTATCGCCTGGGGCAAGTTGGGCGAGTTTTGCGAAAAATACCTGACTCAGGGGAAGCAGGTTTACATCGAAGGCAAGCTGCGGACCCGGAGCTGGCAGGACCGCGATGGGAACAAAAGATCGACCACGGAGATCGAGGCTCAGAACATCGTCCTGCTCGGCAAACGGGAGGAGGCCCCCGAGGTCGAACCCTTCCCGGCCGAGAGCCCCTCTTCCGATATCTCCGTGGACGAGGAACCGGGCTTCCAAGAGGGAGGAGGAGGAGGAGGAGGAGACGACGAGGTCCCCTTCTAAGCGATCGGGTCTGAAGACCGGGGCGGCGAAGCTGACCGGCCTCAAGTTCAGGAATAAGATCAAGGAGGAGGTCCGGCCCTGGGGAAAATTCAGGTCTTACCCCCATCGCGTTGCCGGAAGCCTCAAGATCATAACCGTCAGCCCCGGCCGGGCGTTCTCGCTGCAATATCACCAGCGCCGGAGTGAGTTCTGGGTCGTCCTTGACACCGGCCTGGAGATGACTCTTGGCAGACGGGTCTGGCGGCCCAAGAGAGGCGAAGAGATCTTTATCCCCTGCCGGACGCCGCACCGTCTTCGCTGCGTAGGCCGCCGACCGGGACGCGTGATGGAACTCTGGATCGGCCGCTCGAATGAGGCCGACATCGTCCGGCTTCAGGACGACTTCGGACGCCTTACATAACCTGGCCCAGAAGAAAGGCCTTGGGGTGTTTGACTAGGATCCTCTCGATGATGGTCTCCTCGACATCCTGAGCCGTCTTTAGGTTCATCGCTTCTTCGATAACTTTTTCCACCGTTTTCAGCTCAACCGAGCGCAAGGTTTTCTTGATCCGGGGGATGAAGATAGGATTCATGCTGAACGTGCGAAGTCCGAATCCCAGCAAAACCAAAGCGCAGAGAGGGTCGGCGGCCATCTCCCCGCAGACGGCGACGTCCTTCCCCTCTCTCAAGGCCGTTTGGATGATGAACCGGATCAGCCTCAGGACGGAGGGGTGAAGAGGCTTGTAGAGGTAGGAGACGTACTCGTTGGACCGGTCCACAGCCAGATAGTACTGGATGAGGTCGTTCGTCCCGATGCTCAGATAATCCACTTCCTTGACCAGGACGTCGGTGATTGCGGCCGCCGCAGGGACTTCGATCATAACCCCGAGCGGGATCTGTCGATCAAACTTGACCCGCTCTTTCTCCAGCTCCTGCTTGACCTCCTCGAAGAGGAATTTGACCTCGCCAATCTCCTCGACTTCTGTGATCATGGGGATCAAAATGCGGACGTTTCCCAGCGAGCTGGCCCGGAGGATGGCCCGGAGCTGAACCTTGAAGAGATCCCGATGCCTCAAGGAGAAGCGAATGGCCCGCAACCCCAGGGCGGGGTTCGGCTCTTTCTCGATCTTCAGCTGGGGGAGGCTTTTCTCTCCTCCGATATCCATCGTCCGGATATAGACGGCCGCGGGGTAAGCGGCTTTGGCGATCCGGGAGTAGACCGCCAGGTGGTCCTCTTCCTTAGGCAGGCTGGATCTCTGGAGATAGATGAATTCGGAGCGGAAAAGACCGATCCCCTCGGCTCCGAACGAGAAGGCCATCTCGACCTCCTCCGGAAGCTCGATGTTGGCCAGAGGGAGGAATTTCACATCATCCAGGGTGACGGATTTGAGCTTCGCTGTTTTTTTGAGTTCCCGGAAATAGTGATCATACTTTTCCTTCTTGCTCAGGAAATCCTTCCTCACCGCCGGAGGCGGGTTGATGATGACCTCGCCGTCGGTGCCGTCGACGATGATGAAGTCGCCATTCTTGACCTGCTGGGTGATATTGTGGAGGCCGACGACAGCCGGGATGTTCAGCGAGCGGGCCAGGATAGCGGTGTGAGAAGTCGGCCCGCCCATATCCATGGCCACGGCCAGGACGTTCCCCCGGATGAACCGGAGGGCCGCCTCGGAGGGCAGCATTTCATGGGCCACCAGGACTTCCTTCTTTCCCAGCTCCTTATCCGCCCGGCGCCTTCTCTTCAGTTCCAGGTTGGCGGAGACCCGGGCCAGGACATCGGAGACATCCGACTTCCGCTGCCGGAAGTAATCGTCGGCGATGGCGTCGAAAAGCTCCTGATATTTCTGATTGACTTCGCTGAGCGCCCATTCCACCCGGACCTTTTCTTGCCGGATGGTGTTCTTGATGCTTTCAAAGAGCGATTTGTCCTCCAGGATAAGCCGATGGGCGTCGAAGATGAAAGCGTGCTCCTCTCCCATATTGCCTTTGACTTCCTGCTTGAGCTGGAGCAGTTCGACCTTGGTCCGCTCGACCGCTTTTTTCAACCGCCGCATCTCACTGTCAACCGACGAGGGCGGGACAGATTCCTTCCTGGCCGTGAAGAGAGCCGGCTCGGTCAGAGAGAGCTCCCCCATACCGATCCCTGGAGAGACGCCGCTTCCCCGCAACCTGATGAAGGTCATGCTGATTACTCTTTCTCCCCGAACTTGTCCTTGATGAGCGCCGTCAAGGCTTTCATCGCCTCATCCTGGTCTTTGCCCGAAACCCGCAGCACGACCGAGCTTCCCTGGACCGCGGCCAGCGTCAAGATCCCCAGGATACTCTTGCCGTCAATTTCCGTGTCGTCCTTGATGACTTTGACCGAGGCGCTGTACCGGTTGGCCAGGTTGACGAACTTGACCGCCGCCCGGGCGTGGAGACCCAGTTTATTCCGGACGAGGATTTCTCTCTCAATCATGGGGACGTGCCTCTACTGCTTCGAGCTCAACAGGGCGCTGGCCAGGTGAATGTTCTTTTTCCCTTGTTCGACGACTTTTTTGGCCACATCCTTCAGGTTGTTGCTCCGCTGCAGGGAGACGAATTTGATGAGCATGGGCAGGTTTATTCCGGTGATGATCTCCACCTGGTTGTCCCGGAGGAAACTGAAGCTCAAGTTGGAAGGCGTGCCGCCGAACATGTCGGTGAAGATGACGACGCCGTTCTTCTGATCCACCCGCTTCAGGCACTGGCTGATCTTTTTCTTGGAATCCTCAACGTCATCGTACCAGCCGATGGAGATGGCCTCAATATTGGGCGCCTCCCCCAAGATAATGGTCAGGGCGTTGAGCAGCTCTTCGGCCAAGCGCCCGTGGGAAACGATAATTCCGCCGATCATTGTCCACGCTTACTTGAAGACATCGCGATGATAAACCTTTATATCATATCTTCTTTTTTGAAGATAGGTCTTCAATTCCTCGGCGATGACGACAGACCGGTGTTTTCCACCGGTGCAGCCGATGGCAATGGTCAGGTAGCTTTTGCCCTCGGCGATGAATTGAGGGAGGAGGTAGTCGATGAACGGGAACAGCCGGTTCCTGAATTCGCGGCTTTCGGCGGAACGGAGAACATAGGCCCGGACCGCCCGGCTCTTCCCCGTCTTGTCGCGCAGGTTGTCAACATAGAAGGGGTTGGGGAGGAAACGGGTGTCGAAGATCAGGTCGGCGTCGAGAGGAACCCCATACTTGTACCCGAAGCTTACGACGACGATCTGCATGGTCAGGGTGCGCCCCTTTACCAACTGCCGCGTAAGAAGCTCTTTGAGCTGGGAGATATTGGTGGAGGACGTGTCGAATACATCATCCGCCATTTTCTTGATCGGCGCCAGGCGCCTTCTCTCCATCCGGATTCCCTCGATCACCGACTTCTTCTTGGTCAGAGGGTGGGGGCGGCGCGTTTCGCTGAACCTTTTCAGGAGGGTCTCGTCCGAGGCATCCAGGAAGATGATCTTGGGCGACATCCTCTTTTTGATCTCTTCCACGGCCGCGGGAAAATCGGACAGGAAACCCGGCTCCCTGATGTCGACAATGAGGGCCACTTTCCGGATCTCGACCTCCTCCCGCAGCCACAGATCGACTAGGCTGGGGATGAGCTTGGCCGGCAGGTTATCCACGCAGTAATAGCCCAGATCTTCGAGGAAATGGCTGACAGCGGTCTTCCCCGACCCGGACATCCCGGTCAGGATTAGGAAGTGGTCATCTTTCATTCGTTCCCCCGGTTCTAGGACAGCGCTCTGTCGAGCTTCTTGACGATCTCACGGGAGGCATGATACCCCTTTTTTCGCAACAGATGGACCTTGCAGGCCACTTCGATCAGGAGGGCGAT
>Ga0315295_10005309_pt1 | contig 11009 bp, 9 predicted proteins | sample YL17G14_0_MG_FD_204453 | JGI IMG/M metagenome (GOLD analysis project Ga0315295, IMG submission 204453) | Sediment microbial communities from Yellowstone Lake, YNP, Wyoming, USA - YL17G14_0 | ecosystem: Environmental > Aquatic > Freshwater > Lake > Sediment | place: USA: Wyoming | collected...
CCGGTTTCATATCAAATTGGATCGCTGGGATCAAGTGCACGAAATCGGGAGACGCTGCCCAGCCCCGCATCGGTGGGATCGGACGATTGACTTTCAGACAGGAAAGAATTGAGACGAAGGCCGGGGTGTGCCGACAGATCAGCGCAACCTCTCTGTATGCGGTCTGGGACCTCCTGGATATTTCCAGTCGCAGCAACAGGACAAAGCCTACACCAACGCTGAGTGAAATCGTCATTGCGAGGCGGCCACAGAAAAACCACGCCAGCAGGTTTCCTGCAAGCATTCACGACGTCGTAAAGAGGACTGACGCCGCGTCTCCTCGGTGCAGGCAGATTCCCGATGCTGAGCCCTTCTCAAACCTTCCCCACCACATTCTCGCCAATTGCCAAGCCCGTCTGCGATACTGGGCGCGACAGCTGTTACCCAACCTGCAATCCCGCAATCCGCAAGGAAGAACTGAGCCACAGGGCCCCTCGTCGGGCTAGAACTCTCACCGGCTTTTCCTTTCGACTCGACCCTCACGCGATCGGAACCGTGTGGCGAGAATCAAGGCCACGTATTCGAAGATTTCCTTTCGATCCTCCCGAAACATCATGTAAGGTAGCACAAGAAAGGCGAAGAGAATAATTGTATTGACTGTCATCGACAGGGCTACCCCGAAGTGATTCAAGGTGCTGACAAGATACAGAAGCGTGGCCCAAGCAAGAATCAGTCCGTGGCGCTCGTATGCGTGGCGAACAGGAAAAACGCGTTGGGCGAAGAAGTGAACAAGCAGCACATTGCAGGCATAGGAGAGGGCAGTTGCCATGGCAGCGCCCATCGCCAAATATCGTGAGATCAGGACGTAGTTCAGCAGCAAGTTGGCGACGGCAACAAAGAGTCCGATTGGGGCCAGGTAGCGAGTGGCGCGTCTTACGTATATCCCGCTGGCTTCCACAAGACCTACGGCGCTGAGCACGTAGCTGACCAAGATCAGGGGGACGAGGCGGGCGGCGGGCCAGTAGCTCGGTGGGGTCAGGATCCTGAGCACATCCTTCGCCATGACCGCAATTCCCAAGCCTACAAGAACAGAGATAACCAGCAAGTAAGTCTGCACCTTGGCGAAAACGATCTTGGCGTCGCCTCGCTTCGCCAGTTCAAACTGTTGAGGTTGCCACATCATGCTAAAAGGGACATTGACGAGAAACGCCAAGATCATGGCCAGTTTGTACGCCAGCGCATAGATTCCAACCTCTCCAAGATTTCCGTAATAACGGAGGAAAAAGCGATCCGAAAAAGTTAATATGAACATGTTGATGCCCCAGGGAACCAGAGGTGCGCCATAGGCCAGCAGTTCCTTCAGCCTCGTACGGTCCAATTTCTTGGGGCCCTGCGCAAGGACAACCCCAAACAGTAGTGCCCCCGCGATTCCATTGGTCAGGAGGTTCGCGTAGACCGCGCCTTCAACGCCCCACTTGAGCACGGCGAGGAAGAATGACAGGGTGAGGACGGCGAGAAGCGTGCGCGCGAGCCCAATGCAAACGAACAAGATGACGCGCTCACGCGCTCGCCAGTAAGCCATGGGGACTTCTGTGAGGCTTGAGAAAAACAGGGTAAAGGAGACAATTCTGACCAGCCTGGTGAGCGCAGCAGTGCCGAAAGCCAGACGCGAAATGGTTCCCGCACTCAAGATCATAACCAGCATACAGAGGGCGAAAAAAGCGGCGCTGGCTAGCAGCGCTGTGGATATGACTTCCTTCTTCTCCTCCTCCGATTTGGCCCCTGCATAAAAATGGAATACTGCCGTATAGATTCCCATTCCGGCCAGATTCGCAGCAAGGAACAAAATCAAGTCCAGGAGTTCCAGGACTCCGTAATCGCTGGGAGCCAGGAAGCGGGTGTATACGGGAATCATGAAGAAGCCGACGGCCTTGGACAGAACTGTACCGACGCCGAAGACCCCTGATTGCTTTATGAGCCGGCCGATGTCCTTAACCATCCCGTTGCACACTCCTAAGAACTTCCACCATGCGATTCCGGTCCTGCGCGCTGACGAGAGGGTGCGTCGGGAGTGTGAGAAGTCGTCGCGCAAGGGACTCGGCGCTGGGCTGATGAAAATGCGGCGATGCCATGTGCTCTGCAATTCCTCGAATATCGCAGATGGCACTGGGATAGAAGGGGCTGGCGGCAATGCCCGCAGCCCGGAGTTTCTGCAGAGCTTCCGATCGCGTCGCTTCGTCGACGGCCACTAACGGCAAACGGATGTAGATCGATTGAGAATCCTTCGCTGGCCTCGGAATTCTGAACCGAGGATGAGAGGCCAGAGCCGCGGTGAGGATTCGTGCATTGTCCTGACGGATCCGATTGATTTCGTCCAGCCTTTCCATGACCTCCGCCAAGAGGGCTTCCGCAAGTGCCGAAAGACTTGAGACTCGAAACGCTGGATCGTATTCCGTCACCCCGAGCTTCAGAAAAGGGATTGAGCTGGGAATCCAATAGAGGCGCGGATCCAGGAACACTGCGTACGCAAGCATCTGCAGAAACAGGTTCACTTTGTGGAAGGGCGATCGCGGTTGCAGTCCCCCCACTATGGCTTGGAGAGTTCCTGCAATCTCCTCGGAGCTAGTCACTACGATGCCTCCCTCAAGCGTCGTCACTGCTTTGCCGCGACCAAGGCTGTAAAGTCCGACGTCGCCACCCGTCCCGACGAAGCGTCCACTCAACAAGGCCCCCAACCCCTGTGCAGCGTTGTCAACCACATAAGCTCCCTTGGCCCGTGCAACAGCTTGGATACACGGCATGTCGTTGACCATGCCAAAAAGGTTCGAGGCCATCACACAAAGCAGGTTCCTTCCTGGCAAAGCCTCCAGTTGCGAGAAGTCGAAGTCCAGAGTCTCGGGATTGACATCGACGGGCTCCACTTTCAGGCCTGCGCGCACAATGGAGGCTGGAACTGAAAAGCAGACGTAAGCAGGAACAGCGACTGTGTTCCGGTCAGGGCGAAGGTGATGCAGGGCCTTGAGAATTGCCCAGAGAGCTGCCCTCCCGGAGGACAGTGCAAAGACATGTCGAGCCTGTACGCGTTCCCCGAGAGCTCTCAGGGCCTTCCCCGACTGGCCATTAGAGGTCCATGTCGCCTTCAGGGCTCGAAAGATTTGTGTGACCTTCAAAGGCGTGCCAGCGGGAGGGACGAACCGGAGCATCAAATGCGACTCCTAAGGTGCCACCATCTGGAGTTGGCCGGTATTGCCCGGGGAAATAGCTTCCGGGGGCATAGTTTCGGGCTGAATCCGGCAACAGGCGGTATACAAACCTACGCTCAGGCTCAGAAGGATCCACAGGTGGGGATAATAGAAAACGGCGACGAACGCTCCGCTGGACAAATATCCGATCAACGCAAGATCCAGGCCGAGAGACAGACAATATTCGAAACTCCGGCGCCTCTCGGCTCCCAAGGCCAAAAGGTGCTTGCGGGTTCTGACGTTTAATCGGAAGAACAATATTACGAGTGCCAGGGCAGGGATGCTCCCAGCTAGACCCAGCTCGGAGAGGACTTCGATGTAGATACTATGGGGAACATAGGCCCTAGTTGTCTCACCAGGTTCAGAGTATTCCTCCAGTCGAGTTACGGGGAAGTTCTTGATACCGACACCGAGAATCGGATTTTCTCGAAACATTCGGATTCCCGCCTTCCAGAAGACCAGCCGGCTCGTTGCCGTCTTGTCCCCTTCCGGATGCCAGGCAGATTGGAATCGTTGTTTGCTGGCCTCCGGCAGGACGAACACGATGCCTGGAATAAGGAGCACGGCCATAAGCACGGCGGCGAGCTTTCTCCGACTTGCCACCATCCCAGCCAGGGTGACACAGGCCGCTCCCACTACAGCACCCCTGGAACCACAAACCAAGATGGCGACCAGGAAGACCACCGAAGACGTCAGCAAAAGCAATTGCCAAATCCTTTTGGGCTTGGCAAAAAGGAGCATCACCGCCACGGGCCAGACAACACACAGGGCCACGCCGAAGTCGGCCGAATTCGCGAAATATCCGGTTGCGCCAGCACCCGCGTCTTGGCCGATGGCCACCATCTCGTTACCCCAGTAGGCTCTTGCCGCGTAAAAGTACCGGATGGCGTGCTGGGCCATCTTTAGGTTCAGTAGAAGGAACAAGAAGATGAAGATGCGAAAACGCCACGAGCTAGTCACTATGCGTCCGACGAGAAGATAGATCACTGCCCATTTGAGCAGGTCAAGGTAACCCGCCCAGGCCAGATCCAGATGCTTTGCTGCAAGGACTGAAAAAAGAGCCCCGAGTAACAGCAGGACGAACGCGATGTCGATGAGCCGGACGATTGAACGGTCTCCCCCTCGCACGCGCGGCGAGAGGACGAGTCCGAGCGCACTGATCGCGATCACGACCTTCCCCAATTGAAGGGGCAGGAGAATCTGATACTGTGCCGTCAGCCGCATGTATTCCACAATCAGGTAGCCAAGGATCCCTATGAAGGCGAGGTCCCAACGTGGCTCGGTGGAAGCTGCAGGTACCGGCGCTGTGGGCACCTGAGCACTCGGCATTTCTCTGACACCGGTCGTCATTGACAGTTCCTTCCAGCGCGCTCAATCAGTATTGAACCCGGGTAGATCACCGGGCTCGTCCGTCGAAATGCGAAGTCTGGGGAATTCTCCCGTCCCTGCTCGCCATGAGCATGTGAGATTGACCCGACGATGCAACTCCGAAGCAGCGCCGAAGTGCGGCTGCCCCATCCGTCGGAATTCTCACGCTGGACTCCTTCCATCTCGACATTCCTGGTTCCGAAGAAACGCGAAAGCCTCAGACAGCAGATTTCCCATGGTAGTGAGTTCAAAATCCTCTAGAATTCGGCGGATCTTTCCCACGGTTGTACCAAGGTTCACATATGTCTTAAAACTCCTGGTTGTACTCATCGGTAGGCGCGGGTGGTTGGGATCCGTTTCCCTTGGATGAACATAGAAAATCACCGGGCGGCCTTCCGCGAGCACCCGTTGGGTCATGTGCTTGATCAGGAAGTAGGGAAACAGTCTCAAGTACCCACCGCCAAAAAAGCACACCGGTCTTCCCAGCACTCTCGTGACTGTGATTGGAAACTCAATGATCCCACGACTCCCCCTGTTGAGACGATAGGGGGCGTATCGGGCACCTTTCAGGCCACCGTGCTCCCGCGGGGCGGGGAAGACGGAGGAATCATAGTGATATCCGGCTTCGATGAGCGCGTCAAAGAACCACGGCGTTTTCTCGGTTACCGAAAACCCTGAAGATCGATATCCGAGAATCGGACATCCCGCGATGTCTTCCAAGAGCCTCTTCGATTTGGTGGCGTCCTCAAGGAAATCCTGTGGACTCATCTGATAAACCAGTTGGTGCGAATAACCGTGGGAAGCAATCTCGTGCCCTCGGGCCTGGGCGTCCCTGACCAAGTGAGGGAACTTCCGAGCCACCCATCCCAGGAAGAAACAGGTGACATGCGCGCCCTTTTCCCCAAAGATGTCCAGCAGTCTCATGAAGTTCTTCTCGACGCGCGAGGGCAGGGAATCCCACTCTGCCATCGGGGGAGTCGAAGGGAGGTCCAAGATATGGAACCAGTCTTCAACATCGACTGAAAAGATGCACTTCATTGATCACAAATCCCTGAACCCCTGCGGAAGCCGTCTGCCACCCTCAAGGGTCGCCATCGCAGACCAGATCCTATCAGCCTCAAAACAGCATCCCCCTCTGCAGCCATCCGGACGCAGGGAAGACGCGGCGCATACTCACCGTGCCCCGCGGCCCAACAGCAGGACCTTAATGGTTCGAAAAGCGATCAAGAGATCAAGTCCCATCGACATGTTCTTGATATAGAATAGGTCGTAGGCCAGTTTTTCGGCGTTGTCTTCCACCGTCGCGCAGTAGCCGTGGTTGATTTGCGCCCACCCGGTGGCGCCAGGTTTCACCACCCAACGCTGGCGATAGTAGGGGATCTTCTCTGCGAGTTCCTCTTCCTGATTCGGCACGAAGGGGCGCGGTCCGATAAAGGACATATCCCCTCGCAGGATGTTGTAAAGCTGCGGGAGTTCGTCCAGTCGGGTGCGCCGCAGCCAGCGACCGACACGCGTGAAGCGAGCGTCGTTCTCCTGCGCCGGTGTGAACTGGCTGGTAAGATCAGCCGAGTCGTGCATGGAGCGAAACTTATAAAGGTCGAAAAGATTCCCGTCCTGTCCCACACGCTTTTGGCGAAAGATGATCGGGCCCTTGGAATCCAGCCGAAGCGCTACAGCAATCACAGCCATCAAAGGCAACGTGATGATGAGACCGAGCGCCGAGAGAATGATAGACGTAAGCCGCTTGTAAATAAGCATGAGCTGGGAAACAGGAGAACCTGAAGAGAAGAGCAACCAGCTCAGCCGGAATGAGTTGAGGGGGACCTTGCCCGTGAGGCTCTCGTAAACGTCGTTTCCGTCCTGAACTAGGACGCCGTGGGTCTTGAGTCGGAGGAGCAAGTCCACAGGCAACCGACCGCGTCGCTCGTCCATCGCAACGAGGATCTGGCTAACGCGCTCCCGCTCGACCAGAGCCGCCAAATCCTCCGAGCCCCCTAGGCGGCGCAGACCGTTCACGGCGGCAAGGGAATCCGGCGGTTCGCCTACATATCCGAGAAGCCGCACCCCCCACTCGGGACGTTTCTCTATCTCCGTGCTCAGGGATTTGGCTTGAGAACCCGTTCCCAAGATAACTGCCCGCCGAGCCAGGCGCGGCGAGCCATTCAGGACCAAGAAGAGTTTCCTCCACCCCGTTAACGAAAGCCCGGCCAGAAGAATTCCCATGGAAAAGAATACGATCTCGAGCCGTGTCGCCGGGAAGAAGTAAGACAGGGGCGCCATGATCAGGCAGGTAACGCCCAGCACCTGGATCAGCCGGATCAGGATCTCGCGTGCGTTGCTGATGATCAAGGGATCATACAGGTCGAAATAGTACAGGCAGAGCAGGCATATACCCGAAGCCAGAGCAACCTGGCTGTAGCCACCCGCGTAGTACAGCAGAAGGACAGAATCTTCTCCGAATCTGACATACGCGGCCAGCAGGAACGATGCGCAGACAAGCAGCGCATCTACGCCCAGCAGGACTAGGACACGCTTCGGATAATAAACATTGAAAAGACGAACCACAGACCGCTACCTCCTTAGCGTCTTCTTTTCCCCTGATTCGCCGTAGTACCTGTAGTAGGAGCCGTAATGTGCCGTGGGGGCCACGCGGTTGAGCACTACTCCGAGCAGGCGCTTGCTGCGGAACTGCTCGCAAACCTTCTTAGCCAGGTCGAAGGGGGTCGATCCTGCTTGTACCACCATGAGCATGCCGTCGCAAAGCTCGGCTAACAGGCTGGCATCGGACACGGGAATCGCCGGCGGTGAGTCGATCACAATCCAGTCGAACACAGGGGCCAAGCGCTGGAGAAGACCCTTGAAGCGGCCATTGGCAATTAGTTCCGCGGGGTGCGGAGCCACCTGGCCCCCTGGGATGAAGAATAGGTTGCCCTGCGGGCCCTGCTGCAGGATCGAGAACTCATCGGCCAAGCCCTGAAGATACTCAGAGAGCCCCGGTACTAACGGTGCCCCCAGCAATAAATGCAGCCTTGACCATCGTAGATCGGCATCGATCAGCAGGGCCCGGCGCTCTTGCTGTCGGACAAATACCTGGGCCAGATTCGCAGAGACGAACGTCTTCCCCTCGCGGGGCAGGGTGCTCGTAACCAGGAGCGTCTGCAGCGGCTGTTTCTGTCGGGCCAAGTAGAGCCGTGAGCGCAAGGTCCGGAAGTCCTCGGCGCCGAGTCCTTGGTTCTGTGAGCCAGAGAACAACGTCCCTTCGGGCTTAGGACTCCAATGCGGTCGTGAGCAACGCTCTTGCAAGGCCTCAAAGGTTATCTGTCCTTCTCCTCCACCCAGAGCCGGCATCGCCGGGCTCTCCAGGATCGTCCCAGGCTCGGGCAGTCCGCCCGGCTGTGCACCGCGGTCCGCGCCGGCCCCTGCGGCCCTCTCCAGCTCCGCCTTCTTCAACGCATCGTGGATGCGACTCATAGCTCCCTTTTCTCAGGCCGCCTGCAGCTCACTCCGACCGTCGCAGCCGATCCATCAAAGTCGCGAGGTTCTGCACAGCTTCCATCAGGCGAAAGTTATCCGCACCACCGACGACCCCAGGGGGCGCCGTGGGCTCGATCTCGTGCAGTTCGAACTCGTGAGCCATCCGGTCGATCGTACTGGCGGCCACTGGCTTCTGTTGGTCAACGTAGGCACTGATGAGAGCATGCTCACACAGCAGATTGATCACGCGCGGGATGCCACAAGCGAATCTGTACAAGCTCTCCACCGCCTCCAAGGTGAAGAGCGGCTGCCCGTCGCTGCCGGCAATTCGCAAACGCTCGGCGATGTAACCATGCGTCTCTTCCAGCGTGAGCGGGTACGTCTTGCAGCGCAGCGTGATGCGCTGCCGAAGTTGCCGGAGCTGTGGCTGCTTGAGCTTCTCTTCCAGTTCGGGCTGCCCGGAAAGCACGATCTGGAGCAACTTCTCCGTGGAGGTCTCCAGGTTGGTGAGCAGGCGGATTTCCTCGAGCACCTCCGCGGAAAGGTTCTGCGCTTCGTCTACGACCAGGACTGCACTCTCGCCCGCCCGATAACGCTCCAGCAGCCAGTGGTTCAGGCGCAGGAGCATCTGGCTCTTCAACCTCGACTCGCAGGTGATGCCGAAATCGGACATCATGAAGTCGAGGAACTGCATCGTGGTAAGGCGTGAGTTGAAAACGAAAGCCGTGGCCACTCGCTCCCCGCGCAGCCACTCGAACAACTTGTTGAGCAGGGTGGTCTTCCCCGTCCCAACCTCCCCGGTCAGGAGAACGAAACCCTTGCGGTTCTTGATGCCGTAGGTCAGGCAGGCCAGCGCCTCCTCGGAGTGCCGGGTCAGAAACAAGAAACGCGGGTCCGGATTGACGTTGAACGGCGCTTCTCGCAAACCAAAGAACTTCTTGTACATGGTTGTAAGTCCTAGGCCTCTATGCTCAGCCTATGCTGGTCCTTTTGCCTGCTGCCGCGTTTCCAAAACCTGACTCCCCTGCCATTTCCTCCACCCACCGTAGGCACCAAAGCCAGCGTCGGTACCTTGAGATAGAATTCGACGTCAGATTCGGTGCGAATGGACTTGTCGAGGAACTCGAGAAGCAGGGTGATGCCGAGTCCAAGCCCCAACCCCATGCCTAGCCCTCCCCCGGCAAACAGCGGCCGGTTCGGGAAAGACGGTTCTTCGGGCAAATTCGCCGGGTCCATCACCCGAAACTGTTGGCCTTGCTGACGCCGCTCCAAGTCGGTGGCCATCCCTGACTGGTTTCTTTTCCTCAACAGCTCGTTATAGAAATCCAAGGCCGTCTGGTAGTCGCGAGTAATTAGCTTGAAGTCCTGTTCCACCAGCGGGCTAAGCTGGAGGCGCGACTGGTAGAGCCTGACTTGCTCCTTCAACCGATCCTGTTCACGCGTGTACTGCCGGATAGCCTCTTCGTAGGCGTGGAGTTGGCTGCGCAGCTGCAAAATCTGGGGGGCTTCAGGGCCGGCAGTCTCCTGTGCACTTTCCGCGGGTTTATCCTTGGCCGCCGCGGCAGCCTCACGGACTTTCCTCTGGAGCTGCTCGAGAGAACTCTTCAACTTGAGCACGTCGGGGTGGTCGCTGGTATATCTCGCCTCGAGGTCGCGGAGTTCATTTTCCATCGCCTCGAGTCGCTGCTGATCAGCTTCGGGGCGTGGAGCCGTGCCGCCTCTCGTCGTCTGCCAAGCAGCCACCTGCTGCGCCAACAGAGATCCCGTGTAGGCCTTGTCCTGCTGTGCCCGATTGAGGGCTTGCGTGGCGGCTTCAAGCTGGGTATTCAGAACGGTCAATAGATTCAGGTTCGTTTGGGTTGCCTCCGGAAGCGCCCCAAGATGCTTGCGTTTGAATTCTGCCAGCCGCGCATCCTGTTCATCGAGTTTCCGCTTGGCGTCTGCGAGTTGGGCGTCCAAGAAGCTCGTTGTACCCTGCGCCGATTGCTCCCGAACCCGAAGATTCTCTTCGACGAACATTGAGGTGACTTCTGCACAAACCTGCTGCGCCACTCGGGGGTCATCTGCGGTGAAGCGTAGATAGAAGCCTGGCAGTTCTCCCTCTCTACTACTTACTACCGATTTCACCGGATTGACTGCAATGGCATCTCGCATCCGGTCGACAAGCTCCTCCATCGGCACCTTACCGGTGTCTCCTCTGTAAAGCCCATACTTCTCGATAATCGGCTGCAGGCGGGTACGGCTGAGAATCAACTCCTGCATGGTGCTCAAACGCATACTCAGCTCGTCGGTGACTACGGGCTTCACAACGGCGTCGGGCACTTTCTGTTGCTCAACAAGCACCAGGGTCTGAGACGTGTAGCGGCTCGGCAACTTCACGGCAATGGCGTAAGCGAGTGCGGGCCCCAGGATCACCGGGATGATGATCACCCACTTGCGCCGACGCAGAATTGCCAGGTAGTCGTCAAAGCCCAAATCGCGGTGTCCCAACATTTAAGCCTCTCACCCACCTCAGATTCCGCAGTGCGGCCGGCCGCTAATCCAGCCGGATCGGCCGCCCATGCCAATTGATTCCAAATCCCCCCAGATGGCGAAGCAGGGTCGTCCCGCAGTTGTCGCCGAAACAAAGGGGGTTATTGGAAATCTGGCGCTGGACGTGGTAGTTCACATAGAGGCTCATGTGCTGCCCGAACTCCCGGCTCAACATGGCCCCGCCCTGCCACGCCTCGTACTTGGTCCGCCGGCTGGTACTGCTTTCCTGGGTGAGCGACTGGTTGTAGGCATGGCCCAGATCCAGCGAGAAGTGAACGGTTCGCCACAACTGCCGGCCTGCTGAAAGCTCCGCTACACGACTCTCGGCCCCCAAGAGCAACCCCGACCCACCCGTCATCTGACGCCGAAAGGAGATGCCCACGCTGCCCCTGCGAAAACGGTACTGGAGCGAAT
>Ga0315295_10005312_pt1 | contig 11003 bp, 7 predicted proteins | sample YL17G14_0_MG_FD_204453 | JGI IMG/M metagenome (GOLD analysis project Ga0315295, IMG submission 204453) | Sediment microbial communities from Yellowstone Lake, YNP, Wyoming, USA - YL17G14_0 | ecosystem: Environmental > Aquatic > Freshwater > Lake > Sediment | place: USA: Wyoming | collected...
CCCCGGTCCGATTTCATCTTTCGCGGAGGATGCACGCTGGTGGTTGACCTGAACACCTCGCAAGTGCGCTATTCCGTTTACAAGAACATTGGCAGCGACAGCCGCCTGGCACGGCAGCGCGCATTCGAGTCGGGGCAGACGGGGAACGCCGGCACCGGGCTGCGCGCCACCTATTTTAGTGGCCAGCTCCGTCAAGCGCCTTTTGCGCTTTTGCACCGCTCCGGGGAAGAGGAGGAAATCGAATGGCTATCCTGAATGCACCTCCGTCTGGAGTCACCGTCCGCATGTACCGGCAGGGGCTGGGCGATTGTTTCCTGCTGGCCTTTCCGAGCGAAGCGGGGAAACCCTTTTATACGCTGATTGATTGCGGAATCGCCAGGACGCTGGCTCCCGGTCGCCAGGCTCCGTCCATCCAGGAGGTGGTGGAGCACATCCGGGACTCGACCGGCGGGAGAATTGACCTGTTGGTGGTCACTCATGCGCACTGGGATCACGTCTCGGGATTCCATCCGTCACGGGGGGCCGCAAAAGTGTTCCAGCAGATGGAGATCGGACAAGTCTGGCTGCCCTGGACCGAGAACCCTCAAGACAACCAGGCGACCGGGTACAAGAAAAAGGTTGAAAAGGCCCATACCGCGCTGCGCGCTGCGTTGAGCCGGGCGTCCAATCCCGCGTCGGTGCAACACATCAGCAGCGTGCTCGACTTTTTGGGGGCGGCCGGGGGCGACACGGCGGCGGCGATGCAAGTGGTGTCGGCGCTGGCCAAGCCGGGCGAGCCGCAATATCTGGATCCCGCGCAACTGCACGAGCCGCGCACATTGGCGAATGTGAAAACACGCCTGTACGTGCTGGGGCCTCCGCGCGATATGGACTCGTTACGCCGCATGGACCCCAGAAAAGGGGAAAGCTACGGGGGCGACGGAAATGCGAAGAAAAAAGGTTCCGCGCTCACGCTGGCACAGGCCTTTTTGCTGGGGGCGCATGTTGGCGAAGGCCCGGCCTTGAGCGACGAAGACAGGGAACTGCGCAATCTGTGCTATCCGTTCGATAAAAAGATCCGGATTCCGACCGGGGAAGCGAAAGAAGACGAGTTCTTCAAGACTCGATATTACGAGACCCCCAACGAAGGCTGGCGGCGCGTTGACGACGACTGGCTCGGAGCCGGCGAGGGCCTGGCCGCCTATCTGGACAACTATGTCAACAATACCAGCCTGGCCCTGGCGATCGAGCTGACCCAATCGGGCAATGTGCTGGTGTTTGCCGCAGACGCGCAGATGGGGAACTGGCTCTCCTGGGGCGACCGTGAATGGAAGATTGACGGTGGCAAAACCGTCAAGATTCAAGATCTGTTGGAACGCGCTGTGCTGTACAAGGTGGGCCACCACGGCAGTGAGAATGCCAGTTTCAAAGAGTATGTGGATCTGATGGCGAGCGCAGAGCTGGTAACCATGCTGCCTGTCAACGAAAAGGATGCACAGGCGAATCGCTGGGACAAGATGCCCTGGCCGCCCCTGGTAAAGCACCTGAGGGGTGAGGACAGCTCTGATAGCCCGCGGCGGACGCTGGTCAAGATGGACGAATTTCCGACGCAGAAACCCAAGGGGATGAATGACGGGGACTGGCAAAAGTTTAAAAAGCGGTATGAGGAAGACCAATTCTATATGCAATATACCGTGACCGACTAGGGAGAACAGGCATGGGACTCAATCTCGTGGAATCCTTTCGCCAGAGTGAGACCGTGGCGCTGTTGCGCCAACTCGTCGAACTGGAATCGCCTTCGACGGACAAGGTTGCGCTTGACCGGCTGGGCGCGTTCGTCGCTGCGCAGTTGCGCGACGCTGGCGCAAGCGTCGAGGTCATTCCGCAGACGGCGGCGGGCGATCACCTGGTGGCGACGTTCGGCCGCGGCGATGCGTTGCCCGTGATGACGCTGTGCCACATGGACACGGTCTGGCCCATCGGCACGCTGGCGACGATGCCGTGGCGCGAAGAAGAGGGCAAGTTGCGCGGGCCGGGCGTGTATGACATGAAGGCCAGCACGGCGATGTTGATCGTGGTGCTGCGCTACCTGCGCGACACGAGGACGCAGCCGGCGCGCCCGGTGCGGATGCTCTTTACGACGGACGAAGAGACCGGCAGCACCACTTCGCGAGAGATCATCGAGTCCGAAGCCCAAAAGGCCGCGCTGGTGCTGTGCATGGAGCCGGCGCTGGCCAACGGCGCGCTCAAGACGTTCCGCAAGGGCACAGGGGGATTTTGCGTCACGGCCTACGGACGCGCGGCGCACGCGGGGGCCGATCACGCCAAAGGCATCAATGCCATCGAGGAGATCGCGCGGCAGATCACGGCGCTGCACCAGATGACGGACTATCCAGCGGGGACGACGGTCAACGTCGGCGTGATTTCGGGCGGGACGGCGAGCAACGTGGTGCCGGACCGCGCGCAGATCGAGGTAGATATTCGCGTGTCCACGCGCGCGGAAGGTGAGCGGATGGTCAAGGCGATCCTGGGGCTGCAGCCACAATTGCCCGGCGCGCGAGTGCAAGTGACGGGCGGCTTGAACCGCCCGCCGATGGAGCGCACGCCGCGGGTGGTGGAGACGTTCAAGAAAGCGCAGGCGATCGCGGCCGGTCTGGGCCTGGAATTGATTGAAGGGTCAACCGGCGGCGCGAGCGACGCCAACTTTACGAGCGTGTTCACGCCTACGCTCGACGGACTGGGCGCGGTGGGCAACGGCGGTCACTCGACGGACGAGCACGTGATTGCGTCGTCGCTGCCGGAGCGGGAGGCGTTACTGGCGGCGATTCTGACGCAGTGGTGAGAATGACCGCCTGGCGTGACCACGGACTTGCGTGGTCAAAGGTTGCATGGCATGCAGATTCAAAATGTTTCCTTTTGCACCACAGATTGGAACAGCCTCACTCGGACCGAGCATCCCGGCGAGACGGGCATGGCGTATTGGCGGACGGTCGAGGTCGGCAACCTTCGTGTGAGGATGGTCGAGTACTCGCCAGGATACAGGGCGGATCACTGGTGCAGTAAAGGGCATGTGTTGCTCGTTCTGGAAGGGGAGCTGGTCACCGAATTGCAGAACGGCGAGGAGCATTTCCTGCGAGCGGGCATGAGCTATCAAGTGGCCGACCAGGCCGAGCCGCACCGCTCGCATACCGCGACGGGCGCCAAGCTGTTCATCGTGGACTAACCCATTCGCAGGAGAACCTTGCGAAGGTTTCGTCAAGCAACCTTCGCAAGGTTCAAGCCTCCTATTGTCCTCGATGTAACGCGACATGGATGGCCGGCGCTGCTTCCGGCACATGCTCCGCATACGCCCGCAAGAGACCATAGTTGCCCGCCATCATCATGTCGCCATAGGGCGAGGCAAAGTAGGGCTTGAGCGCCGAGCCGCGAAGCAACGACCAGCGCGGGCCGGTGACGGCGAGCCCATCCATCAGCGCGGGCTGCGGGTCGAGCATCCACGCGCCGTGGCCCATGTCGGCAAACACCTCTTGATGCGTGAGCGTCCCGGACGCTAATTTCTGCAAATACGTTTCCAGCTCGGGGCGCGTCAGTTCCCCGGTGTGATGCTCGAACACGCCCTCGATGCCATCCGGCCCCAAACGAAATGCCAGCGTGTGAAAGTTGCCGACGTTGGCGATGAGCAAGCGTCGGTGGGTGTGGACGTGCGGGTCTTCCAATGCGCCGAGCACGGCTGCCGGCGCAGTGTCCATCAACAGCATCGGCCCGTCAAAGTTGGCGCTCTTGGCAACGGCCTCAAAACGCGTCATGCGTGCGGGGATGTCTTGCCGTCGAAAGGCAAAGCCGGCCAATTGCTGAACGGCGATTGGAGATTGGGTAAGGGAGATTGGAGATTGGAGATTAGAGATGGGGGATTGGGACTGGGAGATGCGGTCGGCGATGTAATCAAAGCGGAACTGGCGATCGCTGTAGCCGGGCGGCGCGTTGCCGTGATCGAAAACGGCGAGCGCCAGCGCCTCGGGATGGAGCGTCACGCCGAACGCGGCGAACGCGGCGCGGATGGCATCCAGGTCAATGTCGCGCATGGAGATGGCGGCCACGCCCTCACGCTTGGCCATCGCCGCCGCTTCGTCATCGCTCACCACCTGAAGGCCCATCTGCTTTTCCGCCACGTCCAGCTCGTCGTTGAAGGTGCGCGCCGCGTCGGGCGTGGCAAAGAGCGGCTGGCCGGCCTGGGTGTGATCTTGCGCGGCCCACGCACACGGCCCGCCGCCCATCATCACACCGGAGAGCACGATGCTTTGCCGCCGGGCCGTGGCCGCTCGAATCTTGTTGGCGACGAGCACCGTCGGCGACGGCATGACGAGCTTGAGATTGTTTTCAATCTCCTTGTCGCTATCGAACAGCAAAATATCTTGTGTCCCGGTTCCAACATCCACCGCTAAAATTTTCATCTCATTCGCTCCGTCGGTTATCGGCTATCATTCACTACTGGGCCAGCGGCGGATTATACCATCGTTCAGAAATCGTCAGCCGGTCGGCGGGCAATCGTCGAGCAAAAAGGGGATGTCTGACCAGGCTGGCCGCGATTGTTTGCGTTTTGGCTGATTCCGTCTATAATTGTTTCACCTTAACCGACGGGGGATTCCCATGATGGAACAACAAGAAGCTCAAATCGAAGAAAGGAGGCCAGCCGCACCTGTCCAACCGACCGCGGAAAGCCATCCCATGCAAGCGCTCTTGGATGAAAGCAGTGGTCTCAAGGAAATTAAGCGCGGGGATGTATTGGCCGGCACCATCGTCCAGATCGCTCCACACGAGATCGTGGTGGACGTTGGCTCCAAATCCGAAGGCATCATCTCGGGCCGCGAGATGGAACGCCTGCCGCATGACGCCTTTTCTGAAATGAAAGTGGGCGACGAGATCATGACGTACGTTGTCAGCCCGGAAGACGGCAACGGCAACATCGTGCTATCGCTCTCTCGGGCGCAGACCGAGAAGGACTGGCACGAAGCGGAGGAGCTGTTCAAGACCCAGAACGTGTTCGAGGGTCAGGTAGCCGGGTTCAACAAGGGCGGACTGATTGTCAAGGTCGGCAAAGTGCGCGGGTTCGTCCCGGCTTCGCAACTCGTCAGCGTGCCTGGCGGCAAGCCGGGGGCCGAAGGCGAAGAAGAGGAATCCAAAGCCGACAAGCAATGGCAGCCGCTGGTGGGCAAAAAGCTCCAGCTCAAAGTCATCGAGATGGATCGTGCCCGCAACCGGCTGATCCTTTCCGAGCGCGCGGCCATGCGCGACTGGCGCAAAGTTCAGAAAGAAAAGCTGTTGTCCGAGCTTCACGTAGGGATGCACCTGAAGGGCAAGGTCATCAGCCTGGCCGACTTTGGCGCGTTCGTGGACCTGGGGGGGGCTGACGGTCTGGTCCACCTGTCCGAGATTTCCTGGAAGCGCGTCACGCATCCCAAAGAAGTCCTCAAGGTCGGGCAAGAGGTCGAAGTCGAAGTGCTCAACGTGGACCACGACCGCAAGCGCATCGGGCTTTCGCTCAAGCGGTTGGAGGCCGATCCCTGGAGTACGATTGAGAATCGTTACAAGATCGGCCAGTTGGTCGAAGGCACGATCACCAAGCTGGCCAAGTTCGGCGCGTTCGCGCGCATCAAGGACGACGACGAGATCGAGGGCCTCATCCATATCTCGGAACTGTCCGACGGGCGCATCAATCACCCGAAGGAAGTCGTCAAAGAAGGCCTGGTGGTGACGCTGCGGGTGATCCGCATTGACGCCGATAAGCGGCGGCTGGGGCTTTCTCTCAAGCGCGTTGACCAGGCCGAATATGTGGAATCCGACTGGCGGCAGGGCCTGCAAGAGGCCTGGGAGGACGTTCCACCCGAAGTTGGGGAGGCGGGGGCCTAGAAAAGGCTGCGAAATTTCGTCACGCTGCAAACACAAAACTGTGGTATACTAGATGAGAGGAGAGCGCCGGCCGGAAGATGACCGGCGCTCCTGTATGAAGCAGGGCTTATAATTTTGCCCAGGTGGAGCCGGGATTGGGTTGAGTCGAGGAGGGTAAGATGGCAGGCAAATTAGATCGGTTCACTCAACGCGCGCGACGAGTCTTGACGCTGGCTCAAGAAGAAGCCGAGCGGATGAACCACAATTACATTGGGACCGAGCATTTATTGTTGGGATTGATACGCGAGGACAGCGGTGTGGCCGGGCAGGTGCTGCGCAAGCTGGGCATCCAGCCTTCGCGCGTGATTGAATTGATCCAGCGCATCACGGGACCGGGCCGGCGCACGTCACAAAGCAAGATTGATCTCACCCCGCGCACCAAGCGCGTGATCGAGCTGGCGGTGGAAGAGGCCCACAAACTGGGCCATCACTATATCGGAACCGAGCACTTGCTCCTGGGGCTGGCGCGCCAGGGTGACGGCGTGGCGATTGATATTCTGCGCCAGCTGGGCATCTCGCCGGAGCAGCTCCGCCGCGAGACGGCCAAGGCGATTCAAGAGAATCCCGCCTACGCCGACGGCGGCGAGCCGGAAGCCGAAAAACAGTCGGAAAAGAAGAAGGAAAAGTCCAAGACACCGCTGGTGGACCAGCTCGCCACCGACCTCACGGCGATGGCCGAGCAAGGCAAGCTCGACCCGGTGGTGGGCCGCCAGACCGAAATCGAGCGAGTGATTCAAATTCTCTCGCGCCGAACCAAGAACAACCCGGCGCTCATCGGCGAGCCGGGCGTGGGCAAGACGGCCATCGTCGAAGGGCTGGCCCAGCGCATCATCAACGCCGAGACGCCCGAGCCGCTGCTCAACAAGCGCGTGCTGCAGCTCGACGTGGGCAGCCTGGTGGCCGGGACGATGTATCGCGGCCAGTTCGAAGAGCGCCTCAAGCGCGTGATCGAAGAGATCAAGAACAGCGACAGCATCTTGTTCATTGACGAAGTGCACATGCTGGTCGGCGCCGGCGCAGCGGGCAGCGCTGTGGACGCGGCCAACATCTTAAAGCCGGCGCTCGCGCGCGGCGAGTTGCAGTGCATCGGCGCGACGACGCTGGAAGAATACCGCAAGCACATCGAGTCCGACGCGGCCTTGGAGCGCCGCTTCCAGCCGGTGCTGGTCGAGGAGCCGACGGTGGACGAGACGGTCGAAATCCTCAAGGGCGTCCGCCCGCGCTACGAGGAGCATCACAAGCTGCACATCAGCGACGAGGCGCTCGACAGCGCGGCGCATCTGGCGGCGCGTTACGTGCCGGATCGCTTTTTGCCCGACAAGGCGATTGACCTGATTGACGAGACTTCGGCGCGCGTGCGGATGTACAAGGCTCCGCAGGCCAAGGGTCTGCAAAAGACATTCAGAGAGCTCAAGACCATTCAACGCGACAAAGAGCAGGCGATCGAGCAGCGAGAATTTGATGTGGCGACGGCTTTGCGCGTGAAAGAAGAAGCGTTGCAGGAACAGATCGAGCAACTGCGCCTGGTCTGGCAGACGGACGCCAATACCGTGATGGTCAAGCCGGAAGACATTGCCGAGGTCATCGGCATGTGGACGGGCATCCCGGTCAGCCGCATCACGGGCACCGAGTCCGAGCGACTGTTGCAGATGGAAGGCGCGCTGCATGGCCGCATCGTCGGCCAGGAAGAGGCGATCACGACGATCTCCAAGGCCGTGCGCCGCAGCCGGGCCGGCCTCAAGGACCCCAAGCGGCCCATCGGCTCGTTCATCTTCCTGGGCCCCACGGGCGTGGGCAAGACCGAGCTGACCAAGGCACTGGCCGAGTTCCTGTTCGGCAGTGAAGACGCCTTGGTTCAGTTGGACATGTCCGAGTTCATGGAGCGCCATACCACGGCTCGGCTGGTGGGCGCGCCTCCCGGCTACGTGGGCTATGAAGACGCCGGTCAACTGACCGAAGCGATTCGCCGCCGCCCGTACTCGATCGTCGTCTTTGATGAAATCGAAAAGGCGCACCCTGAGGTGTTCAACATGCTCCTGCAAATCATGGAGGAGGGACATCTTTCGGATGCGCGCGGCCACAAGATTGATTTCCGCAACGCACTCATCATCATGACCAGCAACATTGGCGCGGAGATGATCAAGCGCAACACCAGTCTGGGTTTTGTGCCCAAGCGGGACGAGGCCAAAGAGGCCGAAGCTTCGTACGAGACGATGCGCACCAAGTTACTCGAACAACTCAAAAAAGAGTTCCGCCCCGAGTTCCTCAACCGGCTCGACGGCGTCATCGTCTTCAGGTCACTGAGCAAGGACGAGATTAAGCAGATCGTGAGCCTGGAGCTGGACAAGGTGCAAAAGCGTCTGGGCGATCACCAGGTCAAGCTGGAAGCGACCGAGGCGGCCAAGAATTACCTGGCCGACCAGGGCTATGACCCCGAGTTCGGGGCGAGGCCGCTGCGCCGCGTGATCCAGAACAAGATCGAAGACGCGTTTTCGGATGGGGTGCTGTCGGGCAGATTCAAGACCGGCGACACGGTGGTGATTGACCTGATCGAGGGCAACCTGGATTTTTCACCCAAGCCGCGCGACATTGTGCCGGAGGCTCAGCCTAAGGTACTGGCCGGCGCCCTGGTGTAGGGTGACGGGTGGATCGTCATTAGGGTTAGTGAACGGCTACCAACACGGGTAGCCGTTTTTGTTGACACCCCCCCTAGCCAATGCTATACTGGACCGTGCTCGTCTGTACGCAAAGGCATGGCTGATCTTGTCATTGATCTGTCTGGTCTACTGACCAGGGAGGACTGACCCCGGTTCACTCTAGTCTCGGAGGACTCGATGACCGACTATACCGCATCCGAAATGATGGTCGTCACCGCCGCGCGGCTCTTGCGCGATGGCGACGTGGTCTTTGTGGGCATCGGCCTGCCCAACCTGGCCTGCAACCTGGCGCGGCGCACTCACGCGCCCAACCTCAATTTGATTTACGAGGCGGGTGTGATCGGCGCGCAGCCGGCGCGCTTGCCGCTCTCCATCGGCGACCCGTGTCTGGTTTCCGGCGCCGCGGCCGTGTGCTCGATGTACGAAGTGTTTGCATTTTATCTTCAGCGCGGCAAGATTGACGTGGGCTTTTTGGGTGGAGCGCAGATTGACCGCTATGGCAACATTAACGCGACGGTCATCGGCCCGTATCAAAAGCCCAAGGTGCGTTTGCCCGGTTCGGGCGGCGCGGCCGAGATTGCGGCATGGGTTAACCGCTGTTACCTCATCACGCCGCACCAGGCGCGGCGCTTTCCAGAGCGGTGCGACTTTGTGACGAGCGCCGGGTTCCTGGGCGGGCGCAAGGAGCGCGAAGCGACCGGCGTGCGCGGAGGCGGGCCACTTGCGACGGTGACAGACCTGGGCGTGCTAGAGCCGGACGAGAACGGCGAGCTGGTGCTCACGTCCTTACATCCCGGGGCAACGGTGGAGCAGGCCGTCAAGAACACGGGCTGGGCGCTCAAGGTCGCGTCCGATCTCAAGACGACCCCCACGCCGACGGGCGAAGAGATACGCCTGCTGCGTGAGGAACTCGACCCGCAGGGAATTTATCTCAAGAGCAAAGGCGGCTGACCATTTCATACTCGACGCGCACGGCGCAGCGCTTTACAGTCCAGGTGCTTTTACACTGACGGTGGGCGGGCAATTGCCCTCTCTACCGCCATAGGCAAGTGGGCGGACCCGAGAACCGGAAGCGAGGATGGAAACATGACATCCGCGCTGATCATCCGATTAGATGGCGACTTTCTTTGCCGTGTTGTCACCGTGAACTGTGGCGGAGCCAAGGACAGGCACGAAGTGTGAGGCCGAACAAACCCCTCCCATAACATCCTCATTTCACCCCCTCCTCCGCCAGCAGCGGCGTGACCGCAAAATAAACCGGTGGCTGTGACATTAACTCGCGAGCGGGTGTAACTGCGGCAAACTCTCATTTTTTTATTGACACGCCCAGAGGCCGATGCTATACTGACCGCTGCACCTTCACCACTTTATCGGCGAGGCGATCATGTCCAATCAACCACCCTTTATACGCGCCGGCGGCTCGCATCGCGAGATTGGCCTGACCATCGGGCGCACGCTAGGTAACCTTATACGTCAACAGGTGGGCGTCTATCAAGCGATGATCGAGCGGGACACGACCATCAACATCTCGTGGCACCAGGCCGTGCTTCAAGCGCGCAAGTATCTTCCCTTTGCCGAAGAGTTTTATCCCCAGTACGTGGATGAGCTGATGGGCATCGCCGAAGGCTCCGGCGCGGACCTGGGCGATGTGCTCACGCTCAATACCATGGAAGCTATCACCTCGGACGCGCTGTTTTTGAAATGCACCAGCCTGGCCGTGGGCAGTGAGGTGACGGAAAGTGGCGCGGGTGTCATCGTGGCGCACAACGAGGACTGGCTGCCGGACGACAAGCCGTTCGTGTATGTGGCCCAGATCGAGCCGGACGACGAGCCGCCGTTCCTGACGCTGTCTTACGGCGCATTACTGCCCAACCTGGGATTCAACACCTCGGGCGTGGCGCACGTGGCCGATTCGGTCTATCCCAACGACGTGAGGCTGGGCATTCCGCGCATCATGTATACGCGTGCGATTTTGGGATCGCGCACCTTGGGCCAGGCGATTCAAGCCGCGATTCACCGGAGGCGCGACGCCGGTTACAATCACCTCATCGCGGGCGAGCACGGCGAAATCTATTGCATCGAAGCTTCGGCCACAGCTTACGACGCGCTGTATGCCGACGATCACTGGACGGCGCACACCAACCATTACACGTCGGCGATGATGCGCACTTATGAGGAAAAGCCCGAAGCGCTGGTCAACAGCCGCGTGCGCTATAACCGCGCGCGTCACCTCGTCAAGGGCCGCCTGGGCAAGCTCACCGTGGCCGACTTTCAGACTTTCCTGGCGGATCACATCAACTTTCCCTATAGTATATGCTCGCACGTGGAAAACAGCGAGTCACCGCTGGACAGCACTATCACCATCGCGTCTATCATCATAGACATGGCCGAGCGGACGATGTGGGTGTGTTGGGGCAATCC
>Ga0315295_10005315_pt1 | contig 11002 bp, 9 predicted proteins | sample YL17G14_0_MG_FD_204453 | JGI IMG/M metagenome (GOLD analysis project Ga0315295, IMG submission 204453) | Sediment microbial communities from Yellowstone Lake, YNP, Wyoming, USA - YL17G14_0 | ecosystem: Environmental > Aquatic > Freshwater > Lake > Sediment | place: USA: Wyoming | collected...
CAATGTTGAAGGGAAGAGGGTGGAGAGCAGGGTGGACGCGCTGGGGGAGGGGCCCATATTCGACATCGGCGAGGAGACTATAGAAAAATATTCGGAAGAGATATTCAACACAAAAAAGATACTCATAAACGGCCCGATGGGGGTCTACGAGATGCCCCAGTTCGAGACCGGGACAAGGAAAATCCTGGAGGCCATTGCGGAAAGCGAGGCGTTCTCGCTCGTGGGAGGGGGGCACACCATCTCCGCGATAGAGAAATTCAAAATTCCGGAGGACAAGTTCGGGTATGTGAGCCTTTCCGGGAAGGCGCTCATCCAATACCTGAGCGGAAAGGAGCTGCCCGCCCTAAAAGCTCTTAAAGAGAGCAGTTCCAAGTAGAGTATAACTCCGTCAGCGCAAGGGCGGTTCTATGGACAGGAAGGCAGAACCAGGGGAAAACATCACCGATGCGAAGGCCTTCTGCTCGTCGCTGCTCCGTGACGGGACGACAATAAAGCAGATAGGGCGCAGGCCCACTGATTTTGCCAAGCTTATCGCATGGTCTTCCGTTTCCTGGGCGGACTTCGTGGTTGACGATGTGGAAAAGGAGGCGGAGGACATCGCCCGCTCGCTGGAATTTTCGCGCTCCCTTATCGCAAACATCATGAACGGAAGGATTTCCGGATATGAGGATTATGACGACGAGATGGGCATACTCGTTCCAGCTGTAACGGTGGAGGGCTTCAACGTGACCACGAATCCGCTGCTCATACTCATCAAAAGCAATTTGGTGGTGACAATACACAGCGGAAAGGTGGTCAGGTTCGAGAGGCTCAGGAGGTATGCGGAGACCATGATGAGGAAGATTCCGGTGGACGCCTCCCAGCAGGACAAGGTCACGCACGCGCTCATACGCATAATAGACGAGAACAACGGAAGGAACTTCGACCACCTTAGGGAAATAGAATCCCAGGGTGACAAGCTGAGCCAGAGCCTCATAGACGTGAACACCCCGAGGGAAATAATAGGGCCGGAGATTTACAAGATGAAGCACGCCCTCCTTTCATACCTGAATGCGCTTTGGGCGACGATAGATGTGATAAACGCGCTCCGGTACGGGGACGCGGAGCTGCTCACGGACGACCCGCGGCTGCTGGCGAGGATAGGGGCGCTTTCCGCGGATGTGAACAACCAGATATCGCTCGCCGAGCACCTGAGCGAGGTGCTGGCCTCCGGGCTGGAGGTCCTGCAGAGCATCTACAATAATCAATTGCAGATCCTGAACAACAAGATGGCGATGGTCACTGCTTATTTGGCGGTGATTGGAACCGCGGTCCTGGTGCCGAACACGCTTGCGACGATACTTTCAAACCCCGCCTTCAGCATGGGGCCGCAGGACGCGGGATGGTACACAGGGGTTCTGGTGGGCTCCACAGTGTTGGCTACGCTTATTTCTTTCTGGTGGGTGCAGAGGAAGGGATGGCTCCCCAAGAATTTGCATTAGATTCGAGTCAGCACTCAAGATTTTCATCATCAAGTCAGACTATCTGAGTGTCATCATTTGAGGCTCATTCTCTGCGGGGAAATAAAAACCTAATAGATTTGGAAAACGAAATCGAATAGCTTGTAGTCCCACTCGGGCCAGTCCATCAAATCCAATACCATTGTGTCAAGCATCTCTCCGTAGGGGTTGCCCTCCGACCTCGCCCACTGCACCCCGTAGCTCTTCGTGTCGTTAATCATTAGCGTAATCCAGTATTTTCCCGGCGGGACGGTGACGTTCTGGAAATGGGCATAGTGCCAGCCGAGCTCCGGGCCGACCTCCCCCGCGTTTATGGAGGATGTTGCGATGAGCGGGCCTGGCTTTCCGCCCGTGTCGTTCCTCAGCTCGACCAGTATGGCGGAATCGTTCCGGTTCGGGAAGGGGGCGCGCAGGTAGAAGCCAATGCGGTGCACATCCAACTCGTAATCCACGGTGAAGGACTGTGCCTGCCTCATGACGAAATTGACGGCGTCGTAGTAGAGGTGCATGCAGGCGTCGCAGGTGCCGTAATATCCTATTGGCTGGAAGAAGATGGTTTTCCGCATAATGTTGTTGGAGCGGATGGATTCCGGCTCGGGATGGAGGGGGTCTATGTTCGTTATCTCGGCGCGGAGGTTCTTGGGCTCCTCCCCGGCCTTGGTCATGTTGAACTCCACCCAGTGGATGAGTTCGGGGTTGTATACATTTCCGTCGTAAAGGGTCTGGTTGCCGTCCAGAAAATTCACGTGGCAGGCGAGCGGCGGGTGCCGGCCGTAAATCTGGAAGGTGGCGCGGACGGAATAGTTCTGGCCCACATAAACGGTGCGGGGCCAGGTGGTTATGTCCTTCACCACCAGGTCGTAGGAATAATCCGTGGGCTGCTGGGGAGCAGGGGCGGCCTGCTGCATGCAGCCTGGGAGAAGAAGAAAAAGCAATAGCGCAATCGCAAACGCTGGCCGCATGCAGGGAATAAGAAAAGAAAATTAAAAAAGGAATCTAGAGGTTTACCTTGAGCCCTAGTTCCTTTTTGAGTTCGCGGTAGCGGTTCCTAATCGTTACCTCGGTAACGCCTGCGACGTCCGCCACTTCCTTCTGTGTGCGCTTCTCCCCGGTCATCGCGGATGCGATGTACAGGGCCGCGGCAGCGACGCCGGTCGGGCCCCTTCCGGAGATGAGGCCGCGCTTAACCGCCTTGCGGATGAGCTGCACCGCTTTTTTTTGCGAGTCGCCGCTCAGCTTGAGCGCGGTCGCGAACTTCTGCACATAGTAGGACGGGTCGGTGAGCGGGACGTCCAGGTCCAGCTCCGCCTTCAGGAAGCGGTATGCCCTCCCGATCTCCTTCTTCTCTATTGCAGAGGCCTTGGAAATCTCATCCAGAGTGCGCGGGATGCCGTGCATCCTGCAAATCGCGTAGATGACCGCGGCTACTATGCTCTCGATAATCCTTCCGCGGATGAGCTCAGCCTTCACCGCCTTCCGGTAGAGAAGGGCGGCCGCCTCCTTTATGTCGTCCGGGAGGCCGAGGTAGGACGCGACGCGGTCCAATTCCGCAAGCGCGATGGTGAGGTTCCTCTCCATCGAAGTCGCGATTGAGACCCTCTTGTGCCACTTCCTCATCCTGTAGAACTGCGCCTGCTTGCGCGTGGATATCTTCACGCCGCGTATGTCGCGGTTGTACTGGTCGATTTCTGTGACGAGGCCCTTGTTCGGGCGCATGTACTTGATCGGCGCGCCTCCCCTGGCCCTCTTCTCCTTCTGCTCAGCGTCGAACGCCCTCCACTCGGGGCCGGCGTCCTGGATGTTCTCCGTGAGAACCAGCCCGCAGGCGCCGCAGATGAGTTCACCCTTCTCGTAGTCCTTTATCAGCTTCGGGGAGCCGCATTCCGGGCATGCCCTTTTCTTGTCCGTAGCCATAGAATCCAACCTCTGAGTCTTGGAACTTTAAAAAAAGTTTTTAGAGGTCTCCAAGAAACATTTATATATTTATCTGGGGAAAGTTTTAAAAAGATTTCTATAATCTCCTTGCCACGCACCCCTGGAGCGAGGGATAGGATTTCACTATTTCCCAGCCGGACTCCGAGAGGCGCACGCGCACCTCCTTGGATATGTTCCTGTTCTTCTTCCCGAGGCTTCCGAAGTAGTGGAAGAGAAGGGCGTCCTTCTTTGAGGCGGAGGCGAGATGGCGGTAGAATTCCTCGGAATAGAGCTGGCCCGCGCGGGAGAAACGCGGGGGGTCGTGGATTATTTTGCTGAATTTTTCCTTAAGCTTTGGCACCTCTTCGTACGAATCCCCGTTGATTATCTGTATGTTTTTGGATTTGAAAAGCTCACTGCTCCAGGGGTTCCACTCCGCCAATTTCAGGACGGCACGGCTGGATTCGATCGTGACCACCCTGCGGGCGTGCTTCGCTGCCGCGATGGCGGTGTAGCCGAGGCCGGTGCAGGTGTCCAGCACTTCGTCATCCGGTCCGATATGCAGAAGCTTGGCGATGTGCTTGGAATAGTCAAAAACATCCACGAACCCCTTCACAAGGTGCATCCGGAGGCCGTCGATTTCGAGGATTGGCTTTCCGCCCAGCATGCGGAGCTTGTACAGGTGGCCGTCGAAAATGGCGAGCTTGTAGAGCTCCTTTCCGTCCCAGGCATAGAGGAAGTTTTCCTTAATTTCCTCCAGAGGGATTCCCTCCAAATCGGAGAAGGACGCCTTGTGGGTGTTTCTACCGAAATCGAAGGACACTTTGGCTGTGCCCTCCTGCCTGAGGGTGTCAACCACTTCCTTGCTCAAATAGATCATTTTGTATCAATCCAGTCCGTGCCCATGTGGGGCTGGAGCGCCTTCGGGATTTTTATCCCACCGCTCTCCTGGTGGTTTTCAACCACGGCGATGAGGGCGCGGCCGACCGCCACTCCGCTTCCGTTGAGGGTGTGGGCGAACTCCATGCCCTTCTGCCTGCGCACGCGGATGTTAGCTCTCCTCGCCTGGAATGCCTCGCAGTTGGAGCAGGAGCTTATCTCCCGGTAAGTGTCCTGTGAGGGAATCCAGACCTCCAGATCATAAGTTTTTGCTGAGGCGAAGCCCAAATCCCCGGTGCAGAGCTCTATTACCGTGTAGGGAAGCTCCAGTTGCTTCAAAACCATTTCCGCGTCCTGGACCATCCCTTCCAATTCTTTATAGGAATTTTCGGGAAGGGAGAACTTTACCAGCTCCACCTTATCGAATTGGTGCTGGCGGATGAGCCCCTTTATGTCCTTCCCATACGCTCCTGCCTCGCGGCGGAAACATGGGGTGTATGCGCAGTATTTGAACGGGAGCTGCGCCTCTTCGAGCACCTCCTCGCGGTGGAGATTTGTAAGGGGGACTTCGGCGGTCGGGATGAGCCAGAGGCCGTCCGTCGCCTGGTATAATTCTTCTGCAAATTTGGGGAGCTGGCCCGTGCCCTCCAGGATTTCAGTCTTCACCAAATATGGAACATAGAATTCCTTGTATCCGCGGGAAGTGTGCAATGCGAGCATGAAGGAGGTGAGGGCGCGCTCCAGCTTCGCCGCCCATCCGCTCATAACAGTGAAGCGGTGGCCGCCCAGCTTTACGCCGCGCTCAAAATCAATCACTCCTAGGCGCGGGCCCAAATCGTGGTGGGCCTCCACATCCCCGCTCTTTTTTTTGGGGATGCCCCATTTCCTCACCTCGGCATTGTCGCGGCTGTCCTTTCCGACGGGGACGGAGGAATGCGGGATGTTGGGGATGCGCATCATCACCTGCTTGCGCTCCTCCTCGAACTTTTGTTCCTTTTCTCCAGCCTTCTCCAGCTTTTTCGCTATTTCCTCCCCTTTCTTCTTCAATTTGGAAATGTCCTTCTTTTCCTTTGCGGCAGCTGCAATCTCAAGGCCGAGCTTGTTGCGGTCCGCGCGCAGGGAATCCCCCTCCCCCTTCAGCTCGCGCCATTTTGCGTCCAGTTTCTCTATCTCATCGAGGATTGCGGCGTCCGCGTTCCTATTCCTTAGTGCGTTCTTGAGCAGCTCGGGATTGCTGCGTATTATCTCCTTGTCAAGCATATGAATCGGGGAGATATGGAAGAAAATAGATTATAACTATTGCTATCCTCCGCCATTTCTGTAGAAAGGTTATCTCTTGAGAACGGAAACCAGCTTTCCATGAATGTCCTCATTGCCCCTCGGGGAAACTATTATCGAAGGAAGCCTCATGGGCTTGGGGCAGTCCGTCCTGCCTTCGTATCTGTGCATATCGGGGCGGTTTCCGTTATAATCCGTAACGGTTCCGCCTGCTTTTTCAACAATAAGCGAGATGGGGCCCCAGTCCAGGCAAGGAACATTTTTCCTGAAATACGCGGCAATCTCTCCGCGGAGGATCGAGTTTAGGCCTACACGCGGGTTCATCTTGTCTTTCTTGTCAAATTGGTTTACCGTGAATCCCATGGCCTCAAGCCCTTCAAATCTTTTTGCTTCCTCTCCGTTAGGGTCTTCTTTTTTCGGGCTGTAGGTTATGAGAATATCCCTTGACTTAGGGATGCAAATGAGCTCTTCACTTGCATAAACTCCAGACTCGGAAGAAAATGTCCAAACCAAGCTTTTGGGCTGCGCCTGGGTGGCAACATAAGACCTGCCATCGAACGGGGTGTGGAGCATGACTCCATCAAGGCAACCCTCAACATAAACCGCTATAACCGTGCAAAAGTTTGGTAGCCTGTTCTTGTATGCGACTGTTCCATCAATAGGGTCAACAGTGACTAACACTCTCCCGGTTTTAGGGAACATATCAACGTATTTTGTTTCCTCTTCTGCAAAAATCCTAAAATTAAATCCGTTATCCAAAAAGAATTTTAGCAAATCCTCCTGCACCTGGATGTCGGCTTCGGTCAAGGCGCTTTGAGCCAGATTTTCCGGGTCGTCGCCCTTGCTCAGATGCGGAATGGTGTCCTGAACGGCAAGCGCATATTTGCCGCATTTCTCAACCATGGGCAGAACAGCCCTGAAGAAGTTTTCAGTATCCATGAATTATATTTACTGACCACCAGAATAAAAGCATTTCGATTGTTTTGCCTACCCTCTGCCCTTTGTGGCGTAGAGGGCGCCAGCGGCCAGCACGGCCAGCACTATATCGTATATTATGAGGGTTATGAAGATGGAGAAGTTGGGCGTCGCGTAGAGGATTCCGCTCTGCATCGCGGTTATTGCGGGCGTGAGCGGCGTCGCCTGCCCGAGAAGGACTATGGGCGCGGGCATGAACTCGAACGGGAAGAGTATTCCGCTCATGAATAGGAGCGGGAGCCCGATTACCAGCGAGGCGAGGAAGGCGGTTGCCTCGGATTCGGAGAAAGCGGCAATCACTATCCCCAGCGCGTTGAATGCGAACAGCAGGAGGAGCAGCGCCACGGATAGGAATATGAGCAATGGGGTGTCGGTGAGCGGGAACGCCCCGTAAACCAGGGCGGCGGTCAGGAGCAGGAGCAGCACCTCCGGGGAAAGGACGATTGTGTAACTGGCTATTTTGGTTAACGCATACTCCCAGAGCGGAACCTGCGCCACGTAAACGCGCTCAAGGGTGAGGGAGTTCTTCTCCCGCACGAGCGAGGTGGATGCGAGGAACAATGAAACAAACATGAGTATGAGAGGAATTAGGCTGGGAAGGAGGAAATCGAAGAATGTGCGCGAGCTGAAGATGTTCTGGGAGGAGAAAAGAATCGGGGCGATGACCGAGATCGCATCCCTGGAGGTTATCTCCCTTATCTGGGCCTTGCTGCTGAGTATGAGGATCTCTAGGTCGTCGCTCTTGGAAACGAGCTGCGCCGCGGAGGAGTTTATCTCCCGCATGGTGCTGAGCGATTCCTCCCTGCTTTCCTCCAATGAGGATACGAATGAATACATGTTGGAGATTCGGGCGCGCACGTCCTCGGTCTCGGAAAGGGATGTGGCAATGTTGGCCCTGAACTCGTCCATCGTGGAGTTTATCTCCCTAAGTTCCGCACGGGTTGCGTTTATCTTGGAAATGCGAAGGTCGACGTCGGAAATCGCGGACGAGATGGATGCGTTCATCGATGCAAGTGAGATGCAATAGGGGATAAATATCGGGTTGGAGCAATCAATAGAGGCGCTTGCGTTCGAAATGGAGCCGGAAGCGTTCTCCAGCACCGCCCTCATGCGCAGCAAATCATACTCCGTCTGCGTGAGCTCCTCGTCGTAGGATTCCATCTTGTACTGCATGAGTGTTAAATTGGATTGGGCGGCCTGGAGCTGGAGGACCGTGCCGTCCAGTGTCGAGTTCGCGGCATCAAGCTGGGTTGTGAGAGTAGCGAAGTCGAGCGAGGAGAGCGATGAGTAGGTTTCGTTTATGCTCGCCTGTATCTCCAGGGCCTTTGCGCGGGAAGCGTGGACGTCCACAAGGATGCTGTCGAGCTGTGCGCTCGCGTTGTCAAGCCTCGCCCACACGCTCAAAATGAAGCCGGAGCCTATCTCCTGCCCGGTCCCCTGCGCCGCCGCCTTGAGGAACGCCTCCACCGAGGGGCTTATCTGCACGCGGGAGTTGTCAAGGAAGACTGTCATGTTCTGCGAAACGCCGTCCGCTATGCCCTCCTGGAAGCCCTTGGGGATGATGATGGCGGCGGAGAGTTTTCCCTGCGAAACCTGGGAATGCACGAAACTCCCGCAGTTCTCCTCATCTGAATGATCTATTATGTTGGAATGGCTGGAGACGGAATCAACGAACAAGGCGGATGCCTCGCTCTGGTCCAGGTCGCATAGGCCTATAGAGGTGGGAAGCGCCTTTTCCGTGGTGGCCTTCCCGAAAACCCCTGCGAGCACAAGAAGGACTATCAGCGGTGCGGCTATCAGGAGGATGAGTGTCCTCCTTTCGCGCAGGAAGGTTTTTCCGTCCTTCTCAACTTCCGCCAGCAGCTTCATTCTTTGTCGCCTCCTTCAATTGGGCGCCCGTGAGCTTGAGGAAAACGTCCTCGAGGGAGGGGCGCGATACGGATAGCTCTATTATCTTTTCGGAATTGTCCATGAATATCTGGGTGACCGCGGAGACCAGGGCGGCGGCATCCTCGGCCTCCACCACTATCCCGTGCTCGGTGACCGTTATGGTTTCGGCCCCGGGGAGTTTTTTTATGAGCGGCTCGAGCTTCGCATAATCTCCTGGCACGCTCTTCATCTTGAGCAGCTCCCTGCCCGCGAGGCGCTTAAGCTCCCTTGGGGTACCGTAGGCGGCGACCTGCCCCTTGTTGACGAATGCGATTTTTCCGCATAGGGCCTCCGCCTCCTCCATGTAATGGGTGGTGAGTATCACCGTGGCGTTGGTGGTGGCCGCTATCCGGGTTACGGTTTCCCATAGCTGCCTCCTTGTGGACGGGTCGAGCCCGGTCGTGGGCTCGTCCAAGATTATTAGCCTCGGCTCGTGCATGAGGGCGCAGGCGAGGTTGAGCCGCCTCTTCATCCCTCCGCTCATGAAGGATGCCTGCACGTTCTTCTTGTCCGCGAGGCCGAGCTGGTTGATTAATTCCTGGGCGCGTTCTTTTGCTTTTTTGCCGGTGATGCCGTAGAGCGCGCCGTAATAGAGTAGGTTTTCCATGCATGTGAGGAGCGGATGGAAGCAGTTTTCCTGGGGGGCGACGCCTATTCTCCTCCGTGATTCCGCGGAGGGCCGCTGGCCGAAGATGCGGAAGGCGCCGCTGTCCTCCTTCTCCAATCCGGAAAGGATTCTTATGAAGGTGGATTTGCCCGCGCCGTTCGGGCCGAGAAGGCCGAATATTCCTCCCTCGGGGATGTTCAGCGAGAAATTGAAGAGCGTTACTTTTCCGGGATATGTTTTTACAAGCTCGAGGGCCTCCACCGCATAGGACGAGGGAGCGGAAGGAGATGGGGAAGGCTGCGCCGCTGGCCCGGCCTGCCCGGAAATTTGCCCGGGCGGCAGTTCCACCTTCTTCCTTCTCGCCATGGAATTCAATTATCCCGCATGGTTTATTAGGATTACTTTAGCACGTCGCGGCTGTAATGGATGAAAAGGGCGACGAGGACTGCGGATATGGCGAAGAGGGCGGCGCTCCCCAGGGCCGCGAGTATGAAGCCGCTGAGTGCGAGAATGCAAAATTCCCCGAAAACGCCCGGCACGAAAATCAATGCGAAGTCCGTGGAAAGGGATCTGCTCCCCTGCGTCGCTATGACGACCATCTTCTCCTGCATCGCGTAGCACACCCCGAACCCGAACCCCACCATCATCAGCAACGGGAAGATGTAGGGCTGCGCGAAGGGGACGAGGAGAAGGAGGGGGATGGTGAGGTCCTGGAAAAAGAGGAGCACTTTTTCCTCCAGCCCGAACTCTATCGCCGAATAGCTGCCCACCGCCATGGAAAGGTAGAAGAACATCACCAGCGCGCCTATGCTCTCGTAGGGCATGCCCAGCTCCTCGCGCAGGTAGACCGGGAGCAGGAAGGAAAAGAAGATGGCGAACGCGACTATGAAGAAGAGTATGGAGAACGAGGTCTCCCTGAAGAGGCGGCTCTTGCCCTTAAAATCGAGCATCTGGGAAGGGTCTATCTTTTCCTGCTGGCCCTTCCCCTTCCAGAAGAACATGGATATGGCGAAGGACATCACCCCGCCGAGCGCGAGGAGCTGGAAGAACGAGTCGAAAGAATAGGATATTAGTATGCCCGCGACGCCTATTCCTATCGTGGATGCAAGCATGCGGATTGCGAGGAGCTTTGCGAGGCTCATCTCCTTGGACGCCTCCCTCTCCATGACCTTGGTGCGGTTCACCGCCCAGAAAAATGACTGCGCCGAGCCGTCCAGCAATTTCCCGAGCGCGAACCCAAGCGGGGTGGAGGCGAAGATAAACGTGAGCGAGGCGAGGGCCTGGGATGCCGAGCTGGCGAGGAAGAACGGCCGCGTCCCCAGGACCTCGGCCGCAACCGAGGCGATGGACCGCAGCACAAGGAAAACGAGCGGGGTCACGGATATTATGAGCCCTATCTCCTGGACATCCACCCCTTTTTGCAATAGATATAGGGGGAGGGCCATGGCGAGCGATGAGGCGAAGAATGCAATGATGAAATTCACCACCATCAGCTTGCGCATGGGGGGAATTCACCATGGGAGGGTTTAAATTGATTGGGAAACCTGGATTATTTTTGCTCCAAAGCCGGGAAGCCGGATAGGTTTATATTCCTAATCTTCAAACCAAGACACTGGTGTATGTATGGAACCAAACAGCGTAGTTGCAGTGATATTGGCTGTTTTGCTGGTAAGCAGCTGCGGCCTTACTGATTTCGGAGGAGGGGGAGCATCTGTGACCCACATAACGGACCGCTCGGGAACCGTGACGGACAATGGGGGCACCACGGACCAGAGGGTGCAGACCGTAGCCGGAAGGGTGATGAACCCGGCCGGGGCGGATGCGAGCACATTCGACGGAAGCGTGTTCGTCGTGCACAACGGGAACAGGCAGCAGGTAACGCCTACCCCCTGCACGATGGGTGACTGCCAGCCAGGGGAAT
>Ga0315295_10005319_pt1 | contig 10998 bp, 8 predicted proteins | sample YL17G14_0_MG_FD_204453 | JGI IMG/M metagenome (GOLD analysis project Ga0315295, IMG submission 204453) | Sediment microbial communities from Yellowstone Lake, YNP, Wyoming, USA - YL17G14_0 | ecosystem: Environmental > Aquatic > Freshwater > Lake > Sediment | place: USA: Wyoming | collected...
GATATAGCCTCTACTCAATTTCCTGATGGTGGTTGTTACCACCAATACCAGCCATTTAACAAACGTGGCAATAATGATATTGGAGGTGGCTTTAACGACGATCCTATGTGGCTCATTCTTGGCACAGTCAGCTATATCAAGGAAACCGGTGATTTTGGTATTCTTGGTGAAAAGGTACCATTCGACAACGACATGTCCGTGGCCCGAAGTTTATTCGACCACCTTACAGTTTCTTTTGACCATGTGATAAACAACCTTGGACCACATGGCCTTCCGCGCATAGGCCGTGCCGATTGGAACGATTGTCTTAATCTGAACTGTTTCTCTAATGATCCTAATGAATCGTTCCAGACTACTGAGAATAAAACAGAAGGATCCAAAGCCGAATCTGTAATGATTGCCGGTTTATTCGTGGTTTATGGCCGCGACTATATTGAACTTTGCAGAAAAACAGGTAAAAACAATGAAGCTGACCGTGCACAAAAGCATGTCGATGCAATGGTCGATTCCATCAAAAAGCATGGATGGGACGGAGAATGGTTTATTCGAGCTTACGACTTTTATGGACGTAAAATCGGAAGCAATGAAAACGAGGAATCCAAAATATTCATCGAGTCCCAAGGATGGTGTACCATGGCCGGAATAGGCAAAGAAGAAGGTCTTTGCACCAAAGCACTTGATTCAGTAAAGGAAAGACTGGATTGCCAATATGGGATTGTACTGAATAACCCGGCATTCACCAGATACTATATCGAGTATGGAGAAATATCATCGTATCCTGCAGGATACAAAGAAAATGCAGGTGTATTCTGCCATAATAATCCATGGATTATGATTGGTGAAACAGTAGTGGGTAATGGGAACCGTGCCTGGGAGTATTACCGGAAAATATGTCCTTCTTATCTTGAAGAAATCAGCGATTTGCATAAGACCGAACCCTATGTATATGCGCAAATGGTTGCAGGGAAAGATTCTTTTAAACCGGGGGAAGCTAAAAACTCCTGGCTGACAGGTACAGCCTCCTGGAATTTTTATGCTATCTCGCAGTATATATTGGGTATTCGCCCTGATTACGATGGACTTTTAATTGATCCATGTATTCCCACTGATTGGAAAGGTTTTAAGATTACCAGAAAATTCAGGGGCGCTACCTACCAGATTGAAGTTGTAAATCCTGATGGCAAATCGAAAGGGATCAATGAAGTAACTGTAGATGGGAAACAACAGGCATCAAATTTAATTCCGGTGTTTGGAGATAAGAAAGAACATACGGTGAAAGTGGTTTTAGGTTGACGGTTAATCACGCAAACAGCGGACAGAGAAGCCATTAGGCTTATCGCTTATGTATTTGTACACTAAATTGTATTTGTAACGGATGCTCCAAAAATAGACATTTGTTGCAGAGTACTCCGTAGAACTCCACCAGTAGCCCGATATCTCAATAAAGTTGAATGAACCATTATAGCTACGGTAGCCGCCCGGAAGGGCCGTGAAACCGCTTTCGTTGGTTGCTCCGGTATTTGGACTTTTCCAATGGGTTGTTCCCTTTTCTTTTAGTTTACCGCCAGTCAGCTTACTGTCTGTAACATTTTCGCCTTCAAGGTAGTTTGCCATTGTTGTCCATTCAGCATCTGCAGGTACATGCCAGCCTGCCGGGCATAATTTTTTAGTATTAACTGTGTACCAATTATATAAAGCACCGTAAACTTCTTTGTTTGTACTGTCGTTATTAAACCAGCAGTATGCATCTGTGGTTGATGCTGACCATGTATCAAAATTAGTAACCAATGGTATTGCTGTACCATCGTTGTATCTGGTAGTTTTTAAATTCTCCGCCATCCAGACCTGTGTTCCAATAGTTACAGTTTTGTAAACATTGCCGTCTATATCTTTCAATGAATTTGTGCGACAACCGGTCAATCCTATACAAAACAAGATTACTGCGAATAGATTTACATTTTTATGTATCATTATTGTATTCCTCATTTATTTCTCTCTTTTCCTGTTGTTCGACAAAAGCAATAATTATCTATTTTTTCCCGGATAGTAATGCTCCATTATTCATCCACAATGTTACCCTGCCCATCCGATCGTAGGGTGGGAAGGTATGCATTCCGCCGGTAACAAAATCTGTCAATCCGTCATTATTGAAATCACCTGTTTCAAGAGTAAGCAGATGGGTTGGTGAGTTGGCAATGTTGTGTTTCATAAATTGCATGTTGCCAGTATTCTCAAGCCAGATAAAACTTTGAGAGTCGGGATTGTCCCAGAGATTAAATGCGCTGACTGTTAAAAGATCAATATCGCCGTCGTTGTCAATGTCTGCAGGACGTGCACTGTATGAACCGATAAAGTTGCAGATACGGTGGAATTCAAAATTCAGATTTCCTTTATTCTCAAGCCATTGTACACCATGCCAGGGTCTGCCCCGGGGTGGGATATAATCAAAAGCATCACCATTGGTATAAAGAATATCCGGTTTACCATCCTTGTTAAGATCACAGATATAAATTCCACTTGAACCAAAGTCTTCATTAGTTGATCCCCATAATAACCTTGGCTGAAAATCTCCCTTTCCATCATTTTCAAAACAGTAGATTTCCTCCCATTCCTGGCTGACAACTGATACAATATCCAGGTCGCCATCATTATCCATATCGACTATTTCAACATTAATAGGACCGGAGAGACTCTGCAGTATGTGGCTTTTAAAACTCCAGTTACCAAGATTTTCAATCCAGCGGGTTTCACCATCATCATAACCAAACTGGGCAACAGCAAGATCCATATCCCCATCACCGTCCAGATCACCTGCCCTTTCATCCGATACACGGGCAATCTTGTCGATGATGACATGTTTCCTGAAATCGCATTTCCCATCATTTTCCAGTATGACCACTGAACCAATTTTATCATTTGATGGAAACAGCAGGCCCAGAACAGCAACCATAATATCTTTATCACCATCTTTATCAAAATCTATGATCTGTACATGGGCAGGGGCTATTAAGTCCTTTGTCAGAATCGTTTCTGTAAAAACCCCTGCCGGATATTGCTGTATCCATGAGACAAAATTATTTTTAGTATCACAGACGATTACATCCAGCAGGCCATCACCATCCAGATCTGCGACAGCTATATTAGAGATCTGAGGTTGTTCAGTGAATGTTTGTCCTATAGACCCGGGAACCAGAAAATCGATCTTTTCTCCAATTAAATTTGTTATTAATTTTTCTCCCGGAAGGGAATCTGTGGTACTGGTCCTGTTCATTTTACGTTGAAGAACCTGACCTATAGTCATTCCGGTTTTTCGCGACTGGTAATTCAGAAATAAAAAGGGAATCCCAACAAACAGGAACAAAACAATTATGGAGATGATTAAATTCTTTATGCCTTTATTTGATTTTTTCTTGTTTATTTTATTCTTTTCCATTTAGTAATTAATTGGTCTTACACAAATCTATACAAAATTTGATAAGCAGGCAGAACATAAAAAAATATTCATTATCATTGAGCGATGAGTAACATAATATTTAAACTCTGACCAATTTGATTTTACTTTTCCCAACACTTGTCATGAAGAAAGTCAAAAGAAATATTATCAATCTTACAATCATTCTTAGCTTGGGATTATTATCTGCAATAATTTGCCAGTTCTTCGTTAAAGAACCAAAAGACAGGTATATCCACATCAGGAACTTCAGGTATGGCAAGGATCCCGCTGTGATCAGATGTAATCGTGGCGACAGGTTGCACATCACTTTTTCAACAGATGATACCGGACACTCTTTCTTCCTGGAAGAATTTGATATAGATGCAAAGGTGAGCCCTGCCGTTGATGAGGTTACGGTTTTTAAACCAAGTGATCCTTCAATTAAACCGGTATTAACGAAGGAAGTAGTTTTTACCGCAAAACATCCGGGTATCTTAAATTATATCGTATCAAAAAGCAATTACCGTTGTCATGTCTGGTGCGGTCCGATGCATGCTTTTGAACAGGGTAAGCTGATCATAATGCCAAACACATTGTTGTGCTTCAGCTTTGGGAGTCTCACCGGAATATTGTTTTTATGGGTGATACGGATTTTCAGGAAGGTTGATCCTGAGAAAAAACAGGATGAAGAGAAATCAGAAATGAAGGATCTGTTTGAAAGATCTGGTTTTCTCAGAAAAATTGTAATATCCAGATGGCCGCAGATTATTCTGACTATTCTTGCAATGGTGATGATCTATATTGTGATTATGACCTCAGTATTTGGTACTAAAGTATCGGGCAGGAACCTTGGCGTATTAATGATGTGGGCTATCTGGCTTTTCCTGCTGATAGCAGTAATGACTCCATTTGGTGGAAGAATCTGGTGCACAATTTGTCCTTTGCCTTTTTTTGGAGACTGGATTCAGCGCAGGTCATTCTTTTCACCTCTTAAGGGACGTACTAAAGAATATAATAATAATTTTTCCGGATTATTCCTGAAATGGCCGAAGTGGTTGACCAACAACTGGTTCAGACTGTTTGTCTTTTTAATTCTGGCTACCTTCTCAACTACACTTGTAGCCACACCAAGAATTTCAGGGATTACCGTACTTATGCTGCTATTAGTTCCGACTTTGATGGCTTTAATCTGGGAATTGCGTGCATTTTGCCGTTATGTATGTCCTGTCAGCGTTTTTGTCGGTCCGTTTTCCGGGATGAGTTTACTGGCACTCAGGAAAAAATCGCAGCTTGTTTGCGACAAGTGTAAACCTCATTTTTGCCAGAAAGGCAATGCAAATGGATGGGCATGCCCCTATGGAATAAATGTCGCAGAAATGAAAGAGAACGCAGATTGCGGGCTATGTCTTGAGTGTACGCGAAGTTGTTCATATAATAATGTATCAATGTTCAAAAGACCTTTTGGTTCAGAACATGTAACACGCAATATGAGTGAAGGCTGGCTTACAATAGCAATATTCACAATAGCAATTATTTATTGTGTTTTGTACCTGGGACCCTGGCCGGTCGTTCGTGATTATGTGAATATCCTGGATAAGCAAAACTGGGATTTGTTTGGTATTTATTCCCTGATCGTATGGTCGCTGGTGTTGATAATCATACCTGGTATACTTTATCTGCTCGCCAATATCGGAGCCATATTTTCAAAAATAAATATCAGTACTAAGGAGGTATTTCTCGCATCTACAGGATCACTGCTGCCTTTAGGACTTTTGCTATGGATAGCTTTTGTAATCCCGATGCTCTTTGTAAATATTACCTTCATCAGACAATCAGCATCGGATCCATTCGGTTGGGGTTGGGATTTTTTTGGTACTGCTAATATTCCATGGCATCAGTTTCTTCCTCAGTATATACCATTGTTTCAGGCTCTTCTGGTATTGACTGGATTGTTCATAAGCCTTAGAAATATTAAGAATAAATGGGAAAGTTATCAGCTGAAAACCAGGCAGGTGTTAATATTAAGTCTGCCATTCAGCATCTTTATCACAGCAGTGGCGGTAGCTATGTTGTTTTTCTTTACCAATTAAGCATTTTATTAGAGAATCGCCGGAGGCAATTTCATCCACTCATTATATGGTTAATCAGTTACAAGGCTGTTTCAAAAGTCTGATTTTGCCCTCTAGCCTCCCGATAAATCGGGACAGACTCTAAAGGGGATTAAAAATAAAAATCTGATATTCAACAAGGTAAAGCATGATTTAGAGGCCGATGATAAAAAAAATAGGGTGCCTTTTGAGACACCCTATTTTCTTTTGTCGGGGTGTTCATGTGTTTCTAAAAGTCCATCATGCGGATTAATATCAAAAAAAACACTTATTTTCTCATTAAAAGTTGACTCGAGTTCCCATTTAAGATTATTAACAAACTCAGTAACCCGGCAGTCATATATATTGTCTTTCTGACAGTAGCTGATGAATATGTCGTATTCAAATTCTGAAAACAGAGCTGTACATTCTTTTACTCCAATTAGCACACGGAGTACTCCATCCAATGGAGAGATACAGCGAGACAATATGTACCCTCTTTTCTTAAAAACCCTCAACCAATCATTATTGTCCAAATGCAAATTTCTATCATAACGAGCTCTCTCTTCCATCCTCATCAGAGCAGTTTATTTATAGTTAAATACTTATAATTTCCTCATCTTCGGATATTTCCGTGCGCAAGATACTATATGCTAAATTAACTCGCTGGTGGTTCCTGAAGAAAAACTCGATTTCAAAACTCGCATCCAAATATTTAAGGAATGTTGGCCAGGGATTTTACTAACCATGCGGATAACTATATTTATTTCAAGAGTTATTAGATAAGCCAGTTGTCGGATGATTTGACTTGAAAGACCGGAAAACTCTACTTTAAAATGATTATAAAAAAGGGAGGGCCTCACTCTAAATTATGATCCCGCTGGTGTACATAATTGAGAAAGTACAATAAACGATAATTGGAAAGGAAAACAAGTGATATTGTCTATTGGGGCTGCAGAATCGACCCTTACTGTTTGGACAAATGGAAAACATGTGAGATATGATGAAGATTGCAAACTGCTGTTCATACCGGAAATCCGAGGTGGAGAGATTGGCGCTGCAAGGGTATTTTATGTTTTTAGGAACATAACGCAGGATGTTTTGCTCCTTATGGGATTGATAATGTTCGTTATGCACTGACACGATATTACTCGTCCAGCAATTTAAAATAGGAAATTATAAGATTGAAGCCATGCTTGGAGGAAGTAGAAAACCCGGCATAGCCGGAGGGCTTATTATTAATACAGGTCCACAGGAATTTATTGTTGCAGATAAGGCACTGGATGTATTCTTTATTCTTAAAGATGATTCATTACGCGTGGCGGTGGACGCAGTGGATGAAGGTACTTTTATAGATAGAAAATGGATTTCTGAAAGAAGACTGAATGGAGATGAAATACATGAAAACACATGGTCATGAACAGGTCTCAAACTTTCAAGCAATAAAGTAAGTATGCCGAGAATATCTCTCTACCGGTATAAATAATCTGGCAATGCTATTGAAACAGTGATTTCACTTTAAGTTCTTTGCAATTTATTATTAAATAAAATGTTCAGCCCGGACTAAGCTTATTCTGATATTTCAACCACTGTACTTGTAAGGGGAGTAGCAGAACCGATATTTAACCCTACCTTCATAAGATAATCGCCGGTATAACTCCTGCCGCTCTCCATATTTGGGCGCCTGGCATCAGGTAACACATTTATTTCCTGAATTTTATATGTTTTGGCCGGATCAAGTCCCTGTAGTATGACACGGTTAAATGTCTCACCATATCTTGCATTTAGAGTATATACAAATAGAACAGCCTTTGATTTTGCTTCATTAACATACATCAATACGGCTCTGTTCTCTTCGTACGGGGAAATAAGCCTGTACAGGTCTCCACGCCAAATGATATCGCTGAGTCTTTTATAATTGGCAATTGCGTCCTGACTGAATTTTAATTCATTCTCAGTAAAACCTTTCACCTGAATGTCATATCCCATTTTCCCCATCATGGCAACATCAGTCCTGAATTTCAACGATTGCTTACCCCATGAGGTAACATGGTTACACACTGAGATTGACGGGAAGAAGTATGAATATCCCCATTGAATATATATTCTTTCAAGTGGATCGGTATTATCACTGGCCCAGAATTCAGTGAAATAATGCAATGCTCCGTAATCAACCCTTCCACCTCCACCTGAACATAACATCATCGGTACATGCGGATATTTCTGACGCAACTTTTCGAGAACTGAATAAAGGCTTTTAACATATTCAATATATAAATGTGACTGCTTATCATTAAGATAAACAGAATAGGCATTGGTCATCATCCTGTTGCAATCCCATTTAAAAAATGCAATACCAGGGTATTTCGTCAACAGTCCGTCAACGACATTGTAAACAAATTCCTGTACCTGAGGATTTGACAGGTCAAGCACCAGCTGATTTCGATAATAGTTTTCAGGTCTGTTTGGTAGTTTCAGGATCCAGTCAGGATATTTTTCATATAGTTCACTTTTGGGATTTACCATTTCAGGTTCAATCCATATTCCGAATTTAACACCTTTGATTTCAGCTTCTTTTACCAGGGAACCAATACCATCGGGTAATTTGACGGCGTTTTCCTGCCAATCTCCCAATCCTGCGCGATCGTTGTTTCTTGGATATTTGTTGGCAAACCAACCATCATCAAGAAGAAAAAGATCAAGCCCTATCTTTTTTGTATCGTCAATAAGATCAGCCAGCTTCTTCTCATCAAAATTAAAACCGGTTGTTTCCCAGTTATTCAGAAGGGTATAGCGCGGTTTTGAAGCGTCCATAACCCCGTATTTCAATGCCCAATGATGCAGATTACGACTTGCAAGCCCCTTCCCCTGGTTCGAAAAAGTGAAAATCATTGATGGGGTAACGAAAGATTTTCCTGATTGAAGAGAATATTCCGAGGCAAAAGGATTGATGCCCGTTATTACACGTAAAGAGTTCTTTTCATCTATTTCAAAAAGAAATTGAAAATTACCTGACCATCCGAGTGTTCCTGCAATTACATCCCCATTGTTTTCCCCGGATTTGCCATTAAGTGAAAGAATAAAAACCGGTGTCTGGTACATATGTGCACGTGAACCAAGCTTGGTATCAATTATTTTGATTCCGCTTGTCAGCTCACTTTCCTGCATTCTCATCTCTTCTGCCCAATCACCGTGAAATTGAGTGAGCCAGTATTTATTTGCATCGAAATGAAGCATTGACGATGCATAGTTGAAGATTGTCACCGGTTTTGATTCCTGATGCATTATCTCAACCCACTGTTCAATTACGTTTTCATCGGTAAACGTCTTGAAATGAAGTGTGACTTCAACAGGATAAACCGGGTCTTTCAGTTTGATATGGGTTATTGTAACATCACCATCAACCTTTTCAACCTGGTGACTGACATATTTCAGTTCAAGGGAGGGATTGCCATCATTATGGGTCATCCTGATAGCCGGTTCAAACAGATTATCAGTACCATAGGTTGCATAGGCAATATGCCCGGCATCTCTCAGTTTACTTATGTCTTCAACATTACTGAGTTTTGCACCCAGAAAGGCCTGGTATAATCTGCCATCCCTGCCGCTGACCTTAAAAACCAGGTCAATATTTTTTGTCCCCAACGGTATCAAAACATCTGCAGCTTGTTGCATTTGAGGTTGTCCTACGGGGGATGTTCCCATCGTAAGATCCTGTGCCAGTATTAAAGAACAGAACGAACAGATTAAGATGATTGCAAAAACGATTTTTTTCATAGTTTAAAGGTTTATAGCGGGAAAATGCTTAATATCTCATTTCAGCCGGACCTGATCCCTGAAACCTGTGGGTGATGTGTTGCAGCAAAGTTTGAACTGCCGGTTGAAATAGGAGGTGTTCTCATAGCCACATGCGAAAGCCACTTCAATAATAGTTTTATCTGTTTCTGCCAGTAATTTCCGGGCATGCATGATCCGGGTTTCATTGACAAATTCAGTGAACTTTTTCTTCGTTTTACGCTTAAAATACCTGCAAAATGCAGCCTTTTGCATATTGGCTACTGATGCCGCAGTACTGAAAGTGATTTCTTTCAGAAAATTTTCAGCTACATATTTATAAACATCTTTAATCACTTTGGATTCACTTAAACTGGCAGCGCTTAAACTGTTTTCACTACTAAGAAGTTTTATGTTTTTTTTACCTGCCAGTTCATTCAGTACCAGTAAAAAATCCCCCAGCTTCTCCAGGTTCTTTTTTTGATTCAACATAATTATTCTTTCAATAAGGGTTCTTGATGGATTAGATATTTGGACACCAAATTCCGATTTCTTTATCAGTCTGTTTAATTGGGTAACTTCTGTTTTATCAAAAAAATTGCTCCCAAGAAAATCTCTCTTAAAAAAAACAACCACAGCATGTGACAACTCGATCCCTTTTTCATATCCACGGGTGTTGTAAAAGCAATGAGGCAATCCGGGAGCAAACAGAAATAAATCACCGTCGTTAAAATTGGTCACATTGTTACCCACATAAAGCTTACCATGGCTTTTTATAATTACTATCAGTTCAAATTCATCGTGCAGGTGAAAAGGTGAGGTAAATCGGGGTTGAATAAATTCCTGGTGATGGAACAAACTGTTCTCGTCTACTATCAGTTTCTCATAAGTTATCTGCATAATATTAACAGTATTTGCTATTTTAGATTATTAACATGTAAATATAGTTCATTATATGGCAAATCAGTTGCTACACTTTTGGTTTTTTGTGATATAATTTTGTGATAGTTCAAAGGATAATCAGGGCTATATTGTTGGTATTCCCCAATCATTAGCCATAAATCGGGTTAAGTATGCATAATTCTTCAGTAAGCATAAGTGTGATCATGAATAATGCATGGGGGAAAGGAATTGTCATTCCTGGTTTTAATATCCCTTACCTGCCCATGATGGAATCTGTGGTAAAAGCGTTACATGACACCAGCACCTTCGGACTTATTATGGTTGCACGATTAGAATGGATTAAATTCAAATCAGGCAGCATGAAATCCATCCGAGATGAATATGAGAAAATGAAGGATCGGCGTATTACCCGCCTTCACCTGGACCATGTACCGGTAATTGATGAGGACAACCTGCCGACAGATTTTAAAAATATTATCATCGAAGCAATTGAGTTGGGATATGATTCTGTGATGATCGACGGGTCAAGGCTTTCGCTGGAGGAGAATATCGAAAAAACCCGCGAGATTGTTGAGCTGGCTCATAAAGAAGGTATTCCGGTGGAATCTGAACTGGGAGCAGTAATGGGACATGAATCAGGTTCATTGACCCCATATGAAGAGCTTTTTGCGACAGGGAAAGGATTTACTTCACCTGATGAGGCAAAAAGGTTTGTTCAGGAAACCCATACCGATTGGTTGTCCATAGCAATTGGTAATATTCATGGCGCTATATCAGCTGCCACGCGTACTGAGAAAAAAA
>Ga0315295_10005320_pt1 | contig 10997 bp, 9 predicted proteins | sample YL17G14_0_MG_FD_204453 | JGI IMG/M metagenome (GOLD analysis project Ga0315295, IMG submission 204453) | Sediment microbial communities from Yellowstone Lake, YNP, Wyoming, USA - YL17G14_0 | ecosystem: Environmental > Aquatic > Freshwater > Lake > Sediment | place: USA: Wyoming | collected...
CGCGCTCGCGAGCGCGATCGACGCCTATTGGCCGCTGTTCCTGACGCCGCTCCCCTACGCCCTGATCCCCTGGATGATCGCGCACGCGCGGGCGGGCCGCGACTCGGTCTCGTCGCGGGGAGAGGATTTGAACCTCTGACCTCTGGGTTATGAGCCCAGCGAGCTACCGGACTGCTCCACCCCGCAGATCGATGATAGCGGTGTGCCACAGCTCTGCCAACGGAGCCACCCCCCACGAACCCCTTCGAGACCCGGCTTCGGCGGGGGGGGAACCCACCGCCGTCCGTGAGCCGTCGAAGCAGAACCAGGTAAGGAGGACCAGACATGAAGGCTCGGATCATGTGGGGTGCCGCGGCGGCGATCCTGATCGTGGTGGCACTCGTGCTCACGTTCACGGTGTTCCACGATGAGGGCAACGCTTCGAAGTCCGTGAACCTGACGGCGAAGGACGACGGACGGACCGTGCAGGTCCACGCCGGGGACACGCTGGTCGTCACCCTCGACTCGAACGCCTCGACCGGCTTTCGCTGGGTGCTGACGGGCAAGCCGGATCCGCAGGTCGCAACGCTCGCCGGCTCCGAGTACATCGCGCCCGAAACGACCCTCGTCGGCGCAGGCGGCCAGGAGGTATGGCGCCTCAGTGCCATCGGTGAGGGGTCGACGGACCTCCAGCTCACATACGAGCGCTCGAGCGGCGAGACGGCCGGCGAGCCGTTCGGCATCACCGTCGAGGTCACACCCGCCGGCTAGCGCTGTTCCTGCGCGGCACTGCGCGCCCTCTCGATCTCGCGCCGGCGGAGCTCGACGCGCCGGATCTTCCCGGAGACCGTCTTCGGAAGCTCCGCGACGAACTCGACCTCGCGCGGGTACTTGTAGGGCGCGGTGACGCGCTTCACGTGCTCCTGGATGTCGCGTGCGAGCTCGTCAGATGGCTCGTATCCGGGCCTGAGTGCGACGAACGCCTTCACGATCTCGCCGCGGAGCGGATCGGGCTTGCCGACCACTGCGGCCTCAGCGACGGCGCGGTGCTCGACGATCGCCGACTCGACCTCGAACGGCCCGATGCGGTACGCGGACGACGTGATGACGTCGTCCGCACGACCGACGAACCACAGGTAGCCGTCCTCGTCGGTCCACGCGAGGTCGCCCGTGTAGTACCGATCGCCGCGGAAGCTCCCGGCCGTCGCGTCCGGATCGCGCCAGTACTCCTTGAACAACCCGACCGGACGCACTGGCTTCACGCGCACCGCGATGTGGCCGGTCTCGCCCGCCCCGAGCGCGCTGCCGTCCTCGTCGACCACCGCCACATCGAACCCCGGTGTCGGCCTGCCCATCGAGCCCTCGCGCACGGGCATGCACCGGTAGTTGGCGACGATGTTCACGGTCTCGGTCTGGCCGTACCCGTCATAGATCGTGCGCCCTGTGGCGTCGCGCCAGATCTTGATGACCTCGGGGTTCAGCGGCTCCCCGGCCGAGACAACGTGCCGCAAGCGGCCCCAGTCGTACCCGGAGAGATCCGTCAGGACGACCGCGCGGAACACGGTCGGCGGCGCACAGAACGTCGTAACGCCGTGCTCGCCGATCATCCGGAGCATCCGGTCGAAGTTCGGCTTGCCCTGGACGTCCCAGAGGAACACCGCGGCCCCGACGCGCCACTGACCGAAGAGCTTGCCCCACGCAGCCTTCGCCCATCCGGTGTCGGAGAACGTCCAGTGCAGGTCGGTGGGCTTCAGGTCCTGCCAGAAGCGAGCCGTGACCTCGTGGCCGATGCCGTAGGAGGCCTGCGTGTGCAGCACCATCTTCGGGTACCCGGTCGTGCCGGATGTGAAGTACACGAGCATCGGATCGTCGGCAGCGGTGGGAACGAGGTCGGGTGCGGCGTCGCTCGCAGCCTCGACGCCCTCCTCCCACGACGACCACCCGCCGTCTGGCCGCTCGCCCACGCACACGCGCACCGAGAGCGACGGGCACCGCTCGTGCACCTCGTCTACCTTCGCGGCGCCCTCGAGGTCGGTGATGGCCGCGACGGCCTCGGCCTTCCCGATGCGGTACTCGATGTCGCGCGCGGTGAGCAGCTCCGTGCCCGGCATCGGCACGGCGCCCAGCTTGATGCAACCCAGCAGCCCGAGGTGCCATTCGGGGATGCGCGGCAACATGACGAACACGGGGTCGCCGCGACCGACGCCTTGCGCCGCGAGGTAGTTCGCGACGCGGTTCGACAGACGCGACACGTCGCCGAACGAGTATCGGTGTACCTCGGACCCTGACGCGCTCACCGAGAGGAGCGCCAGCTTGCCCGGGTCACGCGCGGCCCACGCGTCGACGATGTCACGGGCGTAGTTAAAGCGCTCGGGGACCTCGAGGGAGAACGTCCGCCGGGTCTCCTCGTAGTCCGTCATGTTCGGCGCGACGTACACGGGGCCTCCTTCGACGCCCGACGCAGGGAAGCGTAGGCGCCTCGATGCGGCCGCGCCTCAGGCCGAGGGGCTTGGCTCCGGTGACCCGATCGACGATGACGCCGGCGACGGCGATGCGCCGGCCTCTTGCGCGAGCTGGTTCGCCTGGTCGACCGCTGCCTGCGCGGCGTTCACCTCGATCTGATAGGTCGCGAGGTCGCCGGCCTTCAGCGCCGCCTCGGCCGCTGCGAAGTGGTCGGCCGCCTGCTGCAGCAGCGCGGCGATCTGCTCCTGGACGGTCCCGCCACCGCCGCCACCGCCGCTCGGCGGGGTGACCTGGCCGGAGAGCGAGTCGGCGATCGCGGTGCGGAGGTCGTACCCGACGCCGACCTTCCCGCCGTTCACCACGACCACGCGCTTCAGCTCCGGGATCGCGCTGGTCTGATTGGAGCGGACGTACACGGGCTCCACGTACAGCAGCCCGGTGTCGATCGGGATCACGAGGAAGTCGCCGAACAGCACGGTGGATCCGCCCTGGCCGAGCAACGTCCGCTCTTGCGAGAACCGGGCGTCTTGGTTGATCCGCGAGAAGACCTGGGCGGGCCCGTCGACCACGCTCGCCCCGGACGAGAACTCATAGCTCACGATCTTCCCGTACTCCGCGCCCGGGTCGGAGTTCGCCGCCATCCAGGCGACCATGTTCTGCCGGCCCTGCGGGGTGAACGGCAGGATGAGCACGAACTTCTCGTCTGGCTCGCCCGGCAGGCGCATCAGCACGTAGTAGGGGCGCATCGCGACGCCCTCGGTCGTGGCCGTCGGGTCCGGCGGCACCTGCCAGAAGTCCTGCTGTCCGTAGAACACGCTCGGGTCGGTCACGTGGTAGTTCGCGTACTGGGCAGCCTGGGCCTGGAACAGGTTCTCCGGGTACCGGAAGTGCGCCATGAGGTCGGCCGAGGCGTCGGTGAGCGGCCTCAACAGGTCGGGGAACGTGTTCTCCCACACCCGGATGATGGGGTCGTTCGGGTCGGACACGTAGTAGGTCATCGTGCCCTCGTACGCGTCGACGACGACCTTGACCGAGTTGCGGATGTAGTTCACGTTGCCGGTCAGCGGCGGCGTGCCGGTCCCCTGCGTCACGACGTCGTTGAGGTCGACCTCCTGCGAGTACGGATACTGGCCCGTCGTCGTGTACGCGTCCCAGATCCAGACGAGCTTGCCGTCGACGATCGCAGCGTAGGGGTCGCCGTCGAACTCCAGGAACGGTGCCGCCTTCGGCACCCGCTCCTTGATGTCGCGATAGATCATGATCCGGCTGTTGTCGGTGACGAGGTTCGAGATGAGCAGGTTGATGTCCCGGTAGCGCCACGCGAACAGCGCCCGCTCGAAGAAGCCGCCGATCGGGATGCCCCCCGCTCCCTCGTAGCTGGATGTGAACGGCTGCTCGTTCGTCTGCGTCCCCTGGTAGTCGAGCTCCTTCATGCCGGAGTCGACGACCACGAACGGGACCTCGCTCGACTCGCCGTAGTAGATGCGCTGCCCGTTCCCGAGCATCTGGGGCTGGCCGACCGGCGGGATCCCCTGGAGCGTGAAGTCCGGCGCACCCTCGGCGGTCGCGGCGTTCACCGGGGCCGCCACGGCCCCGAAGCCGTGCGTGTAGTACAGATGCTGGTTCTGCCAGGTCTTCCCACCGCCGGGGATCCCGTTCTGCGCGACCTCGCGCGCCGACAGCATCACCACGCGGTGCTCACCGTTCAGCACGTAGCGGTCGACGTCGACGTCGCGGAACTCGTAGTACTGGCGGATCCGCTCCAGCGACTCGAAGTTCTGCTTCAAGACGTCGGGGCGCCACAGTCGGATGTTCGAGATCGTGGCCGCGTTCTGCTTGATCTGCTGCGCCGTGACTTCCGGCGCCACCGTCGGGTGCTCGGGGAAAATCACGTCGAGCCCGAAGGCCGTCCGGGTCGCCGCGATGTTGTCGATGATGTATGGGCGCTCCCGCTGCAGCTCCTGCGGCTTGACCTTGAACTGCTGCACGAAGGCGGGGTATGCGGCGCCGGCGGTGACCGATGCCAGCGCGAGTAGCCCCACCGCGATCACGGGCAGCGCCCATCCGCGCATACGGATGTTCACGAGGAACAGCACGGCGCACGCGATGGCGATGAACTCGAGGATCCGGAGGGCGGGCAGCTGCGCCTTCACATCGGTGTACGAGGCTCCCATGACGACGCCGCGCCGCGAAGTCAGCAGGTCGAACGTCCCGAGGTAGTAGCCCCACGCCTTCGTGAGGACGATGACTCCAAGCAGCACGGACAGATGCACCTTCACCTGGGGGGTGACCTTGTCGCCGAGGGCCGGGGCCTGCGGGCGGATACCGCCCCACAGGTAGTGCGCGATGCCGGTGATGAACGTGACGCCGACGAGCGAGGAGAACAGCCAGCCTTGCACGAACTTCAGCCACGGCAGGCTGAACACGTAGAACGCGACGTCCCGGTGGAACAGCGGGTCCTGGGTGCCGAACGTGACACCGGAGGAGTTGCGCCACAACAGGAACGTCCGCCAGTTCGTCGTCACGCCGAACCCGACGAACACCGCGATGACCGCCGCGAAGACCGGGAGCAGCCACCAGGCGTACGGCTCGAACGCCATGCGATAGCGCTCGATCATCTCCTGCTCGGGTGTCAGGGCCCGGAAGCGCGGCGTGATCAGCCGTACCACCAACAGGTTCGCGTACAGCAGCGCGAAGAACGCGGCGCCGAAGATGAGCCCGAGGGCGATCTTCGTGCGGAGGATCGTCCAGAAGACCTGGGTGAAACCGACCTCCCGGAACCACAACAGGTCGACGAAGAAGCCGGATAGCGCGGAGAGGCCGATGAGGAGCAGCGCGACGATCGCCACGACGACGATCGGCCAGCGGCGACGCACATCGGCGCCAGGAACCCGTGCCAACGCTCTCCTCTCCGGATCTCGCGGGAGCGCGGTCAGCCTATCACCGGCCCTCCGGAAGGAGGACCGAGCCGCCCACCGTCAGGCGCCGGCTAGGAGCCACCCTTCAGGAAGCCCAGCGCGTCCTGGAACGTGGACACCTGCACCAGCTGCATCCCCGCGTGGTCCGCGGCCTGCGCATCCTTCAGGTTCTCCTGGGGGACCAGGAATACCTCCGCGCCGGCGCGCTCGGCGGCAACGATCTTCTCCCCGATGCCGCCGATCGGGTAGATCGTCCCATCCAGGCCGATCTGCCCCGTTCCGGCGATCATCCGGCCGCCGGTCAGGTCACCGGGGGTCAGCAGGTCGTACAGCCCCAGCGCCCACATCAGCCCGGCTGAGGGTCCGCCGATGTCGCCGCTCGAGATCGACACCCCGAACGGGAAGTTGTTGATGAGCTGGACGCCGACGAGCGGCTTCTTCGAGTCTCCGCAGGGCTCGCGCACGAGGTCGATGGCCTGCCTCTCGCCGTCGACGCGGATGTCGAAGGCGAGCGCCGAGCCCGAGCGCGCCGCCCCGATCACCTTCGAGGCGTCCACACGCCCGTCGATCCGCTCCCCGTCGATCGACAGGATCAGGTCTCCCGGGTAGAGCTCGCCGTCCGCCGCGCATCCCGACACGACGCCTTCGACGAGCACGCCCCGCCGGTGGTCCTTCGGGTAGTCGGTCAGGCCCTCGAGCACGACGAAGGTTGCGTCGAGCTTGCTCTGGTCCATCTGCGAGATCGAACGGACCCGCTCCTGCTGGACGGTCTCGCCCGGTGCATACAGGTTCTCCCGTGACACGACGGTGCGGTTCGGGTCCAGCCAGGCCGCGAGCGCTCCCAGGGCGGTGAGCTGGTCGAACACGATCGAGGTCATCACGAATCTGCCGTTCGTCGGGTATGTCGGGGTCCCCGACACGTGGATGAGCGGCTCGACCTCACGGGCCGGACCGGGCCCGATCGAGTAGAGCGGCAGCCACACCGAGCCCGCCAGCAGGAGGATCAGGATCGGGGGGGCGAAGATCAGGGCTTTCTTCGCGATGCGCACCGCCTCATGCTACGGGCGCCCCGAGGTTCCGTTGGGGAACCACCCGCGGTACTCTCCGGGTCCTAGGAGTGGACATGCACCCCATGGCCATCATCGGGATCGCGGTCGGCATCGGCCTCATCGTCTACGCCGTCTCGTTATGGAGCGGAGAGGACGAGGTGCTGGCCCTCGGCCCCGCCCCAGAGCCCACGACCAACCCGGCGAAGCGGTGGCGACGGCGCAAGCGCCGTGTGCGCGCCGCGTCGGGATCCCACCCGCCCGCGGAGGACCCCGCCCCCGGTGGGGCCGTCGCCCGGGCGCCCGGCGACTCCTTCGCCTACGTGAGGGTCGCACCCTCCACACGGACGCCGTGGACCACACGCGTGGCGGGGTTCTTCGGGCTGCTCGTCACGGTCGCCTTCTCCGCGGCGATCCTCGCCGGCGCGATCTACGAGGCCGGCCACCTCATCAACCAGGCGATCGCGAGGTACCTGGCGAAGTAAGCGACCTCGGCCGCGAGCAGAACATCATCTGCGTTTCACCAGTTGGAGCACGCTCTTGTAGTCGTCTAGGTGCTCGAGCATCGCGCCTGCCCCGAGGATCACCGTCTCGAGCGGCCGCTCCGTCAGGTGCACGGGCACCTCGCACTCCTGCGCGAGGAGCAGGTCCATCCCGTGCAGCAGCCCGCCACCGCCGGTCAGGAACATCCCCGTTTCGAGGACGTCGTGCGTGAGCTCGGGCGGGGCCTCGGCGAGCGTCATGCGCGCGGCCTCGACGATCGCGCGCACCGGACCGGACATCGCCTGGCGGACCTCGTCGTCGGTCACGCGGACCTCCTTGGGCACACCACTCGCGAGCTCGCGACCCGTCACGACCGCGGCCTTGCGCCGTGGCGTGGGGAACGCCGAGCCGATCGCGATCTTCAGCTCCTCCGCAGCCTTCTCGCCGACGAGCGCACCGTGGCGGTCGCGGATGTGCTCCTGGATCGCGGCGTCGCAGTCGAACCCGCCGACGCGCACGGAACGCCCGCTCACGACGCCGCCCATCGAAACGACGGCCATCTCGGTCGTTCCGCCGCCGATATCGACGACGAGGTTGCCGACGGGCTCGTGGATCGGGAGCCCGGCGCCGATCGCTGCCGCGAGTGCCTCCTCGACCAGCACAACGCCGCGGCCGCCCGCAGACCGCACCGCCTCTTCCACTGCGCGGCGCTCGACCTCCGAGCTCTCCGAAGGAACGCTCGCGAGCACGCGCGACCGCGGGAACCGGGACACGCCGACGCGACGCAGCACAACCTGGATCATCCGCTGGGTGATGTCGAACTCGGTCATCACGCCGTATCGGAGCGGACGGACGGCGACGACGTTGCCGGAGCGCCCGCCGATCATCTGCCAGGCCTCCTCGCCCATCGCCTCGAGCTTCCCGGTCGCGGCGTTCATCGCCACGACCGTGGGCTCGTTGAACACGATGCCCTCACCCCTCCTGTAGACGAGGGTGTTCGCCGTCCCGAGGTCGATCGCGATCTCACGGGCCACTAGCTGCCCATCACCCAGCGAGGCTCACCGGTCACGAGGTGCTCCTTCTTCCAGATCGGCGCGTCCTCCTTCAGGCGCTCGATGCCGTGCCGACAGGCCTCGAACGCCTCGGCCCGGTGCGGCGCCGAGCACGCGACGACCACCGACACGTCGCCGACCGCCAGGTCGTCGACGCGATGGAACAACGCGACCTTCTTGACCTCCCACCTCCCGAGCATCTCGTCCGCGATCTGCGAGAGGCGCCGCTGCGCGAGCTCCTCCCACACCTCGTACGAGAGCCCGGTCACGTCGCCGGCTTCGGAGCGATCGCGCACGGTCCCGACGAACAGGCACGTCCCACCCGCAGCGGCGTCGACGACGAAGTCGAGCGCTTCGCTCGCGGAGATGGGGTCGGAGGTGATCCGAACCAGGACCCGGTCGCACACGCCCCCCATTGTAGGGAGCGCCACGTTCCCGTCTCCGGTCGACACCGACACCACTGAGCGCGGATGCGGGAACGGCGTAGACATCTCCGAACCTACAATGGCTGGTATGAACGAGCCCGAGGAGCAGAACCCGTTCGAGGCGCCGCTCGGCGACATCTGGAACGATGTCCCGCTGTTCCGCGAGATCCAGCGGGTGCTGCTCTCCTCGAGCGGCCCGGTGAACTGGGAGCTCGCGAGGCAGGTCGGCATCGCCTCGGCGTCGTGGGGCCGCGAGGACCCGGCGGCGACCGAGGAGGATCAGCGCGGGCTCGAGGAGGCCGTGCGCGTCGCGGAGCTGCACGTGGCAAGGTTCACCGGCCTCGAGCCCCCGAGCGACCTCCCGCACGTCGAGGGTGTCCGCCGCGCGCGATGGGTGAAGGCGAACATCGAGGGTCTGGAGTCGCTCCTAGAACCGGCCGCAAGGAAGCTCGGCGACGCCATCGCGAAGGTGCAACAGGAGGCAGCACCGCCGGAGGCCGCGGGCTTCACCGGGCAGATGCTCTCGCAGCTCTCGCCGCTGCTGCTCGGCGCACAGGTCGGCTCGGTGCTCGGGTTCCTCGGGCAGCGGGTATTCAGCCAGTACGACATCGCGGTACCGCGGGCCGGCGCCGCCGCGCTCCTGTTCGTCGTGCCGAACATCGCCGCGTTCGAGAAGGACTGGAGCCTCGAGCCCACCGACTTCCGCACGTGGGTCGCGATCCATGAGGTCACGCACCGCTTCGAGTTCGGACGGCCGTGGGCGATGCCGCGGTTCCGCTCGCTGCTCGACGACTTCCTATCGACGCTCGAGCTCGACGTCGCCGAGCTCCAGGCGCGCCTCGAGTCGCTCGATCCGTCGGACCCCGAGGCCGTGCAGCACGCGTTCCAGAGCGACGAGGCCCTGTTCGGAACGGTGCTCGACCACGAGCAGCGGCTGAAGCTCGGGCGCATCCAGGCCTACATGGCCGCCGCCGAGGGCTACGGCGACCACGTGATGCACGCGATCGGCAAGACCCTGCTTCCCTCCTACGGGCGGATCGAGGAGGCGATGCGCCGATACCGCGAGGGCGAGCAAGCCGACCCCGTGTTCGAGCGCCTCCTCGGCATCGAGATGAAGCGCGAGCAGTACCGGCTCGGCAAGACCTTCTGCGATACGGTGGCCGAGTCGAGCGACGAAGCGACGCTCGCCGGGATGTGGGACTCGCCGGAGACCATGCCATCGCTGCCCGAGCTGGAGGAGCCGCGCCTCTGGCTCGCCCGCAGCGCCTGAGCTACCCGATCCGCCGACCGAGGACCGCCGCCAGCGCCTTCAACTCCTTCGTCAGCGCGAGCAGCTCCTCGGGCCTGAGCGCTTGGGGACCGTCGCAGAGGGCCGCACCCGGGTCGTGGTGGACGTCGATCATCACGCCGTCGGCGCCGGCCGCTATCGCGGCGCGCGCCATCGGGGCGACAAGCTCATGACGGCCCGTCGCGTGCGAGGGATCCACGATCACGGGTAGGTGGCTCTCGAGCTGCGCGACGGCCATCCCGCCGAGGTCGAGGGTGTTTCGGGTCGCCTGCTCGAACGTCCGGATGCCTCGCTCGCACAGGATGATCTCGGAGTTGCCGCGCTGCGCGACGTACTCGGCGGCCATCAGCCATTCCTCCACGGTCGCGGAGAACCCGCGCTTGAGGAGCACCGGCTTGTGCGTCGCACCGACCGCCTTGAGCAGCTCGTAGTTCTGCATGTTCCGTGTGCCGATCTGCAGCGCGTCGGCCCACCCGGCGACGAGCTCGACGTCGCCCGAAGCGACGACCTCCGTGACGACCGGCAGACCGGTCTCGTCTCGGCACGCGGCGAGGATCTCGAGGCCGCGTGTCCCGAGCCCCTGGAACGAGTAGGGCGACGTGCGCGGCTTGAACGCCCCGCCGCGGAGGATCGCCGCTCCGGCGGCCTTCGCGGCACGCGCCGCGGCGAAGGCCTGCTCCTCGCTCTCGACCGCGCACGGCCCGGCGATCATCGTGAACGTGTCGCGACCGACGATCGCGGATCCGACCCTCACGACCGTGGGCTGCGGGTGCAGCGCCCGCGCGACCATCTTGTAGGGCTTGCCGATCTGGATCAGGTGGTCGACACCGGGGAGATTGGCGAGGTCCAAGCCCCGGAAGATCGCGGTGTCGCCGACCAAACCGATGATCGTGTGCACCGTCCCGCGCGAGACGAACGCCTCGCCCCCGGCCCCGCGGACCTTCTCGGCGACGCGCTCGATCTCCGCGTCGGTCGCGTCCCTCTTCATCACGACGACCATCGCCTGCTACCTCCCGTTCGGCGGGCCCCCGGGGAGATGCGAAACCCCGGGCTCCGGGCCCGGGGTCCCCTGTGCGTCTGGTCGGCTCAGGTGACTACGCCGGGCTGCGCCCGCCGAAGAAGAACCCGTAGCCGAAGAACCGCCCCATCAGGTCCCCAATCCTGCCAGCGCTCGCGCCGGATGGCAAGCCATCGGACCCGCTCGTCGCCGGCGTACGGACCGGGGCCCCGGCCTCGATCTCGGCCCTCGGATAGGATGCCTGCGTGTCCGTGACCGTGGTCGACCACCCGCTCGCGGGGCATCTGCTGGCGCAGATCCGCAACCGTGAGACATCGCCGCCGGT
>Ga0315295_10005321_pt1 | contig 10997 bp, 10 predicted proteins | sample YL17G14_0_MG_FD_204453 | JGI IMG/M metagenome (GOLD analysis project Ga0315295, IMG submission 204453) | Sediment microbial communities from Yellowstone Lake, YNP, Wyoming, USA - YL17G14_0 | ecosystem: Environmental > Aquatic > Freshwater > Lake > Sediment | place: USA: Wyoming | collected...
AAATCAATTATTGGTGCTACAATCTATGTAGCCTGGGCAAATATACAAGTTAGACTAAGAGGAGCAAACAAAGAATGAAAACAAAAACAATTCACCAGACAGTGACGTTTAAAGCGACTTCACATGACATATACGAGACGCTTATGGATGCGAAAAAACACTCGCAGCTTACCGGTTCTAAGGCCCAAATAAGTAAAAAAGTGGGCGCCAAATTCAGTATTTATGAGGGTGAAATCCAAGGTGTAAATCTTGAGCTGGTGCCCGACCGCAAGATTGTTCAGTCCTGGCGGTACAGCGATTGGCCTGAAGGCCACTATTCAAAGGCTACTTTCTTGCTCGAAGAAAGTAAGGGCGTAACGAAACTCACTTTTACCCAGACCGAAGTCCCGGAGGAACTTTACCAGGATGTGGCACAAGGCTGGCGTGACTATTACTGGCAGCCGATGAAAGAGATGCTGGAGAAGCCACATAAATAGCAGCCGCCGAGATGCCATCATGGGTCAAATGGCTGACGAAGATTAGCCGCCCCTGGCAGCGACGATAAGGGTTCCCGGGCCGCCGTGAACGCCCAAACCGGCACCTACTCTGAACATCTGAATTCGTTTCTCATCGATGACAGAAGCCAGGCGCTGCTTAAGTGCCTCAGCCTCCTCGAAAACTGTGGTATGCGATATACCCACTTCTTGCAGATTCGGATACCTCCTGGCGAACTCGAATAGTTGGTCTATGCCCTTGGTATAAGAACGGGCCATAGCTGCCTGAACAAGTTCACCATCGCGCATTTTAAGTATAGGCTTTACGTTGAGCAATGTGCCTACCAGCGCCTTTGTCTTGGTGATACGCCCGCCCTTGAGCAGATATTGCAGGGTTTCCAGCAGCGCCCTGACCTGAGTATGACCAACTGCCTTACTGGTCTCCTCTAAAACCTCCGACAGCTTGCCACCGCTATTGGCCACCCGAGCCGCCGCCAAAACTATGAGCCCCAGACCTACTGATACAGACATGCTATCCACTACATATACTTCACACTTGGGCTTGGCTATCTCCAGCCCCTGGAGCGCTGCGTTATAGGTGCCGCTAACCTTAGTCGGTAGATGTATAGAAACAATAGCCTCAGCGTCTTTGGCAAGGGCGGTATACGTCTCAGAAAAGTCAGCCGGTATCGGCTGCGTGGTAGTGGGATAAATCGGACCTTCCACCAATCTCTTATACAATTCATCCGGTCCTATGTCCACTCCATCTTTGTAGGCTTTATCGCCAAAATAGATATAGACAGGGACGACAGCGATGTCCAGTTTCTTAGCCAGATCGAGTGGTATATCCGAGCTGCTGTCAGTCACAATCTTTACCGTCAAAACTCACCTCCCAATACTTCCGTAGTAAAAGTCACAAAATTGTACCTGCGGTCAAGGGTAAATGCAATACCTTGCTCTACTATGGTATCGTGGACGCAAGAGATAGAGAAGCGTTCTATTCGTGGCGCAGAGATTCAATGGGGTCGAGCCGAGCAGCCCTGAAGGCGGGGTAGGTGCCGGATATCACGCCAATTCCGATGGATACCGCCAGCGCCAGGATGACAACGCCGGCCGAAATCTGAGCCCCAGCGGTTAACTGTCCCAACGGAACGTTGCGCAAAAACAGCGATAGTATCAAAGCCAGAAACAGGCCAATCAAACCACCGGAGAGACTCAGTACCGCCGCTTCGATGAGAAATTGAACCAGAATATCGCGCCTTTTAGCACCGATTGCTTTGCGTATGCCGATTTCACGCGTGCGCTCCGAAACTGATACCAGCATTATATTCATGATTCCGATGCCGCCTACAATTAGCGAGATGGCGCCAACGCTACTCAGGAAAAATGAAAAAGTAGCCAGAGACTGCTGAAATTCATTAAGTACCTCGCGCATATCTCTGATTTGAAAATCGTCCGATCCGCCAGGCATTGTGTAATGCCGCGCTCTCATTATAGACGTAATTTCGGCAATAGCGTTATCCACCTGGTCGGAGCTAACTGCCTTTACCGCAATCGTCTGGATATTATCGCCGCCTGATATTTTCGATTGCATGGTCGTCAGCGGCATAAGTATAAAGCTGTCTCCCGTAAAACCACCCATCTTCTCTATAGTCCCGACAACCTGGTATCTGCCGCCGGCGATACGTATGCTATTGCCCACCGCAGACTGGCTGCCGAATAGGTCCTGGGTCGTCTGCCAGCCAAGTACCACCACATTGTCCCTGGCTGCCACGTCCTGGTCGGTTATGAACCTGCCATCCGAGAGCGTATATTTTTTTATCTCGCCTATTACCGGCGTGATTCCGGTGGCCTGCACGTTTACATTGTTATTTCCGTAAGACGCACTAACTCCCTTGTTGAGGGTCGGTGCAACTAAAGCTATTGCCGGAGCTAATGATTTATCTGCCAGTGCCTGCGCATCATCAAACGTTAACGGACGAATAATATTTACAGTTTTATCTGTGGTGCCGGACACGTAAAGAGCGCTGGCTCCCAGATTTTCAAACGTTGACTGCAAACTACTCTGGAACCCATTGCCCAGAGCCACCATAAGTACCACGGCGCTGACGCCAATGATAATTCCCAGCATCGTGAGCGACGACCGTAATTTATTGGCAAATATGGATTTCCAGGCGGTCCTGACGCTCTCCAATATATTCATCTCTTTTTTTCCTCGATTATCTTCCCATCTCTGAGATAGATTGTCCTCTCGGTAAAGGACGCGATATCTTCTTCATGGGTAACGATGATGATAGTGATACCTTTTTTACGCTGCTCGAGCAGAACATCCATAATAGTGTGGCTCGATTGAGTGTCCAGGTTGCCTGTCGGCTCGTCGGCAAGTATTATCAGCGGGTTATTTATCAGGGCACGGGCGATTGCCACTCTCTGTTGTTCGCCACCCGACATTTCGGTCGGGCGATGTTTCGCCCTGTTGCCGATGCCGACCGATTCCAGAGCCTCTAGAGCACGCTCTCGCCTGTGACCATGACCGGCATATACCATGGGCAACTCTACATTCTCCAGCGCCGTCATTTTAGGCAAAAGGTTGTAAGACTGGAAAACAAAACCCAGTTTCCTATTTCTTATCACTGCCAGTTCGTTGTCATTGAGGCTGGAGATATCCTGCCCTTCCAGGCAGTAACTTCCACCGGTCGGCCGGTCCAGGCAGCCGATTATATTCATCAGGGTGGACTTGCCAGAGCCCGATGGCCCCATGATGGAAACCGCCTCACCCTTGTTGCAGCGAAAAGAGATTTCGTCTAAGGCAGTCACCTTCATCTCGCCTATATCATATATCTTGCTTACATTGTTCAGTTGTATCATGCCGTCTGATTCAACCATGCCATAACACCCATTCTACAAAGATTATACAATATAAGGTCGGCCTACTAACGTATAGGGATACCTACACCTCGCGCCCCCTGCCGAGAGGCACCGTTACTCGTTGTCGGCGGAGTTCCTGATACCGTGACCTTGTCTCCCTCTTTTAATCCCGATAACACCTCAGCGTACTGAAAGGTTTGCTGTCCCAAAGTAACCGCCTTGTACTCGGGTTGTCCCGTCGTTGGGTTGATTACCGCCACCACAGGTCCCTCAGGCGTGTTGACAATTACCGATACGGGCACCAGCAAAACGTTCTTAGCGCTGTATATGCTTATATCGGCTGTGGCGCTTAAGCCGCCTCTGAGCTCAACATCAGTCGGGTCCAGTTGAATGGTAATAGCAAATTTAATAACGTTGCCGGACTGTGTACCAAAGGGAGAGATAAATTTAACCCTCCCGGTAAACACCTTGTTCGGTATGGCATCCACAGCGATGGTCACCTTTTGCCCGGGTTGGACTTTCATAATGTCTATTTCGTCAATCAGTCCTTCAAACCTTAGGGAGTTTGTATCAACCAGCGTGATGGCTGTCGTCGATGAATAGGTCTGGGCTGATAATACGGAAGATTTCTTGAGGTTCACGCTGACTACCGCGCCGTCGGAAGGGGCTATGATGGCCGTATTCATGATAGCCTGCTTGGCCTTATATAGAGCTATCTGGGCACTTTGCAGGGCGAGATTGTACTGCTGCAACGTCTGCCAGTTAATGCCTTTTCCAACCACAAAGAGTGACGTCTGATTTTCCAGCACGTCTCGGCCGACGAGCAGGTTAAGCTGGGTAATATACAGCTTTTTAGCGGCTTCAATCGGCTCAGGATTATCTTGCGCCAGATAGTCCTGCAGGTCCTGCAAAGAGCGAATAGAGGACTGCAGAAAATCGACACTGGTAGCGGCATCCGGATATTCGAACATCTCGCTGCCCTTAAGATATACCGTGCTTTCAGCCAGCTGGTAAGCCGTAAACATTTGTTGCTGTGCGGCATCTAATTTAGACGCCACTTTGTCATACGCGCCGACCTTCATATCATTGCTTATGTCCAATAGCCTCTGCTGATATTTCTGCAGGTAATCGACCACCGCCGCATCAGTGGGATTCGGAGATTTAAAGCCGCCTTCGTAAAGCTCGGGATAGTAAGTCGAGTTTATCTTGGCTCCAGCCAGTGCGGCGGCATTGGGCTTGGATGCAATGAGGTCCGCTCCTACTTCGACGTCGAAATAGGTCATTACTAAATCGTGGCCGGCGTCTTTGTAATTCCCCTGCTTGAACTCGTTAACCGCGGTATCCAAATCTTTTCGTGCCTGTTCCAATATGCGGGGCACGCTCAAATCAGGGTAGGTATAAGGAAGATGGTCGCAGCCCGCCGCAGCACTGTCGGTCTTCGACTGAACGGTGATGTTATTCTGCGCCGTCTGTACATTTAACAGGGCGGTTTTGATGGCGTTTCTCTGCGACGTGTCATCGAGCAAAGCCAGTAAGGCACCCTGCTTTACTTTATCGCCTTCCTCAACAAATATTTGTTGCACCTGCCCGTTGGTACCAAAGCTCAAATTATACTCATCGGGCATGGTAAGGTGACCATCAGAAGATACGTTGATATTAAGGTCTCCCTTTTTTATTTCAAAAACCTGACCGGGGGTAGTAGTGGCTGCGCTCTTGCTGCAGCCACCTAATAGCAGAAAAGCCAGAACTATGCTTATTACCAGTACGGCTATCAGACTCTTTTTCATCTTATTATCTACCCGACGGCGGTGGCGGCCCCGCTCCTCGTGGGAGACCCTTTACAATAGGCGCAGCATTTGCCGTCTCTACAATTATCACCTTGTCGCCTTCCTTCAAGCCGGACAATACCTCGGCAAACTGCAAGTTTTGACTGCCCAGCGTGACCTGCCGCTTCTCCTGCTTGCCGGTAGCTACATCGACTACCGTTACGAAGGAGCCCGCGGAAGTGGTGGTAACTGCCGAAAGAGGCACCAGTAGTGCATTTTCAACAGTGGATATAGCGATGTCAGCCGTAGCAGTGAGTCCACCCTTGAGCGCCACCTCCGTAGGGTCGAGCAAAATGGTTATGGGAAATTTGACAACGTTATTGGTGTCCGGCGTGCCGAATGGTGAAATGAATGACACCGTTCCTGTAAAGGTTTTATTTGGTACCGCATCCACTTCAATCGTCGCCTTTTGACCCGTCTTTATTTTCAAAATGTCTATTTCGTCAACTTTCCCCTGGAATTTAATCTGGCTGGTATCGACAAGTTGAACAGCGGTCTTGGAAGCGTAGTCGATGGCAGACAGTACGTCGTTTTTCTTAACGCCCACGCTGACCACAGTGCCATCGAAGGGCGCCAGTACTACGGTCTTGAGGAAATCGTCCTTCGCGTTGCCGAGGCTAACTAAAGCGTTTGCCAGGTCCACGTGGTACTGCTGCTCATTCTTCAGAGACAGACCATGCTGCAATACATAATCATTGCTGCCCAAAATGCTGTTGCAGATTTGCATATAATGCTGCGCAATTCGCAGGTTGTCATTTAATTCGGGTGAGGCAAGGCCGCCGGTCTCAATGCCTTTCAGAGCGGCACTCAGCTTGTCGGCGGCGGCGCCGTAAAAATACAGGCTGATATCTTTGCCATAAATGGTAGAATAGTTATGTGAGCTTATCACGTTTATGTTTTGAATAACTGTCTTGCCTATGTTGCTAACCTGCTTTAAAAGCGGCGCAAACATGGGGCCGGCTGCCTCGTATTTGCCCTGTGCGATGGACGAGCGCACAGCCTCGATATCTGCCTGGCCCTGCTTTATCGAGTCAACCACCTTTCGCAGCTGCACAACATAGTGGATGGCCCATACATCGTCCGTTTGTGTCTCCAGTTTCGCTATGCCGGCTTCGTCATCGGGGACAAACGGCGCCATGTTGCCCAGGCCCGATTTCGGGTTGTTTATAGTATCCTCCAGTATCTGTATGCAGGCTTCCAGGTCGGATAGTGCCACATACAGTTCCGATGCCGCCGCCGCATAATTATCGGTCTGGTACAGCCAGTACGCCCTGCTGACCTCGTCCTGTGCCCAATTGAAGGCTGACATAGCCGTAGCATTGGGATACCAGTATGGAGAACTGGTGTCCAGATTGGCATCGGTTCTACTGTAAAGATACTCGGTCTCGGTCACTGACAACGTCAGCACTGTTGTGGTCACCGATGTAAAGCCTGGCGGGGGACCGAGGTTTTGGACCACCGTGGTCTGTGTAGTGGTTGCTGTCTGAGTCACCTGCGTTCCCTGTAAACCCAAATCATCGGTCGTCGTCTTTATTGTTGTCACTGTAGTGGGCCCGGATGCAGGGGGAATGTTAGTGTCAGTGGTAAGATATACTTCTGTGGTTTGTGTTGTTGGGGGGATAGGCAATGGGTTGGGTCCACTTAGAAGGTCCTGCTCATAAATTACAGTCCGAAACTGGGGCAGCAACGGCACGTTTTCATACAGCTTGCTTAAAACCGTTTGCACATTGTTGTTGGAGGATTCGACACCCAATTTTGCATTGGTATTATCCAGCGTAGCTAGTATTGTCCCTTCCTTGACGACATCCCCCTCTTCCACGAAAACATCCTTGACATCTCCGGGGGCGCCAAATAGCAAATTATATGCCTGAGGCATTACCAGGTTGCCGTCTACCGAGGTGGAAACTGTCAGATTGCCTGGCCGCACCGTGGCCACCTGGGTGGCTGCTGCCGGCGTCGCTGTTTTTTTGGCGCAGCTAATACCGGAAATAAGCAAAATAGATATGGCGATGAAGATAACTGACCTGTCAAGTATTTTGGTCACGCTCGTATTTTGTTTGGCTATTTTCAATGAAATTTACTCTAACAGGAAAATATTAAGATATTATTAAGATAGCAATTATTTTGGCGATAATAAAAGTGAAACGACTTTCTATAACCTATTTTGCGCAAGTTAACATTATACGTCTCAACCGTTTATTTGGCAATTGTTAGACCAAGCCCGCTCAGAATCTCGATGAAATCGCATAGCCAGTTTGATACCAGCAAAAAGAAGAGGGGAATTCTTCCCCTTTTCTACGACCGATTCTAACCGTTATTATAACAATCGATTATTTTCTGAATTAAGTCTTTTTGTAAAATCTATGTAAAAATTTAGCAAAGATGAACTGAATAGTGCCAGTGATTTAGTCTGGCGCTTGTTCACCGTCTTTACGTTAAACACAGCGGCGACGATTTACCGGCCACTTAGCCGAGCTGGTTTCTGAACCAGGCGGCTATTACCGACAGCATGAGGCTGAATGAGCCGAAGCCAAAAAGGGCAGTCATCCTCGACCCGCCCCAGAACATGGCTAATCCAGCGAAGCCCATCAGCAGTCCCAAACAGCCCACCACAAAAAGTATCCACACAGATATGGTCACCAGCGCCAATAACATTTTCGGCATTGTTACTCTACCTCCTTTTATAACAGTGAATTAGCTTGGAACAATTGTCCCAAACTGAGCTATTCCACGAATTAATAGTGCGCTATTTACACGGCAATATTACCCGGCAGCTTGTTACAAAGTCATAAAACGATAAAGGAAAAGCTTAAGAAATCATAACATTTTACCAATATACTTCTAAATTCAGCCGGCAGGGTATTGACAAGGTCTATTTGATATGTTATTATATGGTATACGGTAAGCGGTTGCCGTATACCATATAAAGAGGAAAATACGATGAAGAGAGTCTATGTGCAAGAGGAAGTATGCATGGGCTGTGGTCTTTGCCGGGTTTATTGTCAGGCAGAGCATTCCAGAACTAAAGATGTAATCAAGGCATTTAAAAAAGAAAGCCCCCGTCCGGTACCCAGAATCCGCGTAGAAAGAAAGGGTGAAATTTCCTTCTCTCTTCAGTGCCGGCATTGCGACGAGCCATGGTGCGTTTACTCATGTCTTACAGGCGCTATGCAAAAGGACCCGGTCACGGGCGTAGTTACCGTGGATACCCAAAAGTGTATGGGTTGCTGGACATGTATATTAGCCTGCCCTAGCGGAGCATTGACCAGAGACAATGGTAAAAAAGTTGTCGCCAAGTGTGACCTGTGCCCGGGACGTGATGTGCCGGCTTGTGTAGCTAACTGCCCGAATGAAGCGCTGGTATTTATAGAAGATGGCGCAGTCAACGAGCTTGCGGGGGTAAAGAGTTGAAAATACAGAAAGGCAAACAGATAAAAACAATTGCTATAGTTGACTACGGTGCCGGCAACCTGGGCAGCGTGGCTAATGCGATTGTCAAACTCGGTTATGAGTCAAAGGTTACTGACAGGCCGTCAGACGTGCTCAGCGCCGCAGCAGTTATTCTGCCCGGCGTTGGCGCGGCAGGCGATGCCATGGAGAATCTAAAGGCAATAGGCATGGCTGATGTAATTCGCCAGCTGATTGATGTCAAACGGCCTCTCTTCGCTGTCTGTGTTGGACTGCAACTCCTATTTTCCAGCACGGAGGAGGGCGGATGGCATGAATGTTTAAACATCATTCCCGGTACGGTGAGGAGACTACCTGCGGGCCTCAAGATTCCACATATGGGTTGGAACCAAGTCAAGCAGATAGTTAAGCATCAGGTCTTCGATGCTATACCGGATGAAGCTAACTTCTATTTTGTTCACAGCTACTATGTTGACCCGGAGGACAAGTCAGTTATAGCCGGCACAACAGATTACGGCCCGTCTTTCGGCAGCGTGATTATCAGGGACAATCTGGTAGCGACTCAGTTTCACCCGGAGAAAAGCGGCAACTGGGGTTTAAGGATGTACTCTAACTTTTTAAAAAAGGCACTCAGCAAGGAAGGGTGACATGGCAACTAAAAAAGCGCTCAGCACTAAATATTTAATCGTGGGTAACTCAGCCGGCGGCATCGGGGCTGCTGAAGCTATACGTGAGGTTGATAAGAAGAATTCCATAATAATAGTCTCCGATGAACCGTACCCGGCTTATTCACGCCCACTTATCTCTGAATACCTGGCTTGCGAGCGGACCGTTGAGGAGATGCTTTTCCGTGCCGCTGATTTCTACAGCCAAAATAACATCGAGCTTATGCTGGGCAAGACCGTAAAAAGTCTGGACTTGCCGCAACGACGTGTGGAGCTGAGTAGTGGCGAAAAAATCACCTGGAAGAAGCTATTACTGGCCACTGGCGGCATACCTATCGTCCCCAAAATGAAAGGCTTAAATAAGAAAGGCGTATTTAAGTTCCTGACGCTCGACGATGCCAAGGAAATTAATAAGTTCTTGAAGGATTATAGTCGAGCTGTGGTAATAGGCGGTGGACTTATCGGCGTCAGCGTCAGCGAAGCTTTGACCAAACGGGGTGTCACGGTCACCATCGTAGAAATGAAGGACAGAGTATTAAATACAATACTTGATGAACGCGCGTCTTCAATAGCCGAAGACATGCTCACCGAATCTGGCATCAGGGTCATCGTCAACAACACGGTGTCGGAAATCATCGGGGAAACAGCTGTAGAGGGCGTTGTCCTAGATAGCGGCGAGACAATCCCCTGTGACCTGGTTGTCATAGCTATAGGTGTGTTACCACGAACTGAACTTGTGCAAGGTACTGAAATAAAAGTGAACCGAGGCATAATAGTGGACCGGTACATGGCTACGAGCTACCCGGATGTTTACTCCTGCGGCGATGTAGCCGAAGCTTACGATTTCGTTTTTGACACAAACCGGCTGACACCTATATGGCCCAATGCGTATATCGGGGGCAGAGTCGCCGGCTCTAACATGGCCGGTATCAAAAAAGAATATCTCGGCGGCACGGCCATGAATTCAGTCAATTATTTCGGCCTCGATATAGCAACAGCAGGAATTGTAAATCCCATCGATGGCAGCAACTACGAAGTCATTACCATATCTAAGGATGGCGTCTATCAGAAGGTGATGTTAAGTGATGGGCTTATAGTGGGGATGGTCTTCGTTAAGGATATTGAGAAGTCGGGTATGATTTTTGGCTTGATGAGAGACAAGGTCAATGTCAGCGACTTTAAGCAGGCACTTCTGACCGATGACTTTGGACTGGCATATCTGCCCCAAGAGCTATGGCGGGAGCGTTTAGGAAATGTGTCCCTGCTGGTGGCCAAACATTAAATCCTGGAGTATTGAGATGAAAGATATTACGCAGATTAATAATCCCAACTTCGACGACAAAGTAATCGACGCCTGCTCTATCTTTGGGATGATGGACACTACAGGCAAGTGTTTTTCGGGAAAGGACATAATAAAAGCCATCGCTAATATGCATGTCCGCGGCAATGGGCTCGGTGGTGGTTTTGCTATTTACGGATTGTACCCGGAATATGCTGGCTTGTATGCTTTCCACATAATGTATTTGAGCCGCGAAGGGAAGACGGAAACAGAGGACTTTCTGAAGCAGAAATTTCAAATAGTTCGTGACGGTGTAGTACCGACCCGACCGACAGCCGCCATAACGAATCCGCCTCTGGTGTGGCGTTATTTCCTGGAAGTGAACCGCCGTGAATCCAAGGGGCAGTCGGACGACGATTATGTTGTAGCCAGGGTCATGGATATCAATACTGATATTAAAGACACCTTTGTCTTCTCC
>Ga0315295_10005323_pt1 | contig 10996 bp, 8 predicted proteins | sample YL17G14_0_MG_FD_204453 | JGI IMG/M metagenome (GOLD analysis project Ga0315295, IMG submission 204453) | Sediment microbial communities from Yellowstone Lake, YNP, Wyoming, USA - YL17G14_0 | ecosystem: Environmental > Aquatic > Freshwater > Lake > Sediment | place: USA: Wyoming | collected...
TAGTTATGAAAGCTTTGGATGACATTGGGTACCGCGACTGGGAAACTATTGAGTATCCAGGCGGCGATACCCCGGAAGGGCTCAAAGATCTTTGTGACAGGCTGAAAAATATTCTTGCAAGTTAATTAATGTTTTTTAAGAACTTACGCAGAGGAGATCAAGAGAACCACAGAGAGGCACAGAGGTTTTTCTCCGTGAAACTCTGTGCTCCTCTGTGGAACTCAGTGTAAGTTCTTTATTCCCTTTTATTATTTATTTTATTCAGTATAATTCTTCATTTATAGGTTGATCCAAAACATTTAAAAATGAAAAGGAATATATTACCATCTTTATTAATTATCTCTTTATCAGGAATTTGTTTTTCTTCCTGTTCAAATAAAGATTCCCAGGCAGTCAAATCCGGCCATGAATATAACAGTTACTATTCAGGTGAATATCTTGCGAGAATTGCATTCCCCATAGGCGGAATAGGGGCAGGGATGTTCTGCCTCGAGGGTACCGGAGCAATTTCACATATGTCGGTCAGGAACCGCCCGGAGATGTTCAACGAGCCCTGCATGTTCGCCGCCATATCCGTCAAAGGACTTGAGAACGGAACGAAAATACTTGAAGGACAGGTTCCCGCCTGGAAGCATTTCGGGCAGCCGGGCTCGGGAAACGGCTCATCAGGAGCCAGTTACGGCCTTCCGCGTTTTGAGAATGCCAGCTTTCTGACAAGATTTCCTTTTGCTGAGATCGATCTGAGCGATAAGGACATTCCCCTCGAGGTTCAGATCAAAGGCTGGAGCCCCTTTATACCGACCGATGCCGATAATTCCAGCCTTCCTGTGGGGGCCCTTGAATATGCATTTAAAAATACCTCGAATTCCAAAGTCGACGCAGTCTTCTCGTACAACACAAAAAACTTCATGAGGCAATCCGGCGGAAAAGCGACGGTCAGACCGGTTGCCGGTGGATTTATCCTGTCCGAAGCCGGCACAAAAGAGAATCCGGAAAAACAGGGTGATTTTGCAATATTCACCACGGAACCGGGAACAATTGTCGATCATTGCTGGTTCCGCGGCGGCTGGTGGGATCCTCTCACAATGACCTGGAATACGATTATGAAGGGAGAAACAAGGAACACTGCTCCGGTAGATCAAGATGCACCGGGTGCGTCACTCTATATCCCTGTTACTGTAAATCCGGGTGAGACAAAAACAATACGGCTTATGATGGTCTGGTTTGTGCCGAATACAAACATGAAATACGGCCAGGATTCCCAGGAGCCTGATGATGAAGTGTGTGCAGATTCCTTATGTTCATGCCATGATCCATATTATAAGCCGTGGTATACCGTAAAATTTGCCACGGTAAATGAAGTCGCCGATTTCTGGAAAACTAATTATAAAGACCTTCAGGGAAAAAGCGAACTTTTCAGCAATGCATTTTACAAATCCACTCTTCCCCCCGAAGTCATTGAAGCGGCAGCAGCCAACCTCACAATACTCAAATCGCCGACATGCCTGAGGCAGCCTGACGGGAAGCTCTGGAGTTGGGAAGGCTGCAGCGATAATTCGGGCTGCTGTGCAGGATCATGTGAGCATGTCTGGAATTATGCACAGGCTGTACCGCATCTCTTCCCGAAACTGGAAAGGAGTCTTCGCAATACGGAATTTTTTCCTAACCAGGATAAGGAGGGTCACCAGACCTTCAGGGCTGCATTGCCCATAAGACCTGTTGCAACTACCTTTCATGCCGCTTCCGACGGACAGTTGGGAGGGATAATGAAAATGTACCGCGACTGGCGTATATGTGGTGATACAGAATGGCTTAAGAAAATGTGGCCTAAGGTCGTTGAGAGCATGGATTACGGAATCAGAACCTGGGATCCAAGGTTTACGGGCACGCTTGAGGAACCGCACCATAATACTTACGACATTGAATTCTGGGGACCCGATGGCATGTGCACCAGCTTTTACCTCGGAGCACTGAAGGCCTTTTTGGAAATGGGGAAGTACCTCGGACATGATGTAACAAGATATGAAGAACTTTATCTGAAGGGAAAGCAGGCTATCGAAAATGACCTTTTCAACGGCGAGTATTTCTACCAGAAAATAAAATGGGAGGGACTCAATGCCCCTGATCCGGTTAAAGCTGCTGCCAAAGCCTTTGATACTGAATATTCTGAAGAAGCATCAAAAATACTTCAGGAGGAGGGACCCAAGTACCAGTTTGGAACAGGCTGCCTTTCGGACGGTATCCTTGGTGACTGGATAGGTGAGGTCTGCGGTCTGAAAAATATTGTCGATTCAGCAAAGGTTACAAGCCATCTGAAATCAGTTTTCAAATATAATTTCATGAAGGATCTTACCGATCATTCCAATCCGCAAAGACCTTCGTATGCCCTTGGAAATGAGGGCGGTCTGCTGCTATGCTCCTGGCCGAAAGGCGGGAAACTATCACTCCCTTTTCCCTATAGCGATGAGGTGTGGACTGGATTTGAATACCAGGTGGCCTCTCACCTGATGATGATGGGTGAAGAAGATAAAGGTCTGCAGATTGTCAGAACAGCACGTGACAGGTATGACGGGAGGATCAGGAATCCGTTCAACGAATATGAATGCGGACACTGGTATGCACGGTCGATGTCGAGCTATGCACTGCTCCAGGGATTGACCGGTATCCGTTATGATGCTATCGACCAGGTAATGTATATCAATGGTCATAAAGGCGATTTTACATCATTCATCTCAACAAACACAGGATTCGGAAATGTCGGAATCAGGAATGGAAAACCATTCATTGAAGTTGTTTATGGCGATATTACAGTTAATAAATATATTTTGAGATAGGGAACCATAAGAACTTACACAGAGTCCCACGGAGGAGCACAGAGTTACACGGAGAAAATCCTCTGTGGTCTCTGTGGTTCTCAGGATTTCCTCTGTGTAAGTTTTTCAAATATTAACCATTTAAAGAAGCGTAATCCCTACCTCGGCACCTTTTCTCTCAGCGGAGACATATCCTGCGTAAATTGTCGCAATAACATCAGATGCCAGGCTGCTGTTGCTTTCAACAGGATCGCCGAAAGCAGCTGAGCGGTAGAAGGCTTCCATCTCATGCTGGTACCCTGTGAACCAGCTTTCATCGGGCGAAACCAGCGACCAGCCCTGCTTGGTCTCAGTTTTTTCGACGATATAAACATCCTTAAAGTGCTTCTCGTCAGGAGTATATGTCTGCATGGCATTGTTCGGGCTGATATTGCAGATTGTCCGATGGTTGTTTGTATTCACCTCAATCCAGTTGTGAACACCTCCGAGCACCAGTTCACTGGCAAAAATATCAGCGAATGTGCCATCTTCAAATACGACATGAAGCAATGCAAAATCTTCAATATCCGTATAGGTCGTTCTCAGGTGCCCAAGATTCCTGAAGTTCTTCATTCTTGTAACCACATGTGTACGTGCTGAAACCGAGGCAGGCCTTATCGGTTTGCCTCCGTTCACTTTCCCATCGACCTGTTTGAAATAGAGTGCCGCAGAAAGCGGATGGCATCCCTTGCCTATCATTGATCCGCCACCTGAAAATTTCCATTGACCGTAAGTCATTGAATGTGAGCCGGAATGAGACTCTTCCGCATGCATCCACAAAACCTGTGCCTTTGTCTTTTCAAGCATTTCTCTTTCTTTCTGGACAGAAGGAGCATAGATCCAGTTTTCAGCATACATTATCTTCCCCTTGCTCTTTTTCTCTGCAGCAAGCATCCTTTTCAGGCTTCCCAGGGTATGTTCAAGTCCCTCCTCCCTCTGGAACATATCGCCATTGAAGCCTTCGCTGCCATCACCGAAGTAGCCTGTAAACGGTTTCTCGACCACCACATGTTTGCCTTTTGCAAGGGCGGCCATTACAATTGGTTCATGTGTCGAAGGCGGTGTGCAGACATGGATCACATCCGAATCATCAACTAAAGCGTCGATACTTTCATAGGCTTTCAAATTACGGGGCTCGGTAAACTGCTTCAGCCTTTCCGCTGTAGGAGAATAAGAACCTGTGACTTCAACACTGACAGCATAAACGCGTTTGAGAGCCTCATAATGGAATCTGGCTGCAAAACCCGATCCGGCAATCCCGGCACGCAATATTTGTTTTTCCATGATTGATTAAAATAATATTATAAAAATAATATTTTGATAATCAGCTCCAGTAATTGATCTTCCACCCATTTTGAATGGCTTTGGCTTTCAGTTTCCTTTCAGGATTGACGCAAACCGGGATGCCTACTTCCTGCAAAGCCGGAAGGTCGGAAAATGAATCGGCATAGTACCAGCAATCTTTCGGATTACTGTTATTCTTTTCACAGTAACTTTTAAGCCGGGTAAGTTTCTCCTCACCGAAACATAGCTTTCCGGCAGGACGTCCTGTAAGGATTCCGTCTGATATCTCAAGTTCGGAACAGATAATATCGTCCATGCCAAGATGAGATGCTGTCTCGCGGCAGATGGGCAGAAGGGACGATGACAGGATGACTGTCTTTCTTTTATTGTCTTTATGCATTTTTAGTTCGTCCCTCGCCGGAGTGAAAACGTTAGGCAATACTTTATACTGAAGCACTTCGGAACAGAGTGCTTCCAGATCATTTTCGGAAATACCTCTGACCCAGGCTGCCATCTCGTAAACGGCGATTGCAGGATCCTTTATACCGAGTCTGTATTCTGCCGAAAGCTTAAGAGCCCTCAGAAGATTTGGAAGGCTCATCAATCCTTTTTTCCATGCTCTCCGGGCAATTTCGGTACCGCTTACAGTACCCGTGATAGTGCGATCGAGATCAAAAAATGCAATACGGCCGGCAGTTTCAGGTTCTTTTGAAGTAATGACCTCCATCAGGATTGTAGATAATGTTAAGGCTTCCGGGAAACAATTTTATATCAAAAGTTTTGGCAAAACTAATCTCACCGTCGACATGATAAGGTACATTCTTGGGGAATTCAAGATTTATTGATGGAGTCTGAAAATATTGAACCCTCTTGTCAAATATATGCTTTCCCTTCGGGACTAAAAGCAATAATCTGAACCTGTGGAACAGATTTAATCTCTTTATTGAGCAAACATCAAGGAGTCCGTCGTTTGCAATAGCTTTTGGCGTGAGAAAAAAACTGCCGGCAAACCGTCTCCCGATGGAGACAGTATTCATAAAGCATTCGGTTTCAAACTTTTGACCTTCACTCACAACCATCATTTTCTTCTCCCTGAAAAAGAGGAGAGTCTTTACAATTTGCCAGATATATTTATCAGCGCCTCCCTTTCTGACTTTGCCATCTTCGGTATAATTTTGTGCTGCGACTTCAGCGTCAAAACCAAGTCCCATGCCATTGAGAAAGATCATTCCGTTTACATATCCGACATCCTGGGCAATCACATTCTTCCTGAAGAATATCTCCCATTCCTTATCGGTATACCTGTTGGGAAACCCGGGGATCTGGTTATAATCATTGCCTGTTCCTGCAGGAATAATTCCCGTGACGACATTCTTATTATTTATAAGAGCCCTGGCTACTTCATTCATTGTACCATCGCCACCAACAGCAATTATATATTTCGTCCCTTTCTCTGCCTGTGCCCTGGCTATTTCAGTGGCATGACCCGGACGTTCGGTAAGAATTATTTCACCGTCAATATTGTACTCTTTCATCTTCTTTTCAATCACCGGGACCATTGTCTTTCCAAAAAGATTCCCGGCGATGGGATTGACTATAAAGACCCACTTTTCTGCATCGTTACCTGCCATAATTATTCTTATTAAATATTCTGTAATCTTTAATTAAGCTATAATGTATTATTCATGATAGGCTGATTCAATGATTGTTTTGACAGTATCTATAATTTCTTTATCGGTTTTTTCTGCCAGGAGCTCAGCGGGTACGGGTTTATGGATAACCACATCGAGCTTTGATCCGAATTTGATATAAAACCGGGTTTTGGGTTTAAAATCATAAAAGCCGTTGAGAGTAACCGGCAGAATAGGTATATTCCTTGCCCTGAACAGATAAATGAAACCACGGTAAAAGGGACTAATCTTGCCACTAGTGGTTCTGGTCCCCTCAGGGAACAGGGCTACAGACTTGTTATTGGCTTTTTCCATCAGCTGTTCCAGCATGTGACGAGTGTTGGTGACTGTAGGTTCCTTGAACGGAACATAATCTATCATCCGCAGAAACCGGCCGAAAACCGGAACTTTAAGAAGACGCTCATGTCCGAACCAGGTCACTTCCGGGTAGAATGATACGATAGCCACTATATCAAAGAGGCTGGCATGATTTGCCAGGAGGATATATTTCTCTTCCTTTTTGATGTTCTCCTTTCCGTAGATCTTCAGTCTTTTGAACATAAAAATAAACACTGATTTGGCCCAGATCTTTATCATAAGCTCTACCGGCCGCCGGGCATTCATCCATGTCAATGGAATTACGATAAGTATACCTATTGCCGTATAGACGTAAAGAATTCCGAATACGGGAATAGTAAGCAGGGTATTTATGCCTGAGAAGAACATCTCAATGGTTTAACGGGAGAAAAATAGTGTATTTTTTCCGATTATTGACAATCAGATGATTATTATGTTTTATTAGTGGTTATTTCCCTGAATTACTGACAAATGCAATTTGTTTGCTGTCGGGCGACCATGAGGGAACGTTAATTGTCCCCTGTCCCCCGTAAAGATAAGCTATAACCCTGGGCTTTCCGCCTGATGCCGGCATCATTCTGAGCATAACACGCTTATAGGAAGGATGTGAGTTCGGGTCAATCTCAGGGGGGAAAGATATGAAAACGATAAGTTTTCCGTCAGGTGAAATATGGGGGAACCAGTCATTGTATTCATCATGGGTAACCTCCTCCCTTTCTGTTCCGTCGGGTTTCATTCGCCAGATATGCATCTTCCCGGTATGGGAGCCGTTGTAGTAGATATATTCTCCATCTGGTGAGTATTCGCATCCGTCTACATGTTCTCCGCTTTTTATATCAGTCAGGGCAACCTCTTTTCCGCCGCTGATTGAATTGCTGTATATATTATATATAGGTATACCGTTTCTCTGGGCGACATATAACACCGATTTGTTATCGGGTGACCATCCGTGCCAGTAGGAGGGCGTATTTTCGGTGATCATTTTTGGTTTTCCGCCATTAAGGGGCAATACATAAACAGTAGATCCGCCACCGGGCATCCCTTCACGTGAGTGGCTGACAGCCAGCAACCTGCCGTTAAATGATATGCCATGGTCATTATTGATCCTGTCGAGTCCGACATCGAGCTTTTCAATTTCTCCACCGATTGCAGGTATCAGATACAAAGAACCATCCATATTGAAGAGAAGGCTTTTACCGTCGGGCATCCAGTTGGGCGCTTCAAATCTGACGGGTTTCTCTAAGATAAGATGTCTTTTACCATCCTCAACATTCATAGTTTCGAGACGGCAGCCCAGGTATCCTTCTTTCCCGGGATTATAATCGTCGCTGACAGGTTTATCGATCCGCAGATTCCAGACCCTTACCTCTTCAATGATATTCGGGTCGTGAGAGCAGATAAACATCCCTGCGAGAACCTCACCCGAAAGATTGTCCATGACATGCGTTCCGATCTCCTCTAGCGGTTCGCCGGTATGAGCGGCTCTCATAATAAATTTACTGCCCGCTCTCTCTATCTGGATGATATTATAAGATGAATCGGCTGCAAATATTTCATCCTGGGGATCTCTCATAGCCGCACCTGCCGTTTCTCTCCACTGCATTACTGTAAGGCCTCTGCCATGCAGGACAGCGGAGATATGAGCAGCCTTTGCGTCGGTCGATTCCCTGACCATGAATCCGGTTTTCCTGTGAGGGTTGGCACCCTTACCGATGAATTCAAAATTTGCTGTAAGGATGAAATCGCCCTTGATTTTATTGTACATGTAATGGAACTCATCCCTTTCGAACCAGATATTGTAGCCTGAGCCCCTGACAATATAAGATTGATTAATAGTATTATAGACGTAAGAACCCAGGTTCTTTGGATTGCCCACATCGGTTTTATTCTGAAAAATATCTGAACGCCGGGATGAAGCATTATCCTGCTGCAGATCAGGATAAAACATCAAATGGATCAGAAGAAAGAAAAAATAGCTCATAATAATTGATGCTTTTACCGATAAAGTTAATTAATTCATATTCTGTTTAAAGAAATTTATCAATTCTGATTATTAAATCGCAGTGCAATCGGTTGCCCAGCTGATTTTTTTTTAATTTTAACCGCTGTGAATGATAGTGAATTATTATATTTAAGGAATATTATTCTAAAAACGAATTATCAAATAAATTAATTATGAACCAGACTCTTCAAACACTCAGCAGATGTGTCGAATTCGGCAAAATCGACATTAAATCTCCATATCCCCCTGAAATGAAAGGGCTTGAAGGTGCTGATGAATTAGCAAAAAAAGCACTTGATGAAGGTGTCAGGCCGGATGAAATACTTGAACAGGCACTTATTCCTGCAATGGCTCTGGTAGGCAACAAATTCAGCAGGAAAGAGATTTATGTTCCCCAGATGCTTATGTCCGCTAAAGCAATGAGCAGCGCGATGAAACACCTGAAGCCTTTCTTTCAGTCAGGCGAGACCAAAAGAAAAGGTAAATTCATTATCGGAACAGTCGCCGGAGATCTTCACGACATCGGTAAGAACCTTGTTGCAATGATGATCGAGGGCGGCGGCTGGGAAGTAATTGATCTCGGGGTTGATGTCAGCGCCGAAAAATTCATGAAAGCTGTAAATGAGAACCCTGATGCAGTGATCGGCCTCTCAGCGCTTCTGACAACAACCATGGAGAATATGAAACGAACGGTCGGTAATCTGAGAGAAAAATATGACGGTTCAAAAATACTGGTAGGAGGAGCTCCCGTTACCATGGATTATTGCAGGAATATCGGAGCTGATTTCTACTCCCCCGATCCCCAGGGAGCAGTGAATTATCTGAATCAAATAGTATCTTAGCGGAAATTTAGTCTATATGATAACTGTTCTTAAAGGCAGGACCAAAGAGGTAATTATTAATACTGATGGTCCTGTTGTCGTTATTGGCGAAAGCATAAACCCGACAAGGAGGAAGAAACTTGTTTCAACATTGCAGGAAGGCAATTTTGAATATGTGATTGAACTTGCAGAAAGCCAGATAAAAGCGGGAGCAGACGTGCTGGATGTGAATGTCGGGTTCCCTGGTGTGGATGACGTGAAACTCCTTCCCGAAACCGTAAAAGTGCTTCAGGATAAATTCGGGATTCCCCTCTGCCTCGATTCACCAAATCCGAAAGCCATTGAAGCTGCATTGAAAGTTGCTGAGGGTAAATGTCTGATTAATTCAGTGAATGGTGAAGAAGCCTCCATGCAAAATCTTCTGCCGGTTGCCAAAGAATACGGTGCGGCAATAATTGGGCTCTGCATGGATGATGACGGTATAACTCACGATCCGGAAAAAAGGCTCAGGATAGCCGGAAAAATAATAGAAAGAGCCGTCGGGGCAGGCATCCCTGCGGAAGACGTTATTATCGATCCCCTCGCGATGGCTGTTAGCGCTGATCCCCAGGCATGCCTGGTCACGCTCTTAACAATTAAGCTGGTTCATGAAAAGCTCGGGCATAACATAACCCAGGGAGCAAGCAATATATCATTCGGATTACCCGACAGGGAATCACTGAATGCAGCATTTATGACACTGGCAATCCATAACGGACTGACATGCCCGATAGCAAACCCGGAAAAGATCACGGCAATTGTCCGTGCAACCGATCTGGTTCTTGGCAGGGACGATTTTGCAGTCAGGTTTGTCGAATACTTCCAGAGCCGCCAATAGAATACTGATGTCCGCAATTAAACCTGCACGCCGCTGGCAGCCTGCCTTTTACCCGTTTAAAAAGGAATCTTTTTCCCGGCGCTGCCTTGCGAAAATCGAGTTGCTGGTAAAAGGACCTCTGTTCGGCTGCCGCATGTGCGGAAACTGCCTCCTTCAGGAAACAGCATTTATATGTCCGATGGAATGCCCGAAAGGAATGAGGAACGGACCTTGCGGCGGTGTTACTCCGGAAAAGAGCTGTTATGTCGATGAAACAAGGAAATGCATCTGGAATGCAATTTACACCAGGGCTCTGAAAAAAGGGAGAGAAGAAAAACTCCTCGAAGTTTTACCGCCTCTCGACTGGAATAAAACCGGTACCGAAACATGGGGCGATGTTATCCGGCAGGTTAGAAAAACAGGCACCGGAACATTCATAACAGGAATACTTTCCGGCGATAAAGTCAGAAAGGACAAGGTCTGGGAAAGCGTCTTCAGAACAGTACGTCAACCTGACTGGTGGGACGGTGATTCCGAATATCATCCTGCCGCATATACCGAGCCGGTATCAAAGCTTGAAGAGCAGCTTAAGAGCGGAAAGTTCACTGTAGCTACCGAAGTCACTCCCCCGCTGGGATCTTCAACCGGCAAGCTTGTCAGCGATATTGAGCTGGTAAAACCCTGGGTGACAGCTATCAACTTCACCGATTCTTCCTCTGCAAGACCGAGAATGTCGAGCATCGCATGCTGCGTTACGGCACACGGACTGAATGCAGATCCTGTACTTCAGATAGCTGCCCGCGACACAACAAGGACAGGGTTGCAGGCTATGGCAGCAGGTATTAACGGCATGGGTATCAGGAATATACTATGCGTCACCGGAGATAATGCACGGGTAGGTCCATCACCGACAGCCGATATGAATTTTGTTGATATAGATTCGATCCAGATGTTATGGATACTGAGGAAAATGAGGGATGATGGCATTTATCTCGATGGGAGAAAAATGAAGGAACCTCCCGGATTCTTCCTCGGCGCAGCAACATCGCCCTTCGCGACTGATCCTGTTTTACAGGCAATAAGAGATCAGAAGAAGGTAAATGCCGGCGCCCAGTTTTTCCAGACAAACCTTATTTTCGAGCCTGAGAAACTGG
>Ga0315295_10005324_pt1 | contig 10994 bp, 20 predicted proteins | sample YL17G14_0_MG_FD_204453 | JGI IMG/M metagenome (GOLD analysis project Ga0315295, IMG submission 204453) | Sediment microbial communities from Yellowstone Lake, YNP, Wyoming, USA - YL17G14_0 | ecosystem: Environmental > Aquatic > Freshwater > Lake > Sediment | place: USA: Wyoming | collected...
AGCATTTTCGGTATGGACTGGCAATATGAAGTTGCGGCAAAGAACCTGGAGGCTATAAGACATGCCTGAGTTCAAATACGCGAAAGGCAGAATTGCGGAATCCATACAATATTTATCCGAGGAAATGAGGGAATTTGAATCGGACTATGCGGATAAAACGTGGACAGATTATCAAAACGACAAGAAGTTCCAGAAGTTAGTGGACCGGACGGTGGAGAACATCCTTACGGCTTTGATCGAAATCTGCGGCACCCTCCTTGTTGAAGAAGGCATTGGGGTTGACAGTTACAGCGACGCATTAAAAAAGTCCGCACAACTGCTCGGTTTTTCAGAAGAAGAACAGGATCATCTATCGCGACTTGCCATCCAGCGTAACCGTCTGGTTCATCGGTATCTGAATTTCCGCTGGCAGGCCATCAAAATGTTTAACGAGAAAAAGCATTTAATTATAAAATTTGCAACTAAGATTCTTGAAAGAGAGAAAAAGAAAGCGGAATAAAAACTTGTAACTCGCAACAGGTATTTTCCTTGTAACCAGTAACTTTCACTTTGCACTTTTCATTTTTCAATTTTCACTTTGCATTTCTATATCGTTCATCCTTGCTCCTTGAACCTTTTTCCTTGAGCCTTGGTCCTTTATCTGATCACTGATTACTGATGACTGGTTACTGTTTTTTAACTCGATAACCCGTAACTCGTAACTAGTAACCTGTAACATTTTTAACCCTAAACACTTTATGATAGCCTCCAACCTCAAGCCTCTGGCTCGGAGAGCGATAGCTATCCTCTAACCTCAACCTTAATAAGGTTGGACCCGTTGAAAAGAAATACGTTTATTGTTAAAATATTTTAAATATCAAGAAGGAAGGTGAGCATTGATGGGAAACATAACCTTTCAAAAAGCTTTGGAAATAGTAGAATCTCTTCCAGAGGAACAGAGGGAATCTCTTATGGATATTGTGAAGCGACGTTTAATAGAGGAGCAGAGGGACCGATTGGCTCAGAGGGTTAAAGAGGCGAGGGAAGAATACAAGCGTGGCAAAATAAGGAAAGGCACTGTTGATGACTTAATGAATGAGCTTTCGAAATGAGAACCTTAATATGGAGCAATACGTTTTTAAAGGTTTTTAAAAGGTTAGTTAAAAAGCAACCAGATCGGCGTGAAGAAATAGAAAAGACTTTAAGGTTATTAGTAGATGATCCTTTCAAACAAAAATTGGAGACCCACAAGCTTAAGGGAAAACTTTCAGGTACATGGGCTTGCAGTGTAGGGTATGACCTTCGAATCATATTTGATTTTGTTAAAGATGAAACAAAAAAAGAAGATGACATTTTTCTAATAGGAATAGGCACTCACGATGAAGTTTACTGATTCTATTGCGAATAAAACTTCAAGGCTTCGCCACAGAAGGACAGCAACAATGCATCTCCGCCGCACTTAATAACTTATTCCCTTAAACTTAACACTCAACACTAAGAAACTGCAGCACTGCATCACAGCAGTACTAAACCCTACATTGAACCCGGAAGAATGGGAGAGAGACTTTTAAAGGAGACTTAGAAAGCCATGAAATGCGCAGTCTGCCAAAAGCAAATGTGTGAGACGGTGGGCGAGATTGACCTGAGAATTGAGGGAAGGCTCTATTTGGTCAGGAATGTTTCGTACGAAGAATGCCCGTTCTGCGGGGAGAAGGTTCTTACGCCTGATGTCGCAAGGGTCTTGTACAATAAGGTCCAAAAGAAGGAATTTGTTGAACAGACTCTTCGTGTCCCAGTGGTGGACGGAACCTACGCTTGAAATGATCTGCCTCACTTCTTAGGATATTATAGGTAAACCCCGTTTTCTGATGGTGCTGGAGTCGGACTGCTGATCGTTGGAAGGTAACAAAGAAATAGAGAAAAGGAGGATGGAGGATGTCACGAGCTCTGAACATTCGAGTAAGACCAGAAGAGATCATCGAGGCTGTTAAAGAAATGAAGAAGAAGGAAAGAGAGGCGTTTTTGGAGGACCTCCTTGCAGCCTCGTCCCCCGATTATCTTGACAGCATCCGGGAAGCTAGAGCGGATTACGCGGCGAAAAGGGTGAAAAGACACGAAGAGGTCTTCGAGAAGTGAAATACCGGCTCGTTTACACACGGAGGGCGGAAAGGAATATACAAGGGTTGGATCCCGGCATAAGAGAACGATTAGGGAAAAGTCTGCTGCAATACAGCGAAAATCCTTTAAAACACGCGGAGAAGTTAACAGGCTCCAGTCTTGGAGACTTCCGTTTCAGGATAGGTGACTACCGGGTTATTTTTGATGTCCTCGGAGATGAAATCATTCTTTTGAGGGTGGGCCACAGAAGGGAGATTTACAGAAGGAGGTAGGCGGATTCATTCCAGCGTTCCTGGTTTCTTTATCCCATGATTTCAGTTTTTTTTCTGTCATTCGTTACTGTTCACTGATCACTGTTCACTTGTGTTTAACTCGATAACCCGCAACCCGTAATTTGACGCTATGCGTTAAGCGCTCTGCTCTCTGCGAGGTTTTGATAGACACCGCAGCACTTATAACTCAACACTCAACACTTAAAACTTATCACTCAATTAACCCAAGCAACCCAAGTAACCCAATGAACCCAAGGTAACCCAAAAGCAACTTGAATATAAAATGTTAGACGTGCTAAAATGAAAAATCAGCGGGCAGGATATCCCCCAGATTATGTTCAAAACGGTGGAGCGGCTAAACTCGGGCGAACTGTAACGTAAAGGAAAAAATCGGCAATCTTTATGGCAGTCAGTCTCCATCCACATGCAAAAGCCCGCGCAGTTGAGCGTGGTGTGAAAGATGCCGAGGTCGTTGCAACCGTCGAAGGAGGAGAACCGTTTTCCGCAAAATATGGGCGAGCCGGCTTTAGGAGGAATTTTCCATTCAAGGGTGAATGGGGTGGCAAACATTACCCGGTGAAGCAGGTGGAAGCATATGCTGTCAAAGAAGCTGATGATTGGATTGTCGTGACAGTGATCGCAAGGTACTTTTAAAGGGAGGGTAGCCAGATATGAGATTCACATACGATCCAAAATACAATATTGCATATTTAAAATTTCAGGAAAAACCCACTGAGGTTCAGACGCTTAAGATCAGCGACGAGTTGAACATCGATCTAGCCTCCGACGGAACGATCTACGGCATTGAATTGTTGAATGCCAATGAGCAAATTAGTAGGCAAGATGAAGGGAAGTTTTTGATGATCAACGAGGTCACCGGGGAAAAAGCCGAGCTTCCATTAAACCGTTAGCAGGCTTTTTGATTTATAGGGAAGCTCCGGGAAATCAAAAAGTGACCAAACTTTGGATTTCAACATTCCAACATTCCTGGGTTCCTGGCTTCCTTATTCGAATATTCCCTAATAACGCCATGCCTGCCCACCGTAAGGCTTCCCGCTTTGCGGGACCATGCTCAAGATCTGTAGGCGGGCGCTACCTTTCCTCCATAGTCTCGGAACTCAGGACGAAGGATGGATGCGCTCTGCTCTATGCGAGCCTTTGATAAAGTAACCCGAGGTCCGGGCAGGTTGACATTTCAGCTTTAAAAGTGTACACTTGCTTAAAGTGAAGGAGGGTGAGTCATGGAAATCAGCGCGAAAGAAGCAAGGGTGAGACTGAGTGATCTACTTAAAAGAGCCGAAAAGGGAGAGGAGGTTTTACTGTTCCGGCGTGGGAAAAAGGTAGCCCGCCTCCTTCCCGCCAAGAAGGTGCAAAAAACTTTACCGAGCTTGAAAGAGTTTCGTGCATCCATCCGGATGAAGGGACAACCTCTGAGTATGGTCGTGGTCAATGACAGAGAAGAGGGACGGTATTAATGGTTTATGTGGATACGAGTGTGTTGGTAGCCTATTACTGCCCCGAACCGCTGAGCGAAAAGGTTGAAGCTTTCCTTACGACGCATGTGCAACCAATCATAAGCGCCCTGACCGAGATAGAGTTATTTTCGGCAGTGTCAAAAAAGGTGCGGACAAAGGAGATAAAACGAAAAGATGCAGGGCGGGTGGTAGCCAGGTTCTTAGCCGACATCGAAAACGGTTATTATACGTATCTCCCTGTGGAAGCATCCCATTATCGGCTTGCGAGAGACTGGATTGGAATGTTTAGTCTTTCACTTAGAACTCTTGACGCCCTCCACCTTGCGATCTCTTCCTCAGAAGGGATAGATATCGTCACAACAGATCCAGGGCTGTTTAAATCCGCTAAAGCCCTTTCAATGAAAGCTATTCTTCTTGAATAACACAATCCTTTAATCTTCTGGCATTTTAATACGCTATGCGTCATGCTCTTTGCGAGCATTTGCCGGTAACCGCAGCACCGCAGATGAGAAAAGTTTAGTTTTGTGTTATGTTGTTATAGGAAGGAAAAAATCATGGAATTGAATATTACCATTGAATTACGGAAAAAAGGAAATTGGTATCTGGCGAGAACACCGGAGTTAGATTTTATCTCACAGGGTAGGACGCGGGAGGAAGCAAAAAAGAATCTTTTAGAAGTGGCAAGAATACAATTTTCAGAAATGAGAGAGATGGGTACTCTTGAATAGTGATTCCAGAATATGACGAAATTGATGTGGAAATTATTAAGAACAACATGAGAACGGTTGGTATGACAAGAGAGCAATATTTTGAATTACTCAGTAAAATTTGACTCAACAAACCCAATAAACCCAAGTAACCCAATAACCCAAGCAACCCAACCAAAACCAAGCAACACAATGAACCTGTAACATGCAACTTCTTCTGAAGATGACTCAGCCAACAAACTTGACAAAACTTATTGGTTTAATTACGATTTTATATGGTACTAATAAAATGGAGGGAAAGGGGATAAATGAAGTCACAAGGAATGGAAGATAAGGAAGAAGTTATCATTGAGAAGTTTCTTCGACTTTCTAAGGAGAAGAAAGAAGCAGTCCTTGATTTTTTGGAATTCCTGGAATCACGTGAGAAGGTCAAAAAGTGGTTTGAGTTTGATGAGTGGGCAATTAATTTGGCAAAACAGAAGGGATTTTATCAATTAATTGATGACGATGTTGCCCGTATCGTAAGCGATTTCAGGAGCGCCAAATCGTGAGGGTTGTCATTGACACAAATGTTCTGATCTCTGCTATCTTTTGGACAGGAAAACCAAAACAAATTCTGAACAAAGTTAGGCGTGAAGAAGTTACCTTTCTTACCTCTGAATTCCTTCTTGAAGAGATAAGAGATGTTCTTACGAGAGAGAATAAACCATTTAAGCTCTCAACCGAGGAGGCAGAACGTATCGTCAAAGAAATGAGAAACCTCGCCGTAGTAATCAAAACCGGCAGCCATTTGTCTATATGCCAGGATGAGAACGACAACAGGGTTTTAGAATGTGCTATTGATGGAAATGCTGACTGTATAATTACTGGTGATTCTCACTTGCTACAATTGGGTTCCTTTCAAAAGATAGATATTATGACAGTGTCAGATTTTCTGGGTTACCTGAAAAAAGGCGGTTGATTTTAAACTCATCATAATAACATTCCTGCTTTCCTGGCTTCCTTATTTTTCCAGTTTTGAATTATAAGTTTTGAGTTTTGAATTGAGTCTTTAAACCACATTTTGCATTTTTCAATTTTCATTTTGCATTTTAATCATCCTTTATCCTTAAACCTTTACCCTTGCTCCTGACAATTAAAAAACGCTATGCGCTAAGCGCTCTGCTCTCTGCGAGGTTTTGATAGACACCGCAGCACTTATAACTTACCCCTCAACACTCAACACTTAAAACTTAACACCTAACCCAAGTAACCCAATAAACTCAATGAACTCAACAAATTCATCCCGTGCAATGCGACCCGCCCTGTGGAGTGAAACAGACAGCTCCATGGGGAGCCTATTTCACTGGGACCCAACAGCATCACATCAGCACTTTTTTTAAATTTTAAACTTAACACTCAAAATATTGACAAACAGGTTTTCATGGTGTATGATGATACACATAAAGAGGTGTTTATATGAGAACAAACATTGTCCTTGATGAAAGCTTAGTAAAAGAGGCCATGAGACTCGGTCGTGCAAAGACAAAGAAAGAGCTTGTGAATCAGGCTCTAAAAGAATTTGTTGAAAACAGGATGCGGCTCAATCTCATGGATTTGGCAGGGAAGATTGAATTCGCCAAAGATTACAATTACAAAGCGCTCCGGATGGGTAAATGATTCTGGTCGATACCTCCGTTTTGATTCATTATTTCATCTCCTCCTCCTTCACGAAGATAACGATTTCGATCTAATGGCCAAAGTCATCCCCTTGAAATTCTTCAATTGATCTGACTTTAACCTTGAACTTTTAACGATTGCTCTTGAACCCGTAACCCGCAACCTCTTTTATTAACAGTCATCATCTCATCAATGATTAACTCAACACTCAACACTCATGATCCCCCTAACACCTTACGCCTTGCGCTTTACGGAGGTTACCTATGCTAATTAAATTCTGTTTCCACTGTAAATACCATGAGATTAGGCAGGAAGACCATGAGAAGATAAGTTGTTGTATCAGGGAGAATTGCTATGCCCAATACTCGAAGTGCATAGCCGGAAAGGCCCTCCACGCATTCCTCGAGCAGGAAAACTCAGATCGCTATAAACCTTTCTCTGCGATCGATCATATTTATCCGGTGGAATAAATATTCAAATGTTCCCTTATATTAAGGTATGTCATTTTGAGCGAAGCCCTGCCAACAAGCAGACAGGAAGCAATCTCGAATAAGGAGTAGGTCAGATGAAAGAAATTCTTGATCAGATGGAAGAGCACATTGCGGCCATCCGAAACCTCCAGAGAAATTATGACTTTCATTCAAAAAGACTTGAAAGATTGATGAAAAGTCTCAATGACCATCACATAGAAAAAAGAGAAGAAGAAAATCGTGACAAATTATCGTCAGAGAATGATAACGCGCCACAGTATTAATCCGTCTATAATTTACCCCTCAACAATGCAACGTTAAGGTTTACATACAATAACTCAAAACAAAGAGACCTTTACCTGGATAACATCCGCCTCGAATAGGTTGAGAATGTGCTCTGCCTGCCATGTGAAATTTCTTAACTATTTCACAATGGCGCCATGCGAGCATTTGGTTTAAGGTTTAACGCTAATCGCTATGCGCTTGGCGCTCTGCGAGCATTTGATAAGGTAACCCAATTAATCCAAGTAACCCAACAAACCCAAGTAACTCTTAACTCAAGGAGCATCTATGCAGCCAACGATTGAACAACAGATTCGAAACTTCATCATTGAAACATTTCTCTTCGGAGAATCGAGCAATGGGTTAAAAGACACAGATTCCTTATTGGAGACCGGAGTCATTGATTCAACAGGTTTTTTGGAACTTATTGCCTTCATTGAAGAGACCTATAGGATTAAGGTCAAAGACGATGAGCTCGTCCCTGAAAATCTCGATTCCATTGCCAATGTGTCTGATTTCATTCGTCGCAAACAAGCTGAGGTTTGAATTGGTATCGTTCATATCTAAGAGCTATGAGCCATGATCTACCAGCTATGAGCTAAGGGCTATCAGTTTAAGACAGGAGGATATAATCAATAAAATGGAAACTCCGAATAAGATCGAATTTAGCAAGGATATTCTAAAGATCAATCCTGAAACTGAAACTGAAAGAACCTGCCAATTCATTAGGGAAATGGCTCATAAGGGTTTTAAAAGAAAAGGGGCAGTTGTTGGTCTTAGTGGAGGTATTGATTCAGCAGTGGCAATTGAACTGACTGTTAAGGCCTTAGGAAAGGAAAACGTATTGAGTCTGTTCCTTCCAGAAAAAGAATCCAATCCAATCAGCTTAGAATACGGACAAAAACAAGCTGCAAAACTGGGTATAGAGACCGTATTGGTGGATATCACCGAAAATTTACAATCATTTGGCGTCTATCAAAAAAGAAACGCTGTAATCAAAAGTATTATCCGAGAATTTAACGATGCATCAAAATTTTATATTTCCCTTCCCCAAAACCTATTAGAAAAAGACCGTATAAATTATCATTCCATAACGATTCAAGACAAAAATGGAAATAAGGAAACAAAGAGGCTTTCGGGGGCAGAATGGCTGGAGATTTCTGCCTGTCAAAATATTAAGCAAAGATCCCGAATGATCCAGCTTTATTATTATGCAGAAAAAAACAATTATATTGTAGTTGGAACGACGAACAAATCTGAATTGATGCAAGGATTTTTTCTTAAGTTCGGCGATGGTGGTGTGGATATAGAACCCATATCCCATCTTTATAAGACTCAAGTTTATCAATTAGCCAATTATCTGGGTGTGATCCAGGAGATCATCGACCGCCCACCCAGTCCAGATACCTATAGTCTACCTGTATCTGACAAGGAATTATATTTCTGTCTGGATTATGAACTATTGGACCTCCTTTTATATGCTTACGGAAATAATGTACCATATCATATTATTGAAACAGTACTTGGTCTTGACCAAAAGCAGATAGATAGGGTTTTTAAAGATTTTAAAGGCAAAGAGCAAGCCACCTGGCACCTCCGTCGATTGCCCCCAACGATAAATCCAGTGTAACTTCTTAAATATAAGAACTTAAAGGAGATACTTGATGAATCTAATATTGAACCAAAAAATATGCTCACAATGTATCCTCCCAGAAAGCTTTCCTGGAATAAAATTTGATGCTGATGGAATTTGTAACCATTGTTCCATAGAAGGACCACTAATCACAAAGACTGCTGAAAAGAAAAAGGAATATCAGCAGAGATTGGATGAACTGATTACAATATTGAAGGGAAAATCTCCCGCTTATGATGCCATTATGGCATACAGCGGTGGGAAAGATTCAAGTTATACCCTGAAACTTCTCCGGGACCACTATGATCTCCGCGTGGTAGCACTGACCTTTGATAATCACTTTATTTCTTCGGTTGCATTAGAAAATATTAAGAACGTCACAGATAAGCTGCAAGTTGATCACATCCGCTTTAAGCCCCCCTGGCCAACATTGAAGAAACTATTTTGCAGGACCGCACAGGAAGATATCTTCCCGCCCCCGACCCTTATTCGTGCAAGCGCAATTTGTACCGCTTGTATCGGACTTGTTAAAAGTTTGGTGCTTAAAACAGCTCTTGAGATGGCAATTCCCCTTGTAGCTTTTGGATGGTCCCCTGGCCAGGCCCCTATCCAATCTGCGATTATGAAGACCAATCCAGCCTTGATTCGCCAAAATCAGGCGGTGTTTAAAAAAGCGTTCCCAGCCGAATTTAATAGTGGAATGAAGCAATATTTTATTCCCGATGTTTATTATGAGAGGGATAAAGAGCGTTTTCCGTACAATATTCATCCTTTGGCTTTTTTCGATTACGATGAGGAAAAGATATTACACGAACTAAAAAATCTGGGTTGGGAGGCCCCACTGGATACGGACACCAATTCTACCAACTGTTTACTCAACGCTTTTGCCAACCAAATACACCTTCAACGCCATGGGTTTCACCCCTACGTGCTGGAAATCGCTAACATGGTTAGGCAGGGGGTAATGAGTCGTGACGACGGGATTGAGAAGATATATACTGAACAAAATCAGAAGATGGTAGATTTTGCGAAGGGAAAGTTAGGTTTATGAGTCTGAGAGAAGACAACGTGCCCACAATGTCTCATGATAGGACTTTAATCCATCACTTTCTGGAGAACAGTGCGGACATGCTGCCGGATAAGATTGCTGTCATACACGAGGGTACCCGGGTCAGTTACAGTCAAGTTAATAATCAGGCTAACCAAATGGCCCACTACTTACTCAAAAGGGGTATTGAAAAGGGTGACCGGATCGCGATTTTACTTGAAAATTCCCTTGAGTATATAGTCAGTTATTACGGAGCGCTCAAAGCGGCCGGAGTTGCAGTCCCACTGAATAATGACCTAAAGCCAGACGCTTTAAATGGGATTTTGCTTGAGATAGAGCCGAAAGCTATTATTTCATCAGCCAAGTTTGAAAAACTCCTGCAAACGGTAAGTCTGAGTCAGTGTGGGGTCCAAGAGCTAATTTTGAAGGCCCCAAGGTTAAGCTGGGGTTCTGTCCCCATTTCCGTTTCGAAGTTAGAAGAGCTGACACAGGGTGGCGCTTTGTCAAACCCGGACATTGAAGTTAAAGATACTGATCTCGCAAGCATCATCTACACATCCGGTTCCACTGGCCGCTCCAAAGGGGTCATGCTGACGCATAGGAATATTGTCTCTAATACGATTTCGATATGTCAGTATTTGTACCTGACTCAGGATGACATTCAGATGGTTATTCTCCCTTTTTACTACGTCATGGGGAAATCTCTCCTGAACACTCATTTTGCCGTCGGGGGTACTGTGGTTATTAACAACAAGTTTGCGTTTTCGGCCTCAGTCCTGAATGAGATGGTTTCCGAAAAAGTCACAGGGTTTTCGGGAGTCCCCTCAACCTACGCTTTCCTTCTTCACCGGTCACCCCTTGCCGCATATCGCGAAAAATTGACTTCCCTCCGGTATTGCAGCCAGGCTGGAGGCCATATGTCAAGAGTGATCAAGCAGGGTTTACGGAACGTCCTGCCGGAACATACCAGCATTTATATCATGTATGGCGCTACGGAAGCCGCTGCAAGATTGTCCTATTTGAAACCGAAACGCTTTGAGGCCAAGATGGACTCCATCGGAAAAGCTATCCCGGGAGTCCTTCTTAAGGTTCTGAATGAAAAAGGGAGGAGGGTCCAAATTGGGGAAATAGGTGAACTTGTGGCATCCGGTGACAACATCATGCAGGGATATTGGAAGGACCCCGAGACGACTGCCAAGATGCTGGATGCAAACGGTTACCATACCGGGGACCTCTGTTATCAGGACGAGGAGGGGTTCTTTTACCTGGTTGGACGCAAAGATAGTTTACTCAAGGTCGGAGGGCATCGCATCAACATCATGGAGATCGAAGACACTCTTATGGGGACTGG
>Ga0315295_10005326_pt1 | contig 10992 bp, 11 predicted proteins | sample YL17G14_0_MG_FD_204453 | JGI IMG/M metagenome (GOLD analysis project Ga0315295, IMG submission 204453) | Sediment microbial communities from Yellowstone Lake, YNP, Wyoming, USA - YL17G14_0 | ecosystem: Environmental > Aquatic > Freshwater > Lake > Sediment | place: USA: Wyoming | collected...
ACTTCCTTTGCCGGGCGCTGTTCGATCTGAATATCCTTGCCGGTCTTGATCCTTAAATCAAAGGTAGATGCCGGGGCTGCCGCATAAAACGGGATTTTATGATACTTGCACAAAACCGCCAGGTTATAAGTGCCTATTTTGTTGGCGGTATCGCCATTTACGGCGATCCTGTCGGCTCCCACAATAACCTTATCGATCCTGCCTTGCGCCATCAATGTTGCCGCCATATTGTCGCAGATCAAGACCACATCAATCCCTTTTCTCTTTAACTCCCAGGTAGTAAGGCGCGCCCCCTGCAATAAGGGCCTGGTTTCCGAAACAAAAACTGCGATAGATTTGCGTTTTTCTTTTGCGCGATAAATCACGCCCAGGGCTGTCCCGTAATCTATTGTCGCAAGTATTCCGGCATTGCAAACAGTCAGAATTGCATCGTTTTTCTTGATCAGCCTGACTCCGAAATCTGCTATCCTTCGGCAGCTGATTCTATCTTCCTCCATTATCTTGCGCGCCTCATCAAGAATCAATTTCTTTATTTTAGGTATGGGCTTTACCTTATTCTTTACCGCTATGCTGCTGACCCTCTCCAGCGCCCAGAAAAGATTTCTCGCGGTAGGCCTGGACGAAGCTAAATACCTGTTCACTTTATCCAATTCTTTGGCGAACGCAGAGAAATCCTTCGCCTTTGATCCTCTTATGCCAAGGTAAACTCCCAGCGCTGCCGCGGCACCCAGCGCCGGAGCGCCGCGCACCTGCAGGACCTTTATCGCCTGCCAGAGGTCTTTCAAGTTGTCGATATAAAGATACCCTAACTCTCCTGGCAATTTTGTCTGGTCGATAAGCCTGATTTTGTTATTATTCCACTCTATAGTTCTTATTTGCATTTTAACCTTCTTTCTATTTCATCAACTTTGATATTTATCTGTTTTCGTATCTGGCGGCAGGAGCCGGGTTTCAATAATCGGAGCACGTTTTTGTATGCCTCGAGGGCTCCCTGATAATCGCAAAGATTAAACAGCGCATCTGCCAGATTATCATATGTCACTGCCCTGTTTGGCTCAAGCTCCAGCGCTTTTTGAAAATATTTTATGGCCTCATTATACTTTCCGATATTGTTTAAAAGCCAACCCTTATTATGATAGATTGTAGCATAATCCGGCTCTACCTCAATCCCTTTGTCAAAATACCGGAATGCCTCATCGATAATGCCCAGCTCCACCATGCACAGCGCGCGGTCGTTATATGCGGCGCCGTCATTAGGATTGAATTTAACCGCCGCGTCAAAATGCTCGATGGCAGTAGTGAATTTCTTATTGAGAAGCTCGATCTGGCCCTTGAAATATTCTATTTCTCCGGGCAGATCCTTTGCCTGCGCCTCTTTCAGGCCCTCTCTGGCTAGCTTCATCGCCTCTTTTTGCGTGCCGTAAGTGATTGCATTATCCAACTTAACCCTAAAGTCACTGAATTCGCATTTTTTACTCATAAGCCGATCATCTTAGCTAATATGCTCTTTTTTACTTTAATCGCCGAGGCGGGGCAAGCCTCCTGGCAGCAAAAACAGGCAATGCATTTAGAATAGTTAATGACGATCCTGTCATTTCTCATGTTTATGGCCTTTGTTGGGCAAGCATCAATGCAGGCTGCGCATTTAATACAATTATCCTGTTCAACGCAGGGGTAATATCTGATGAGTTTCTTGGCTATTTTGACAATGGGTGGCGGTATTTTCTTTTTCAGCGCTGAGGGCGTAGGCAGTAAAAATGGCTTTCCGATTATCTCTTCCATTTTTTCTCCTGATACTGAAATAGAATTAATGTCGGCTGCGCCAAGGCCTCTCTTGTGAGCCTCCCTAGTAGAAAGAATGTCAAAAGGCTTAATGCCCATGACCAGGGCCATGATGCTATCCAAAGCCACGCAATCAGAGCTTGCTAACACCAGATTAAGATTTCTTAGCTTGCCGCCTGTGGCCGGCCCATCCCCCTCCAGCGCCACGACGCCATCCACCAGCGTCAGGGCTGGTTTTGCTTCCTGATAGATATCAACTAAAATCTTCGAAAAATCATTGATATCAAAATAATTCTTGTGCAACTCTGTCTTATAAGTCCCCCAAACCAACCCAAAGAGGTTCTTTATCGCTCCTGTCAGGATGGTGAAGTCATGTGTTTTTAATTTCGGCAGATTGACAAGGTAATCACAATCATCCAGCCAGGTCGTTAAGGGAAACTTTTCCCTCATCCGCCTTTTCTCGAATCTCACCAGCTCAACGCCCTCTTCATGGCATACTCTTTTTATCCCCGTAATCTCATAAACGCCGTCTACATTCTCAATATATTTACCCCAGACGCTCGGCCCATCGCCGACGAATATCTTACAGTTGATTTCTTTCAATAGCTTTATTACCGCGCGCACTACCTCCGGATGCGTGGTAATGCCGAACTCCGGCTCCTTGGCCATTAACAGATTGGGCTTAACCAATACTCTGCTTTGCGGCCTGATAAAAGCAGAAATCCCGCCGATAAGATTTACTGCGTGCCTGGCCGCTTCAAAAACCCGGCCCGGTTCGTAATCATTGCATTTTACAATGGAAACTTTTGAGTTCATCTTAAATTGAAGAACTGCTTAGCATTGCTTGTTGTGGCGGAAGCTATTTTCTCGATGCTAGTTTCCTTGATCCTTGCCACTTCTTCCGCAAGCAGCTTTACATGCAAAGGCTCATTTCTCTTTCCCCGGAAGCCTTCGGGAGACAAATATGGGGCGTCAGTCTCGAGCATCAGCCTCTCTAGAGGCAATAGCTTTACCAAATTCCTTAAATTCTGGGCTTTTTTATAGGTGATGTTGCAAGTAAAAGAAATAAAAAAGCCTAAATCGAGGCATTCCTTCAGGAAATTTTCGTCTCCCGAAAAACAATGCACCGCAGCGCGGATAGGCATAGCATCTTTCAAGAATTTCAGAGTTTCGCTTTCTGCCTGGCGGTTGTGGATGACTAAAGGCAGCTCCGCATCCTTGGCTAATTTAATCATTGAGGAAAAGAGCGCCCTCTGATTCTCCTGCCTGGAGAAATTCTTAAAGAAATCAAGCCCGGTCTCTCCTATTGCGACCACTTTATCCTCTCTAGCTAAATCGCATATAACCTGCTCTGCTTCCTTATTAAAATTATCCGCTTCGTGCGGGTGAACGCCGACTGTGGCATAAATAAAGTCGTATTTTTTTGCCAATTCCAGAGAATTCTTCGAGCCCTCAAGGCTTGAGCCGATATTTATTATATGATCTATGCCCTGGGCCTTTGAACGCAGGATGACTTCTTCTCTGTCCTGATCGTATTCGGGAAAATCCAAGTGGCAGTGGGTATCGATGAATTTAGGTTGTAGGTCGTAGGTTGTAGTTCGTAGGTCGTGGGTATTAGGTCTGGGGTACTGAGTCATAGATTAGGTTTCGATGCGGGGGAATAAAGGATTACCTTTTTTAATTTCTTTTTCTCCAAATTGCTCCCTTATGGAAGCTGCAGTCTGCGGCATAAAAGGAGAAAGCGCCTGTTCCGTCTTTCTTATTGCGCTGACTAAGACCAGGATAAATTGCTTAAGCTCTTCTATCCTGTTTTCTTTGGCTAAATTCCAGGGTTTTGTCTCCTCCACATATTTGTTGGCAAGGCTTATAAGTTCCCATATGTTTTCGAGGCTGGCGCTGAAATTAAGGTCTCCTGTTGCCGACAGATTGAGAGCGATCCCTGAGTCAATATTCTTTATCTTTTCCGCAATGGCTTTGACGTGGCCGCTCTTTGCCATGATATTCTCCTGAGGTATTTTTCCTGCAAAATATTTCTCAATCATGGTAAGCGTGCGGAAAACCAGATTTCCCAGGTCGTTTGCCAAATCACTGTTAAACCTTTTGATTATCCCCCGCTCGGAGAAATTTCCGTCCAGGCCAAAAGGGACATCGCGCAGAAGAAAATACCTGTAGGTATCAATGCCGTATTTATTTACCATATCTATCGGGTTAACTACATTGCCTTTTGATTTGGACATCTTGCCCTCGCCGATCAGCCACCACCCGTGAGCGAAGATTGTCTTTGGAGGCTCTAAATTCAGGGCCTTAAGCATTATCGGCCATATCACCGCATGCTGCCTCAGGATGTCTTTACCGATCAAATGCAGATCAGCCGGCCACCATCTTGAGCTGTATTTGCCTTCAGCATCGAATGAGCCCACGGCGCTGATATAATTGATAAGGGCATCGAACCAGACATAGGTCACGTGGTCCGGGCTAAAGGGCAAAGGTATCCCCCAGCTCAGGCGTTCTTTTGGGCGGGAAACACAAAGGTCGTTCAGTTTATTCAGTTTTAAGAAGCTTAAAACTTCATTACGCCTTATGTCCGGCTTGATAAAATCTGGGTGGCTTTCAATATAATTAATCAGCCACTCCTGGTATTTTGAGAGCCTGAAGAAATAGTTCTTCTCAGTGATCTTCTCTACCGGCCTTTTGCAGTCCGGGCAGGATTTTTCGCTTAGCTGCGCCTCAAGCCAGAAAGTCTCACAGGGAGTGCAATACCAGCCCTCGTATTTATCCAGATATATATCACCGTTCTGATATAATATCTCGAGCACTCTTTTTACGGTATTTACGTGCCTGTCTTCCGTTGTCCGGATAAAATCGTTGTATGAAACATTGAGCTTATCCCAGAGGTCCCTGAACTGAAGAACCACTTTATCGGCAAATTCCTGCGGCTTTAGTTTTACCTCATCCGCTGCCCTCTGAATCTTTTGGCCATGCTCGTCTGTACCGGTTAACAGCCAGACATTTTTCTCTCCCAGAATGCCGCGCATATATCGGGCTAAAGTGTCTGCTGCGATAGTGGTATAAGAATGTCCTATGTGCGGGGAGGCGTTGACATAATAGAGGGGAGTTGTAACGTAGAATTTATTTGCCATGCTCTTTTTCCTTGTAACTGACTTCTATGAAAGGCCCCTCATCCAGTTGAACATATGCCGTGCGCTTAAATACATTTGTGCTTATCACTTTGCCCTTTCCTTGCGGCGTATGCACATGCTCTCCTTCGCGAGGCATGCCTTTTGATAAAATCTTGTATGTCTCATATTCAAAATTAAGGCAGCACATCAGTCTGCCGCACAGGCCCGATATCTTGGGCGGATTGAGGGGCAATCCCTCTTCCTTTGCCATCTTTATGGTAACGGGCTCAAAATCTTTTAAGAATTTTGCGCAGCAAAGTTCCCTTCCGCAAGGCCCGAATCCTCCGAAAAACTTCGCCTCATCGCGCACGCCTATCTGCCTCAATTCAATCCTGGCTTTAAAAATCTTTGCTAAGTCTTTTACCAGATTCCTGAAATCTACCCTTCCTTCTGCTGTAAAGTAAAATATGATTTTAGTGCGGTCAAAGGAATATTCCGCCTGGACAAGCTTCATCTCCAGCTTGTGCTCCCCTATCTTCTTGAGGCAGGCATTGAACGCCTCCTTTGCCTTGTTTCTGTTCTCCGTAATCTGCTTTAAGTCGTTTTCGGTGGCGATGCGGATTATCTTCTTGGACGGATCCTTGGAGCCCGCCTCTTTAGCTGTCTCCGCAGGGGAGACGATCTGACCGTAATCAAGTCCGCGGTCATGCTCCACGATAACATAATCCCCCTCCTTGACTGACAAATTACCGGCGTTATATGTTTGGGCCTGGCCCGAATCTCTTAGCCTTACAGGAATTAAGCCTTCCATAACTGAGCTCCTAGATTATAGATTAACAATTTAACATTGATATTCTGCTCTATCTGCAGGATAGCTTCCGATATCGAATCAAAAATCTCATTCAAATCCGGGAAAGAAAACTTACCCATGACCTTCAATAATTCTGTCTTGCGGTCAGAGTTAATGACTTCGGAATGCGGCAAGCCGACTTTTATCAGATAAATATCCCTGAACCAGGTTGCCAGAATATTAAGGTAGCTGCGTATCTCTTCCTTATTCTGCAACGCCAAACCCTCCAGGCTTAATCTTGGCGAAAGGGCGAATCTGTCGATGACCCTGTTTTTCTGCCGTATTATATCAGCGTCTTTAAATTTTAAGGCATGGCCTAACCTGCCTTCAGAAAAATAAGCCAGAAAATGAGCCAGGTCATTATCAAAGCCGTAATCCCTTTTAAGGAATCCTTCTAATTCCTCCCTCTTGAGAGCGGAAAACTTCAAGATCTTGCACCTGGAGATTACCGTCTTAAACAATAAAGACGGTTTATCAGTGACCAGGATAATCAGACTGTCTTTCGGCGGCTCCTCCAATACTTTAAGGAGGGCATTTGATGACTCCGGATTGAGCCTGTGCGCTTTATCTATTATAAATACTTTCTTCCTGCCTTCGTAAGGCTTGAAACTTATTTCCCTCTGCAGTTGGCGGATATACTCTATCTTGATTTCGGAATCATCGCTCTCTATGATGTGCACATCGGGATGCTGGTTATTTTCTATTTTCTTGCAAGAGGCACAGGCGTCGCAGCAATCAGATTTCTCCTCTAAGCAATTCACTGCTTTAGCCAGAGTCTTGGCTGTAAGCTTTTTACCGACTCCTTCAGGACCGACAAAAAGATAGCCTCCTGAAAGACGCGATTCCTTAATATAGCTCTGGAGAATTTGTATCGGTAACTCTTCGCCTTGAATATTCTTAAACGACATGCTTTTCTACTAACTCCCTTATTTTAGATTGTGTTTTATTCTTGTCTTTATCGACTTTGACTATCTTTATTCTTTTTGGCTCTAAGCTAGCAAGCTTAAGATATCCCTTTCTCACTTTGAAATGGTAAGAAAGAGACCTTTTCTCGATGCGGTCTTCTTTTAAGTGCCGGTACTTAAGCCCCTCCTTGACCGGAAGATCCATTAGTATAGTCAAATCCGGTTTTATCCCGCCGCAAACAAAATTCCCTACCCGCTTAATAAAATCTATATCCATCCCTAAACCGAAACCCTGATAAGCGATAGTCGAATCAAGAAACCTGTCGCAGATTACTATTTTGCCCTCTTTTAAAGCCGGCTTGATTACGCCTTCAACAATCTGGCTCCTTGCTGCCATGTAAAGAAGCATTTCGCACTCTCTCGTCATGTGGTTCTCCGGATCCAGAAGTATCTGCCGGATCCTTTCGCTTATTCTTGTTCCTCCCGGCTCGCGCAGATAAACGACTTTGTAGCCCTTATCTTTCAGATATTCGCAAAGGAGCCTTGACTGCGTGCTTTTGCCGCAGCCCTCTGAGCCCTCGAATGTTATGAATTTACCTTTCATAATAACCTCAATAATATTTAACGGGTCCTGTCTTGTCTTGTTTCTCGCGGGGACGTTCGTTTTGCCCCGGCGTGGCAAAACTTCACTCCCCTGCGGACCCTCGCTCTGCCCTGCATTTTATCTAAGGGCAGCCATGCCCGCTCGGGTTCCTCGGAGGCCCCGCTCGAAATCAAGCCAAGCCACCCGTTAAATAAAGCTTCTCATGATTTCTTTCGTAACCTTGATTCGCCCTTCCCATCCTCAACAATGTAACCTTTCTTCTCTATTTCTATTTTAAGTGTGTCGGCTTCTTTAAAATCTTTTCTTTTCCTTGCATCATCGCGCTTCAGAACTAGCTCTTTAACCTCTTTAGTAATATCAAAAACATTGGGTGCCAACGATTGAGAAGAAAGTCTCAAGGTATCGACTTTAACAATTATATCCTTACGTTTATAATCTAATCCGAATATCTTCGCAAATTCTTCCCATAATTTCCTAGCCTCAGCAATGAATTCCAAATCATCAAGATGAGTTTTTGTGATTCCTACTAATTCTGAAATAGCAGCCAAGGCTCCTGGTGTATGAAAATTATCATCCATTGCTGTGATAAATCTATTTCTAATCTCTTTTAACTCATTAATTTCTCTCGATTTAAGTTCATTTTCTTTATTTGATAGTCTTAAATCAATTTCTCCCATCAAAAGCGCGATATCGCTCAATCTGCTATCAGCTTCTTTTATATTTTCTTCGGTATAATCTATTGGATTGGAATAATGGGTGTTTAAGAATAGTACTTTCAGACTATCGATATAAGGGTGTTCATCTTTGAATTTCTTTATAGTAATAAAATTCCCCAAGGACTTAGCCATCTTTTGGCCATTTATCGTCAGCAAGCCATGGTGAATCCAGCACCTCGCAAACTTCTTACCTGCGCCCTCTGATTGCGCTATTTCATTTTCGTGATGGGGAAATTTGAGGTCTAGCCCTCCACCATGAATATCAAATTCGTCACCTAGGATTTCAGAGCTCATAACCGAACATTCGATATGCCACCCTGGCCTGCCATCACCCCACGTGCTTTCCCAACTAGGTTCACCTTCTTTCGCAGCTTTCCACAAAACAAAATCCAAAGGATCTCGTTTCTTCTCTCCTGGCGCAATTCTTGCACCTACTTCCATCTCTGATAAAGACTGATGTGATAGCTTTCCATAGCCTTGAGCTTTCTTGATATCAAAATAAACGTCTCCTTCAGAAACATACGCGATCCCACGCTTAATAAGATCTTCTATGAACTTCTGCATCATGGGATTTTCTCTAGTTAGATATTCGGTTGCCTTTGGTTCTTTATCAGGAGGATCTATACCTAATAGCTTCATCGCGTCATGATATGCCTTGAGGTATTCTTCCGAAACTTTTTTTACAGCGCTTTTTAAATTTTCGCCCGGATATTTTTCTTTTGCCTTATTGATAATCTTATCATCGACATCTGTAACGTTTCTAACAAAAGTTACTTCATATCCCCTGTACTTCAGGTATCTCCTAATCACATCAAAAATATATGCACTGCGCGCGTGGCCAATATGCGGCTCATCATAAACCGTAGGCCCACACACATACATTTTTACTTGTGGGGGATTTAAAGGAATAAATTCTTCTTTTTTTCCGGTAAGAGTATTATCTATAAAAATTGACATGGATAGGCTATTTATTCTCTAACTTCTCAATGCGCTTTTCTAACTCATCAATTGTTTGCATTATAGGATCAAGCACATGTATATGGTCCAGGCTGATTTCTATTTTCTTGCCTTCCTGTTTAGTGATCCTTCCCGGCACGCCGACAACAGTTGAATTCGACGGGACATCTTTAATCACCACAGCATTTGCGCCGATATAAGAATTATCGCCTATGGTTATGTTGCCCAAGATCTTTGCCCCGCCTCCAATGACTACGTTATTGCCGATTGTGGGATGGCGCTTGCCTTTTTCGATACCCGTGCCACCCAGTGTAACGCCCTGATAAAGAAGCACATCATCGCCGATAATGGAAGTCTCGCCTATTACCACGCCCATCCCATGGTCGATGAAAAATCTTTTCCCGATCTTTGCTCCGGGGTGGATTTCGATCCCAGTCAAGGCTCTTCCTATCTGGCTGATTAATCGGGCGATAAAAAACAGGTGCAGATTATAGAAAAAATGCCCTACCCGGTAAGCTACAAGCGCATGCAACCCCTGATAAAGAAAAAGTATCTCAAGGAAACTCTTTGCCGCCGGATCCCTTTTTTGCGCAGCCCGTATGTCTTGATAGAAGAAAATCCCGATAAGCGTCATCTTTATGATATACACAGCAACCAAAATAAGTATTATTGTTAAAAGCAGTCCCATGGTTAATCCCCCTTGCGCAGCATCGCTACACAGTAGCAAGCTATCGCTTCTTTTCTGCCCAACTCACCCAACCCTTCATTTGTCTTGGCTTTTATGCTCACGGATTCTTCGCCTATCATTAAAACGCCCGCTATTCTTTTCTGCATTTCTTTTTTATGAGGCAAAAGGGAAGGCTCCTGGGCGATCACTACCGCATCTATATTGCCTATAAGATAATTATCTTTTCCTAATAAACCCAAAACTTTCTTTAATAGCTCTACGCTGGAAATACCGCGGTATTTAGGATCTGTGTCGGGGAATTGCTCTCCGATGTCGCCGTGCCCCGCAGCGCCCAGCAACGCATCGCAGATAGCATGGAGCAAAACGTCCGCGTCTGAGTGCCCCAAAAGGCCTTTAGTGTATGGGATCTCTACACCGCCGATAACCAATTTACGGCCTTCGACTAAGCGGTGAATATCATAACCTATCCCGATTTTATGCCTCATCTGATTCTTTTAGCTATAGCCTCTGCCAATACCAGGTCTTCCGGAGTAGTAATCTTGATATTGCTGTAAGAGCCCTCGACAATATTAACCTTTCCGCCCAGCTTTTCTACTAACATCGCATCGTCCGTAACGTCAATCTTGCCGAATTTTTTGTAAGCTTTCAGGATCAAATCTTTCTTAAACACCTGCGGCGTTTGTATCTCCCAGAGGTTCTTTCTCTCGATAGTCTTATCTACAACTTTTCCGCAGGCTTTCTTAATAGTGCCTTTGACCGGCACGCCGGTTATCGCAGCGCCGCTTTTTTTGGCTATATTTATCACTGAATCAATTAAATTCTTATCAATAAAGGGCCTGGCCGCGTCATGAATCAGGACCAGATCAGTACGGTTATCAACTGCCTTTAATCCGCTGCCCAGTGAATCCTGGCGCCTTGCTCCGCCCTCAACAACCGAGGAAATCTTTCTTATATGATACCGCTTGACCCAGGCGGTCATTTCCCTTAAATTTTTGGCATTGGCCACAAGGATGATATCTTTGATAGAAGGATTCCTGCTTAATGCTTCCAGTGTATGAATGATTACCGGCTTTGAGCCGATTTTCGCAAGCAGCTTTGGGACCTTTGACTTGAGGCGCTCGCCTCTTCCTGCCGCAAGGACTATAGCTGTAACATAACTCATCTTTCTAATTTAGTAAAAATCATCCTTCCTGCCTGGGTCTGCAAGACGGAGGTAACCGCGACTTTTACTTCCTGTCCGATCAGCCTGCGCGCATCTTCTACTACAACCATTGTGCCGTCATCCAGGTATCCGATAGCCTGATTATGCTCCTTGCCTTCCTTAATCAGTTTTATCGTCATCTCTTCACCCGGGAAAACCATGGGCTTTAA
>Ga0315295_10005327_pt1 | contig 10991 bp, 8 predicted proteins | sample YL17G14_0_MG_FD_204453 | JGI IMG/M metagenome (GOLD analysis project Ga0315295, IMG submission 204453) | Sediment microbial communities from Yellowstone Lake, YNP, Wyoming, USA - YL17G14_0 | ecosystem: Environmental > Aquatic > Freshwater > Lake > Sediment | place: USA: Wyoming | collected...
CGCCCGACCTGATCGGAGGGACGCAAACCCGCCTGGCCGCGGCCGACGGAAAATTCCGGTTTGCCGCCCTTCTCCGCGGCACCTATACCCTGGAAGCGTCGCTGAGCGGCTTTACGCCTGTCAAGAGAGGGGACATCAGGGTTTATGTCGGCCAGACGGCCACGGTCGACCTGACCCTCAGGATCGGAAAACTGGAAGAGGAAGTTACGGTTACGGGTATAGCTCCTCTCGTCGATGTCAAGGATTCCCAGATCAACGCCACCAACCTGGACAAACAAATGATCCAGACTGTCGGGGGCGAAACGCGGGCGGTGAGAGCCTCATCAGCCCTAATCAATTTGGCTCCCGGGATTAAAGACCGGAGCGCCATGGGGGCGGCCGAGCGGAGCAGCAACCAGTGGCAGCTCGACGGCCAGAGCCTTCTCACCTTCATCGGCAGCGGCCAGGACTGGGCCTACCCTGACATCAACATGATCGAAGAAGCCCGGGTCTCAGGGTCTGGAACTAATGCCGAGTACGGCGGTTTCACCGGCGCCGTCCTCAACCTAGTCACCAAGACTGGCGGCAACACCCTAGACGGGATGGCCGAAGTCTCATATGCTCCCTTGAGTTGGAACACTGAAAACTTCGACACAAGCCAACCGGAGTTTTCGCTCTTCGAGGCGCCGCCCCGCAACTTGTATTTTAACGCTCATTTTGGCCTCGGCGGAGCCATCATGAAGGACAAGATCTGGTTCTATGTTTCCGGCGGTTTTAACCAGTCCGACGATGATTACAAGGAATTTACCAGGAATGAGTCCACCCAGATCCCCAAGGGCTTCGGCAAGCTCACCTTCCAGCTCGGCACGAACGACCGGCTGTCCGCCTTTGTCTATTATGAAAAGTTCCAGGTCTACAACCGCGGCATGAGCATAGACAGGGCGGAAGACGCCACTTATTATGACGTCGGACCTTCACTGCCCGTGGGACTCAACTTGATGCACACGTTCTCCCAGAATACATTTGCCGAGGTCAAACTGGGGTACTACTACAGCTGGTACGACCAGAGGCCGAACAACGGCAGGGACGTCTCTGAGCACTACGATGCCATCACGGGAATGTACACTGGAAACTACTACGAATGGGGAGAGTCCGAGTCGTCCCACTGGACAGCCAGTGCCACTCTCTCTAATCACGCCGAGGAATTCATCAAGGGCTCTCATGATTTCAAACTCGGCGTCGAATTTCTCAGCGGCTTTGAGAACTCCAGGACAGGCTACTCCGGCGGATTTTACTACTACGACAACTACTATGGTTACAGCTATATCTATTATGATTACCGGTACATGACCCTGGCCTATACTTACAGCTATAACATGCAATCGAACGGCTGGAAGCTCTCCGGGTTTGCCCAGGATTCCTGGAGAATCGGCGACCGGCTGACCATCAATCCCGGAGTCCGCTGGAGTATGCAAAGAGGGTATCTTCCCGATCTCATGGATGACGCCTATTTCAAGCCTAAGAACCAGCTGGAATTCCGTTTCGGCTTGACCTTTGATGTATTCGGCGATCACACGACGGCGCTCAAAGCCCACTATGGCCGGTTCCACGAATCGTTCAAGACCTGGTACTTCAACTCGGCCACTCCTGGGATAAGTGATTCTGTTATTTATGAGGTCGCTGCAAACCAGCCCTGGGTCGAGGTATTTAGAAAAAACTACGCCACCAACGACAAAATGGACCCGAACATCAAAATCCCCCACTCCGACCAGTTCACAGTCGGCCTGGAGAGGACGCTGCTGAAGGATATGGTGCTCTCCCTGACTTATATCTACCGCGAGTACACAAACTTTATCGCTCACGTGAATACCGGCGCCCTCTGGGACTACGGCCCTTGGACATTCGAGGATGCCAACGGTCAAGAGCAGACTATAGATGTCTACTACAAAGATCCAGACTCTTCCGACGCCTACCTAATCACCAACCCGGAAGCGGGGACCTATCCGTCCATACTGGTCACTCCCAAGAACAAGTACTCGGGAATCTCCATCTCCCTGAGCAAAAGGTTTTCCGACGGCTGGATGTTCCATGCCGACTACACCTACAGCGTGACCAAGGGCAACCACTCCAACGATGACAGCACGGGAGCTTGGGGCGGCCGCTGGTTCGAAAACCCCAACCGCCAGATTTATGCCCAAGGCTATCTCCCCTTTGACGCGCCCCACGCCCTCAATGTCTATGGAACAATTGCTCTGCCTTATGGCTTTGTTCTCACGCCAAGGTTCCTGGTGCAGAGCGGTTATAACTGGGAAAAGTACGTCACCTCGCCCAGGTCGGCCGGCCGAGTTCCCACTCGGCTGGAAGACCGAGGTGCTCAGAGAGTCCCCACTCAGATGAGCTTCGATATAAGGCTGGAGAAGGACTTCAGGCTCACCGACAGGATGCGGCTCGGCCTGATGTTCGATGCCTTTAATATCTTTAATCGCGGGGTCCCGACATCCGTAGAGAACAATGTCCAGTACGACAATTACGGCAAAGCTCTGACCGTCAGTGCGCCGAGGTATTTGCGGGTAGGGATGAGGTTCTTCTTTTAATCCTGAGCAAATAGAGGGGGAGATAGAAATCTCCCCCTCCTCATTCCCTTATTGGGCAAAGAAGACCGCTTGCGTCGTATTCACTATGGGCTCCCCTTCGGAGTGTATTTAGCGGTCGGCCAGTCCTCAGTGCGTGCCGACTAGGCCCCTTGATCGATCATTTTCTGATACAGGAAGGCGGCCTGGATATACTGCTCGGCCGCGCCCTCGTAGTCATTCCGGGCCAGGGCGCTTCGAGCTGAGTCCTCGTAATCTTTGGCCTTTCCCTGAAGCCAGGGATCGATCCTTCCGGAGACAGGATTTTCGGCCGTGCCTCTCATTCCGGCTACTAAGAGAGCCAAGCTCTTCAGGCAGGCGCCGGCCTCCGAACATTGCCCGCTCAGACGGAAGACCTCCGCCAGGACGGAACAGAGAGTTCGGCTTCCGGAAAAGTCGCCGGCCGCAAAAGCTCCCTCCGCGTCCCGCTCGCGACGGCCGGCCACCCGGAAAAGCACATTATTTTCAATCCCCGGGCCGGACTTAAGCCGGCCCTTGATCTCGGTCAAAAGAGCGTTCGCCTCCAGGGCCTTGTCTCGTTGGGCGACCATGGTGAGCAGCTTATGCATCTCGTCCTGGCCCTCTTTGCTGCTCTTCTGGGCTTCCTCGATCCGCCCTTCTTCATGGAGTCTCTTGCCTTCGCGGGCCTTCTCATAGGCGTTCGCCCAGGTCTCATCGAAGGCGGCGCCCTGGGGTATCGCGCCCTTTATAACCTTCATCTGTTTTTCAAAGTCCAGGAGGCTCTCGATCTCCTTTTGGCTCAGTTTGCGCAGGGAGTCCGGGCTGAGGTAAGAGAGAAGGTCCCTCGACGAATCCGTTTTCTCGCCCACGGGCCGTTCGGCCTGTGACCCGGAAACGGGAGGCGGCTCCGGGGGTCTGGCCACATCCATTCTCCTAATCCGGCCGGCTTGATCCACGACCTTGAGCGTTGGTCCATTCCTCGAGAACGGCTGCCAGATGAGAATGAACGCCGCGATCACAGCTATCCCTATGGCCGTCCAGACCCAAGGCTTCGCGGAACGCTTTAGCCCCCGGAAAGTCCCTGTCACGGCGGCTTTCTCGACCTGAGGCAGCTCCCTTTCGACGGAAGCCAGGTCTTCGAGAACCTCCTCCGCGCTCTGGTAGCGAGCCTCCTTTTCCTTGGCCAGGCACTTGAGGATGATCCTGGTCACAGCCTCCGAGACAAGGGGATTGGACTCCTGCGGATTCCTGGGCGGCTCCTGCTTGTGCTTGATGAGGACGGCGAGGGGCGTCTCGCCCGCAAAGGGAACCCGGCCGGTGACCATCTCATAGAGAATCACGCCCAAGGCGTAGAGATCGGCGCGCTTGTCGACTTCAGTCGTCTCGACCTGCTCCGGCGACATGTACTCGGGTGTTCCGACCATGACTCCCGAACCGGTGAGGCCTTCCGCTTCCGTGAAGCGGGCGACCCCAAAATCCATAATCCGGGCGCTGCCCTCCCGGTCGATCATGATGTTCTGGGGCTTCAGATCCCGGTGGATTATGCCCAGCCGGTGGGCCTCCGACAGCCCTTCACAGATTTGCCTGGCCAGGCTGACCGCCTTCCTCGGGGCCAGCTGTCCGGACCGGCGGATGAAGCTCTTGAGGTTTTCCCCCTCTACATATTCCATGGTGATATAGAACTTGCCCCCATCCTCCCCGAGGTCGAACATCCGGCCGACGTGCCGGTGCCCGATCTTCCGGGCGAACCGGAGTTCGTTCCTGAAGCGGTCGATCGCCTTGGCGTTTACACTGATCTCCGGATGGATGACCTTGAGAGCGACGACCTCCCCGATTTTCTGGTCATACACCTTGTAGACCCGGCCCATCCCGCCCCAGCCCAGCTCTTCGATGATCTCATAGCGTCCGGCAAAGAGCGTTCCCCGGGCCAATCCCGCCGGCGAGTACTCAAGGGTAAGGGTTTGGTCGACCGGTCCGCCCTTGTCGATCTGAAGGGGTGTCGCGCACTTGTGGCAGAAGCGGCTGTCGGGCCGGTTATCGGCTTGACATTCAGGACAAATCATCGGATCTTGCTCTATTCTACAAATACACCGCCCTCAGCGGCTTGTCAATCCGGCTGCGGCCAAATAGGGAGATCCCTGACTGAACGGCTTTCTCTAAAAGCGGGGCGCGGCTGGCGGACCCTAAGCGAAAGGGATGCTGGAGGATTTTTCCCGTCCCTACATCCCATACATCTGGATGATTTCCTGTTTGGTCTTGCCCAGGATGTTGAACTTCTTCCCCACCTTGATGAAAGCATCGAGAGCCCGGTCGAGGTGCCCGATCTCATGGCCGGCCGAGATCTGCGTCCGGATCCTGGCCTGACCCTGGGGAACGACCGGGAAGAAGAACCCGATCGCGTAGATCCCCTCATCGTAGAGGGCCTTGGAAAAGTCCTGGGAGAGCTTGGCGTTAAAAAGCATCACGGGAATAATGGGCGTGTCCCCTTCCCTAAGGACAAAACCCGCCTCGGTCAATCCCTTGCGCCAATAAGCCGCATTTTTCTCGAGCTTGTCCCGCCGCTCCGTGCTCGCGCTCAAGATCTCCATGACCTTGAGGACGCCGGAGACGACAACGGGCGCGATGGTGTTGGAGAAAAGATACGGGCGGGCCCTCTGGCGGCACATCTCGACGAGCTCGCGCCGGCCGGACACGCAGCCCCCGGACGCCCCGCCGAGCGCCTTACCGAAGGTCGTCGTGATGATGTCGATCTTTCCCATGACGCCGCATTTCTCATGAGTGCCCCGGCCCGTCTTGCCGATGAATCCGCTGGAATGGGAATCGTCGACGAGGAGCATGGCGTCGTATTTTTCGCAGAGCGTCACCATCTCGGCGAGCTTGGCCGTGTCGCCGTCCATCGAAAAGACGCCGTCAGTGATGACCAGCTTCAGGCGCTTGTCGGCATGGAGTTGGAGCTTCTCCTCGAGGTGGGCCATGTCCGAGTGCTTGTAGGTGTCATGCATGGCGCTGCAGAGACGGATGCCGTCGATGAGCGAGGCATGGACCAGGCGGTCCGAGATCATGACGTCGTCTTTGGTCAGGACGGCCTCGAAGACGCCGGCATTGGCATCCATGCAGGAAGGGAAAAGAAGCGTGTCCTCGGTCCCCAGGAACTCCGTCATCCTGCGCTCGAGCTCCCGGTGGATGTCCTGGGTGCCGCAGATGAAGCGGACCGAGGACATGCCGTAGCCGCGGCTATCCAGCCCTTCGTGGGCGGCTTTAACGACCTCCGGGTGGCTGGAAAGCCCCAGGTAGTTGTTCGAACACATGTTGATGACTTTCTTGAGCGGGGCTCCGCTGGGGAATTCCACTTCGATGTCCGCCGCCTGGGGCGAATGGATGAAGCGCTCCTGCTTGAACAGCCCGGCCGTCTGGATGTTTTTGATCTGCTCCTGGTAGGCATTGCGAATTTTTTCAGGGTAAGCCATATTTTTACTCCTTGTTCACGCCCCTCAGCGCGGAGCGGAATCCGGGTTTCAATCCCAAAAGCCGTCTCGCGATCTAGCCCTTTTTCCCGACGAATTCCTCGACGAGCACCGCGATCTTGTTCACGGAGTCGAACGCTTCCGGCGTCGCTTTGTCGTCGGGGATTTGGATGTTGTATTTGTTCTCCAGGAAACGCTTCAGCGAAACCATCGAGAACGAGTCCACGATCCCCCCGCTGATGAGCGGTGTCTCAAAGTCAAGCGGCTCGCTGTCGTCCTCGAGGTATTCCTTGGTCACGTATTGCAGGATGATGTCCTTCAAACCTTCCATTTTCCGTTCTCCTTATTCATTTCATTCGTTTTCCAGGGTGGAGGTATCTCCGATCTCCTCGCCCCATTCCTTTGCGTGGAGGATGCGGCGCATGATCTTTCCGCTCCGCGTCTTGGGCAGCGAATCGACGAATTCGATCTCCTGCGGCATGGCGAGCGGAGAGAGCTTCTTGCGGATGAAATTCATGATCTCGAGGTCGAGGTCCTGGCTGGCGACGAACCCGGGTTTAAGCGTGACGAAGGCCTTGACGACCTCGAGGTTGAGCGGGTCCGGCTTCGAAACGACGGCCGATTCGGCCACGGCCGGATGCTCGAGAAGGGCCGACTCGACCTCGAAGGGGCTGACCAGGTGGCCGGCGGTGTTGATGATATCGTCATCGCGGCCGGCGAACCAAAAGTAGCCGTCCTGGTCCATTTTTGCCCTGTCGCCTGTGATGTACCAATTGTTCCGGAACTTCTTCTGAAAAGCCTCTTCGTTCCGCCAATAGGTCCGCATCCGCGAGGGCCAGTCGAACTTGAGGCCGACGAGGCCGATCTTGCCGGGGGTCGGGTAAGGCTCGTTCCGCGTCGGATCGAGGATGGTGCCGGTGATCCCGGGAAAAGGTTTCCCCATCGACCCCGGCCGGACCTCCATCCCGGGATAATTGCTGATGACGATGCAGCCGGTTTCCGTCTGCCAATAGGTGTCCAGGAAGGGCCGGCCGAAAACCCGTTCCGACCAGACCACGGCCTCCGAATTCAGCGGCTCGCCGACGCTGGCCAGGTGGCGGAGCGACGACAAGTCGAACTTCTTGACGATCTCATCGCCGCCCTTCATCAGCGAGCGGATGGCCGTGGGCGCGGAATACCACATCGAGATGCGGTTTTTCTCGATAAAGCGGTACCAGGCCTCGGTCGAGAATCCGGCGTCCAGGACGCACTGGGTAAGGCCCAGGCTGAAGGGCGCGATGATCCCGTAAGAGGTGCCGGTCACCCAACCGGGATCGGCCGTGCACCAGTAGATGTCGTCTTCCCGGAGGTCGAGGACCCATTTGGCGGTGAGATACTGGGAGATGAGCGAATAGTGGACGTGCTGCACTCCCTTCGGCATGCCGGTCGTTCCCGAAGTGTAGTGGATGACCGAGGGGGATTCCGCTTTTGTCGGGAAGCACACCAGGTCCTCGACGGGTTTCGAGCCCTCGAGGGAGAAGGCCACCTCCCTATCCTTGAGGGGCGCTTTGCCGTCGTGGTCGAGGATTATGATATGTTTGAGATGAGGCAATTTGTCCAGGATCTTGCGGACCTTGAAGACGTGCTTCCTCTGGGTGAGTATGGCCGAGGTTTCGGCGTTGCTCAGCCGCACATGGAGCGATTCGTCGCCAAAGGCTGAGAACAACGGCTGGGCGATGGCCCCGATCTTCAGGATGCCAAGAAAGCCGAGGTAAAGCTCCGGGATCTTGTCCATAAAGAGACAAATCCGGTCCTCGTTCTTAAAGCCGAGGCCGCGCAGGAAGGCTCCGAAGGTGTTTGAGGCCAGGCGAATGTCGTTATAGGTGTACCTCTTTTCGATGCCCGTAAACCCCTCGTGGATGAGCGCGGTTTTCGAGGCCTTCCCCATCTGACATATCCGATCGGTCGCGTACCAGCCGATATTGATGACGTCGCCGGGCTTGTACCCGAGCTCTTTTTCGGAGATGGACCAATCGAAGTCTTTCCTTCTCATTTCGTACGAAACGATATGCGACATAAGACTCCTCTCCAACCTAGCGTTTTTCCAGGACGACGACCGCCTTGGCCACTTCCTTGATATGGGAAAGCGAGACATGAAGGCCCGTGATGCCGTTTTCCTCGCAGAATTCCTTCACCTTGCCCTGGACGACCAGCTCGGGTTTCCCCTGTTCATTGTTCAGGATCTCGATATCCACGAACCGGTAACCGCCTCTCCAGCCGGTGCCGATGGCCTTGAGGAAGGCCTCTTTGGCGGCAAACCGGGCGGCGAAGTGCTGGGCGCTCCTGGCCTTCGATTCGCAATAGGCGATCTCCCGGGGAGTGAAAACCCGTTTTTTCAGGCCGCCGGTTCGACGCAATTTCTCTTCCACGCGGCCGATCTCGATGATGTCCGTGCCGATGCCGAATACCAAGGAACAACCTCTCTTAAAAAAGACAGTTTATTATAGAGTAATGCCCCGAAATGTCAAAACGCCGGAATTGACGTTTGCCCGGGCTTCAGATATATAGGCAAGACGAAATATGCCCCCCACGAGCCGCAAAACGATTTACCTGCTCTCTCTTGCCGAACTGCTGGGGATGTCGGTCTGGTTTTCGGCGTCGGGTGTCGTCCCGGCACTTACCGGAGAATGGGGGCTCTCCGCGTCCGGCCAGGCCTGGCTGACCATGGCCGTGCAGCTCGGCTTCGTCGTCGGGGCGCTCGGGTCGGCCGTCCTTAACCTGGCGGACCGCATCCCAGGGCCTCGCCTTTTCTTTGTCTCGAGTTCAGCCGCCGCCTTGTTGACCGCCCTCGTTCCATTATTCAGCCGGGGACCAAATACGGCTGTTCTTTTCCGTTTCCTAGCCGGAGTTTCCTTAGCAGGCGTCTATCCCGTTGGGATGAAAATCATGGCAACCTGGACCCGGGAAAACCGCGGCTGGGGTATCGGTCTCCTGGTTGGGGCTTTGACCGTGGGCTCCGCTTCTCCTCATCTCATCAGAGCACTGGCAGGGGACATCAACTGGAGACTCGTTCTTTATGCCTCCGCCGGCCTGGCGGCGCTGGGCGGCCTGATGGCCATTCTATTCATAAAAGAGGGCCCTTGTCGCGCCGGATCACCGAAATTCGATTGGAGGTACGCGGGACGGATCTGGCGGGAGCCCGCTATCGTCCTGGCTAATGCAGGCTACTTCGGCCATATGTGGGAGCTCTATGCGATGTGGACCTGGGTGCCGGTTTTTATTAGCGCGAGCTTCAGGCTATCCGGGATCCAGGAGCGATGGGCGAGTCTCGCCGGCTTCGCCGTCATCGCCGTAGGAGGGGCCGGTTGCCTGATCGCCGGAAAGCTTGCCGATCGATGCGGCCGGACCGGAGTAACCATGGCCTCAATGGCGGTGAGCGGCACGTGTTCCCTGATCGTTGGTTTGCTGTTTGGCGGCAGCCCTCTTTGGCTCCTCGCGGTCTGCCTGATCTGGGGATTTTCGGTGGTTGCCGACTCGGCTCAGTTTTCGGCCGGCATCAGTGAGCTCTGCCCCAGCGAACGGACGGGAACGGTTTTGACCATCCAGACGAGCCTCGGGTTTCTCCTGACGCTCGTTACGATCCGCCTGATCCCATCAGTGGAGCGGTGGCTGGGCTGGCGGTGGGCATTTATGCTGCTGGCTATCGGCCCTGCTGCGGGAATATGGGCCATGGCCAAACTCCGCCGCCTGCCCGAATCCGCGAAAATGTCCTGCGGCCGAAGATAGCTCCCCCCAAGTTATCCTTCTGCTACTTCCTGTGCACCATCGTCGTCGAAGCCTGAGCGGTCGGCATCACAAGCATCTCGCTGATGTTGACGTGAGGCGGCCTGGTAGCGCAATAGACGACGGCATCGGCGATGTCATCCGGGGATAATGGAGTCAGTCCTTGATAGACCTTCCCGGCCCGCTCTTTATCCCCGTGGAACCGGACCAGGCTGAATTCCGTCTCCACCAGGCCGGGCGCGACCTCACTCACCCGGATAGGCGTTCCATTCAGGTCGATCCGCATGCCCTTCGACAGGGCCCGGACGGCGAATTTTGTCGCGCAGTAAACGTTCCCGCCGGGATAAACCTCATGACCGGCGATCGAACCGATGTTAATCACATGGCCTTGGCCGCGCTTCACCATCCCGGGGATAACGGCCCGGCTGACATAGAGGAGGCCCTTGATATTGGAATCGATCATCTCTTCCCAGTCGTCGAGCTTGCCCTCATGGATTTTATCCAGCCCCCGGCTGAGCCCGGCATTGTTGACGAGGACGTCGATCGCGGCCCATTTCGCCGGGAGCCCATTGACCGCGCGTTCCACGGCCGGCTGGTCCCGGACATCGAGCGCCAGAACAAGGATATCTTCTCCCGGTTTCAGCTTGAGCTCGGCCGCAAGTTCGTTGAGACGTTCGACGCGGCGGGCAGCCAGGATCAGCCGCGCTCCAGTCCCGGCAAACGCCCGGGCGCACGATCTTCCGATCCCCGAGCTCGCGCCCGTAATTAATACAACCTTGTTTTTCAATGAATACATCGACTTTCTCCTCACTTCATCTCATTTCTTATACAAATCTGAATGGGTTCCCATCCGTTCAAAAATAATCCGCTTTTCTTCCATTTTATAAATAAGTAACCAGTCTGCTTCGACATGACATTCGCGTCGACCTACATAGTTCCCGACAAGGCGGCGGTCCCGGTGGATATTGTCTAGAGCTTGTCCGGCTAGGAGCGTTTTGGCGATGATCTTAAACTTCTCGAGTTTCTTGCCGCGACGACTAGCTCGCTTGATGTCCCTTTCGAATTGTTTGGTGTAAACCGGGGCATACATCAAATCCCCAGTTTCTTAAACATATCGTCCGCGTCCTCACAGATGACAAGATCACGTCCCGCGTCCGTCGAGTCGAGCGTCCGTCTCGTCGTCGAGGTCGGTATA
>Ga0315295_10005329_pt1 | contig 10989 bp, 7 predicted proteins | sample YL17G14_0_MG_FD_204453 | JGI IMG/M metagenome (GOLD analysis project Ga0315295, IMG submission 204453) | Sediment microbial communities from Yellowstone Lake, YNP, Wyoming, USA - YL17G14_0 | ecosystem: Environmental > Aquatic > Freshwater > Lake > Sediment | place: USA: Wyoming | collected...
AGGCCGCCAACGGCCTGGAGGCCGTGGAGAAGTTCCGCGAGCTTCGCCCCGACCTCACCACCATGGACATCGTGATGCCCTTCAAGAGCGGCATCGAGGCCACCCGGGAGATCGTCCAGGTCGATCCACGGGCCGTGGTGGTGATGTGCAGCGCGCTCGGGCAGGAGGCGCTGGTGATGGAGGCCATCGAGGCCGGCGCCAGCGACTTCATCGTGAAGCCGTTCCGGGCCGAGGACGTGATCTCCGTGGTGAAGAAGGTCCTCGGCGAGGCCTGAGCGGTCATCGGGAGCGACCCACGGTGAACTGGGACCTCTCGAGATACCTGGCCCTCTTCGTCTCGGAGTCGAAGGAGCACCTCGCCGCCCTCTCGCAAGGGCTGGTGCGGCTGGAGCAGGCCGGCGCCGCCGGGGACGGCGAGGACCCGGCCCCCATCATCGACGAGCTCTTCCGACACGCACACAGCGTGAAGGGCATGGCCGCCGCCATGCAGCAGGAGGGCATCGCGCTGGTGGCCCACCGGGCCGAGGACGTCATCGGCGCGCTGCGTGCGCGCGGCGGAGCCCCGGCGTCCGAGGTGGTGGACGTCCTCCTGGCGGCCACCGACGCGATCTCCGGGATGGTGGAGAAGGCGGCGGCCGGCGCCTCGCCGGCGCCCGACGAGGCCGTGGCCGAGCGACTGGACCTCCAGGCCAGCCGGCTGCGAGGCGTCGAGCCGGTCACCGGCAAGGTACCCGCCCAGGCCACCGCCCCCGGCGGGCCCGCCGCCGGGGTCATCGCGCCACCCACCGGCCGCCGGCTCCGCATCGAGGTGGAGGTCCTGGCCTCGAGCCCGGTTCCCGCCGTGCGCGGCTTCCTGGTGCTCAAGCGGCTCGGTGACGTGGGCCGGATCGCCTCGTCGACCCCCGCCGCGGAGGAGCTGCGCGGCGGCCGCATGCCCGACCGCCGGCTCGTCGTCGAGATCGAGACCTCGCTGCCGGCGGAGGAGATCGAGCGAACCCTGCACCAGATCGCCGACCTGGCCCGGGTCGAGGTGGGGGAGGCCCCGCCCGAGGAGTTGCCGCAATCGCCGCGGCCCGAGCCCCCCGGAGAGCCGGCCCGGACCGTGCGGGTGCGCGCCGAGCTTCTCGACGACTTCCTCGACGTGGCCGGGGAGCTGCTGCTCGCCACCGCGCGGTTGCGGGAGGTCGGGCGTGCCATCCCCGACTCCCAGCGGCGCATGCACGAGGAGGGGGTGGACCAGCTCCAGGCCATCGTCAAGGACCTTCACGCCCGGGTGATGGAGGCCCGGATGACGCCGCTCACGGCGCTCTCCGACCGGCTCCCGCGCGCGGCCCGGGACCTGGCCCGGCGCACCGGAAAGCAGGTCGAGGTGGTGGTGACCGGGGCGGAGATCGAGGTGGACCGGGCACTGCTCGACGAGATCGCCGACCCGGTGATGCACCTGCTCCGCAACGCGGTGGATCACGGCATCGAGGCCGCGGCGCAGCGCATCGCCGCGGGAAAGCGCCCGACCGGCCGGGTCGAGATCTCGGCGCGCCGCGAGCGCGACCGGGTGATCCTGGACGTCTCCGACGACGGACGGGGCATGGACCCGGAGGCGCTGCGCCGGGCGGCGGTGGCGCGCGGGGCCATCGGCGCCGAGGCCGCCGCGGCCCTGCCGGACGGCGACGTGCTCCTGCTCGCCTGCCTGCCCGGGGTATCCACCACAAGCGAGGTCACCGACGTCTCCGGACGCGGCGTGGGGATGGATGCGGTGAAGCGCAGCGCCGAGGCGCTGGGCGGGAGCCTCTCCATCCAGAGCACTCCCGGGGTCGGCACCCGGTTCACGCTTCGCCTGCCGCTCACCGTGGCCATCCAGCCGGTTCTGCTGGTGCGGGTGGGCGAGGAGGTGCTGGCCATCCCGGTGTCGAAGGTGCACGGCGCCGCCGAGGCTCGCCTGGAGGCGCTGGAGCGGGCCGGCGGGTCGCCGCAACTCTCCTTCGGCGGCGGCCACGTTCCGGTTCACGACCTGGGCATGCTCCTGGGGTCCGGCCCGGCGCCGGATGACGGGCGTCGCTCCGTCGTCATCACGGAAAGTGACACGGGGCGAGTCGGCCTGGCGGTGGATCAGCTGCTCGGGCAACAGGAGGCGGTGCTGAAGCCGCTCCACGGCCCCCTCGCGCTCGTTCCCGGCCTCTCGGCGGTGACCGTGCTCGGGAACGGCCGGCCGGTCTTCGTCCTCGACATCGCCAGGCTGGTGGCCCCGTGAGCTCGACCGACCCACGCCGGGCCGAGGCCCTGGAAGCGCTTCGCGGGCTGGCGGCCGAGGGCGGGCGCGAGGCGGCGCGCACGGTGGGAAGGCTGCTGGGGCGCACGGCCAGCATCGACGAGGTGCAGGTCGTCGAGGGGCCCGATCCAGCCGGAGTGGCCCGGCTGATGGGGCGCCCCGACCTGGAACTGGTCGCGGTGGCCATGGATCTCCAGGAGCCGGTGGGCGGCCTGCTGCTCGTCCTGGTGTCGGCCGAGGAGGCCGAGCAGGTCTCGCAGACGCTCGTGCCCGACGCCGCGGCCGGCTCGCTCGACACGGTGGGGGAGAGCGCGCTCGTCGAGGCCGGGAACATCGCCGGGTCGGCCTTCGTGTCGGCAGTGGCCCGCCGGCTCCGCATCCGGCTGCTTCACGGGGTGCCTCGCCTGACCCGGGGCCGGCCGCGGGCCTGCCTGGACGCGCTCGCGCCGGGCGCCGCCGGGCCGGCACTGGGGGTGCGATTCGGATGCCCCGGGGCGAGCGGGACCTTGCTCCTCCTCCCCGACCCGGCCCGGCTCGACGGGCTCGCCAGGGCCCTGGAGACGCGTTGATGGACGAGAAGGGGCTGCGGAAGCTGCTCGGGCGGCTGCGCCGGGGCGACGCCGACGTCGAGGAGGTGCTCGGCGCGCTGAAGGGCGCGCCCTACGAGGAGCTGGGCGGGTTCGCCACCCTCGACCACCACCGGACGCTTCGGGTGGGAATGCCCGAGGTGGTCTTCGCCGAGCGCAAGACGGCGGCGCAGGTGGCGGCCATCGCCCGGAATCTCGCGGCCCGCGGGCCGCTGCTCGTGACCCGGCTGGATGCCGACAAGGCGGCCCCGGCCCGGCGCGCCGTCCGCGGGGCCCGCTACGACCCGGTGTCGCGCACGCTCTCCCGTGGACGCATGGATCTCCCGGTGCGAGGCCCGGTGGCGATCTGCTGCGCCGGCACGAGCGACATCCCGGTGTGCGAGGAGGCGGCGGTGACCCTCGACGTGATGGGCGTCCCCGCCATCCGCGTGTACGACGTGGGGGTGGCCGGGTTGCACCGGTTGCTGGCCCGCCGGGGCGAGCTCGACCGGTCGGTGGCGGTGATCGTGGCGGCTGGCATGGAGGGGGCGCTGCCCAGCGTGGTGGGCGGGCTGGTGGGCAGGCCCATCATCGGTCTGCCCACCTCGGTCGGGTACGGGGCCAGCCTGGGCGGGCTCGCGCCGCTCCTCACCATGCTCAACTCCTGCGCGCCGAACGTCAGCGTGGTGAACATCGACAACGGCTTCGGCGCCGGGTTCGTGGCCGGGCTCATCGCCCGGAGGTGAAGGCGGACCGGATGGCGAAGCTCCTGCTCCTCGAGCCCGTCGGCGGAATCGCCGGCGACATGTTCCTCGGCGCCGCTCTCGACCTGGGCGTGGACCGGGCGGCGCTCGACGCCGCGCTGTCGACGCTGGGAGTCCGGGGCTTCCGCCTGCTCGCGACGCCCGCCGAGTCGGGTGGCGTCCGCGGAACGCACGTGGACGTGCTGGTGGAGGAGGGCCAGGCCCGGGCCAGGCACCTGCCGGAGATCCTCGCGTTGATCGACGGAAGCGGCCTCGCCCCGCGGGCCCGCGCCGCCGCGCGCTCGATCTTCGAGCGGATCGGCCGGGCCGAGGCCCGGGTCCACGGCGTGGCCGTCCTGCAGGTCCACTTCCACGAGGTCGGTGCGCTCGACTCGATCGTCGACGTCTGCGGAGCCGCCGCGGTGATGGAGATCCTGGACTGGCCCCGGGTGCTCTGCCCGCCCCCGGAGCTGGGGCAGGGCTTCGTCGCGACCGCTCACGGGCGGTTGCCGGTGCCGCCGCCGGCGGTGCTCGAGATCCTGAAGGGGACCCCGGTGCGCCCTGGGGGCCCGCCGGGAGAGGCGGTGACCCCCACCGGCGCGGCGCTGCTGGCCGAGCTGGCCGAGGTGGCCGATCCGGCCTCGTTCCCGGCGCTCGTGCCGGAGAAGATCGGCTACGGCGTGGGCACCGCGCGATGGCCCGACCGGCCCAACGTTCTCCGCATGACGCTCGGCGACGAGGCGGCGAGCGGCGGGCTCTGGGTGCTGGAGGCGAACCTCGACGACTGTCCGGGGCAGCTCGTGGCCCGCGCCATCGAGGCCGCGCTCGCCGCCGGCGCGCTCGACGCCTGGGCGGCCCCTCTCACCATGAAGAAGGGGCGCCCCGGCCTGCTCCTCGGGGCGCTTTCCCCCGGGGACCGGCGCGACGCCGTGGCGCGGGTCCTGCTCGACGAGACCACCACGCTCGGCGTCCGCTTCCACGCCGTGGACCGCATCGAGCTCGACCGCGAGCTCGTCCCGGTGGCGACGGCGTACGGCGAGGTGCGCGTGAAGGTGGCGCGCCGCGGCGGGGCGACCGTGGGGGCCCACCCGGAGTACGATGACTGCCTGGCCCGCGCCCGCGAGCACGGCGTGCCCGTCAAGGAAGTGCTGGCGGCGGCCGCCGCGGCCTTCCGCGCCGGCCGGTGAGCAGCAGGAGGGGTTGCGTGGCCGCCGACGCGGACAGCGAATTGCCAGCGGCCGCCAGGATCGCGGCCGCGCTCGAGGGATCGCCGGTGCCCGCGGCCGTGGTCGAGCGGGGGCGAGTCGCCTGGGCAAACCGGGCCTTCGGCAGGGCGGTCGGCCTCGACGCCGCGCGCTGCGCCGGCCGCGAGGTCGCCGATCTCCTGCCGCCCGGCATGGAGGTCCGGGGGGGGCGCGCCCCCGAGGGCCCGTGGCTCGCGTTCCTCGAGGAGGCACCTCCGGTTCCGGGCCCGGGGGCGACCCGCGCGCTGCTCGACCTCTCCCGCGAGCTGGCCCAGGCCCACGCCCGCGAGGACGTGGCCGCCGCGCTCGCCCGCGCCCTCTCGTCGCTCTTCCCCGGGCGCGCCCACTGCATCCGGCTGCTCGATCCCAAGACCCTTGCGCCGGTGGTCGTGGTCGGCAAGGTCCTGGCCTCTCCGGACGGGCCTCTCCCCATCTCGCTCCGCCGCACGGCGGTGCGCCACGGCGGCCTGTCCGAGGCGGCCCTCGAGTCGGGGGGAGTCCGGCTCGTGGAGGTGGACGTCCCGGTCTGCGAAGGGTGCGTCCGCGCCGTCGCCGTCCCGCTGGCGGTGGGGAGCCAGCTCTTCGGCGTGGTGAGCCTCGAGTACCCGCCCGGCGCGCCCGGCGATCCGGCCGCCGACGAGCCGCTGCTGCTCCAGGTCACGAACCCCGCCGCGCTGGGGGTGCGCAACCTGCGCTCCGTCGAGGAGCTCACCTTCCTCAAGACCTTCCTCGAGGAGCTGCTCGAGAACGCCAACGCCCTCATCGTGGTCACGAACCGCCAGCACCAGGTGCTCGTCTTCAACCGCGCCATCGCCCGGCTCACCGGCCACGGGCGGGAGGACGCGCTGGGGGCCGACCTGCTCGCGCTTCTGCCAGCCGGCGAGCGGGAGCGCACCCGGGCGATCCTCGAGCGGAGCCTCGCCGGCGAGGCGGTGACCGGGTTCGAGACCCGGCTCGCGCTCTCCGGCGGGGGCGACGCGCTGGTGGCCTTCCACACCGCCCCCATCGTGGGGCACGGCGGCGACGTCGAGGGGGTCATCGCCATCGGCCAGGACCTCACCGCGCTCCGGGCCATGGAGCAGCGGGCCGAGCACTTCCAGCGCCTGGCCGCCTTCGGCAAGCTGGCCGCCGGCATCGTCCACGAGCTCAACAACCCGCTGGTGGCGGTGGTCACCTACTCCGACCACCTGCTGGAGCGCCGCCGGGGCACCGGCCTCGACCCGGGCGACGCCGAGAAGCTGCGCCGGATCCGCGACGCCGGGGAGCGGATCCAGAAGCTCGCGCGCGATCTCATCACCTACGCCAAGCCGTCGGCCGACCAGCCCGAGCCCCTCGACCTCGGCTCGCTGCTCGACCAGGTCGCCCGCATGTGCGATCCGGCGCTGCGGGATGCCAGGGCCCGTGTGCGCCTCGAGATCGAGCCCGCGCCGAGGATCCTGGGCGCCCGGGCCAGCCTGCTCCAGGTCTTCGTGAACCTGGTCACCAACGCCGCGCACGCCCTGCCGCCGGAGGGGGGAACGGTCACGCTCGGTCTCAGCGCCCGCGACGACCAGGTGGTGGCGCGCATCGCCGACGACGGGCGCGGCATGCCGCCCGAGGTGCGCGCCCGGATCTTCGAACCCTTCTTCAGCACCAAGGAGGGCGGGCGAGGGGTGGGGCTGGGACTCTCCATCGTCCAGGGAATCGTGGCGCGCCACGGCGGCGCCATCCAGGTCGCGAGCGAGCCCGGCCAGGGCACGACCTTCACGGTGACCCTGCCTGTCCGGGGCCCGGACGCCTGGTCGGATCAGGAGACCAGCGAGAGCACGCCGTAGCCCTCGAACTCGGGCAGCACCGCGGCGACCTCGCCGGCGGAGGGGACGAGCGCCAGCTTCTCGTCGAGTCCACCGGTGCCGCGGAAGCGGGCCCGGCGCGCCGACCCGGCCAGGTCCGTCGAGAGGACGAGCGTGGCGCCGCGGACCACGCCGTCGGAGCCAGCGGACACGTGGACGTCGACCCGCCCGGGGGGGCGCCACGCCGAGACCGAGAGCTGTGACGGGGAGTAGACCTGGATGGCGCGCCGCCCGCGGCCGAGCAGGGCGGTGAGCCCCAGCTCCAGCGGCTCGGCGGAGGGCGCGCCGAGGAGCGGTCCGGCCGAAGGGGGAGGAACGAGCGGAGGCAGGGACAGCAGCGACCCCCCTCCGGCGCGGGTCGCCTTGGCCTTGCCCACCTTGGCCTCGGGGAGAAACGGCGCGAGGAGGCGTCCGCCCGGGCCGGAGGCGCGGGCCTCGCCGAGGGAGAGCACCCGGCCTCCCGCCTCCAGGAAACGCGTCACCGCGGCGGCCTCGACCGGCGTGATCCCGGTTGCCTGGGGGAGTACCAGCACCGCTCCGGGGCGAAGCAGGCTCCCGCCGGTGGCCACGTCCCACTGGACGTGAAGGCGGGAGAGCGCTTCGCCGACCTCCTCGACCTCGAGCCGGTGCAGGCCGCTCGACCACAGGTCGGCCTCCGGCGAGTAGAAGACCAGGCACTCCGGGACCGCGTCCTCGAACGGGCGCCCGTCGCGCCGCCGCGCGTGCTCGGAGAGCAGCCTCCGGACCGGGGCCACGGCGGAGGCCCGCTCCCCCTCCTCGAGACCGATGGCCACGCCCGAGGTCGCCATCGCCGCCGCGTACCGCATGGCCAGCGCGGCCGTCGCCTCCGGCGGGAGCTGCGCCGCGACCGGGCGCCGGCCGATGGCTGCACGCCACAGCCTGGCCTCGGCGACGCCGCTGTGGTGCGGCAGGGGGCTGAGCGGGAGGACCGCGCCGTCGAGGAGCCGGGCGGCCTGGAACTGGGCCGGCCCGACCTGCTCGAAGCGCCCGACGATCGAGAACTCGCGGCGCGCCTCCCGGGCGGCGTCGCGCACCGGCCGGACCCAGGCCGAGACGGCGGCCGGGAGCGAGTCCAGGCGGAAGCGCCAGAAGTCCCGCCCGAAGTGGAGCTTGCGGAAGCTCACCGCGCCCGACGCCGAGGCCAGCTCGTCGGCGGCGATCCGGCGGTAGTCGAAGGGCTCGAGCTGGTCTCCGTACTCGCGCCGGAGTTCGGCCTGGAAGGCCGCCTGGCAGGCGTCGGAGAATCCCGCGCCGAAGAGCCCCAGGCCGAGGACCATGTCGGGGCGATCGAGCACCACGCCGGCGTACCCGGCCTCCAGCAGCGCCCGGCAGCTGGCGACGACCCGGGCCCGGTGTGCACCGCTGTTCAGGCAGGCCCGCTCGTGCCCCACCGTTCCCGAGACGCGGCCGTCGGCTCCGCGGCAGGCCTCCTGATGGTCGGCCGCCTGGCCGGCGGCGAACCGGGCCAGCGCCACCGGGGCGAGCCGCAGGGACGCCGGCTCGGCAGGATCGACCACGAGCGGCGAACCGAGCGTCCGCGCCGCGAGCGCCTCGGCCTCCGGAACGGGGTCGCCGGGCCTGATCCGGAAGGGCGCGAAGGGGTGGGGGAGCACGGACCGGCGACCGTACACCGCGGCCGGACGAGGGGGCAACCGGCGCCTTGCGGGGGCTCGGCCGGTTCAGTAGTATCCCGCGCCTCCCGAGGGGTTTCGGGGCCTTCCCGCGCTTCGCACACCGGAGAAATCGAGCTCCCACCATGAACCTTTCCGCCATGCTGACCTCCGTCGCCCTGGCCGCCGCTCCGCACGGAGGCGGTGAGGCGAACATCAAGGTGCCCGACCTCGGGTCGGTGAACTTCCTCGGGATGAAGGGGAGCTCGCTGCTCCTCCTCGGCATCCTCGTCTCCCTGGCAGGTCTGGCCCTCGGTCTGGGCATGTCGGCCCGCATCAAGAGGATGCCGGTCCACCGCTCGATGCTCGAGATCTCCGAGCTCATCTACGAGACGTGCAAGACCTACCTCGTCACCCAGGGCAAGTTCCTGGCGGTGCTCTGGGCGCTCATGGCGGTCATCATGGTCGCCTACTTCGGCTTCCTGACGAACGGCGGACACGGCCTCGGCGCGGGCCGGGTGATCATCGTGCTGGCGTTCAGCCTGATCGGCATCCTCGGCTCGACGGCCGTGGCCTGGTTCGGGATCCGGGTGAACACCTACGCGAACTCCCGCACGGCCTTCGCCGCGCTGCGGGGCAAGCCCTTCCCCATCTCCACCATCCCGCTCATGGCCGGCATGAGCATCGGCACGATGCTCATCTCGACCGAGCTCATCATCATGCTCTTCATCCTGCTCTTCATCCCCGGGGAGCTGGGCGGCGCCTGCTTCATCGGCTTCGCCATCGGCGAGTCGCTGGGCGCGTCGGCGCTGCGCATCGCCGGCGGCATCTTCACCAAGATCGCCGACATCGGCTCCGACCTCATGAAGATCGTCTTCAAGATCAAGGAGGACGACGCCCGCAACCCCGGCGTGATCGCCGACTGCACCGGCGACAACGCCGGCGACTCGGTGGGCCCGTCGGCCGACGGCTTCGAGACCTACGGCGTGACCGGCGTGGCCCTGATCGCCTTCATCGTCCTGGCGGTCCCGAGCACGGTGAACCAGGTCCAGCTGCTGGTCTGGATCTTCGCGATGCGCATCATGATGGTCATCGCGTCGGTGGCCTCCTACTTCGCGAACGAGATGGTGTCGAAGGGGCGATACGCCAGCGTCACGCACATGGACTTCGAGGCCCCGCTCACCTCGCTGGTGTGGCTCACCTCCTTCGTCTCGGTGGCGCTCACCTTCGTGGTCAGCTACCTGCTCATCCCCGACCTTCCCAACGGCCTGTGGTGGAAGCTGTCGATCATCATCAGCATGGGCACGCTGGCCGGCGCCATCATCCCCGAGGTGATCAAGGTCTTCACCTCCACCAGCTCCGGCCACGTCCGCGAGGTGGTGACCGCCTCCAAGGAGGGCGGCGCCTCGCTCAACGTGCTGGCCGGCCTCACCGCGGGCAACTTCAGCGCCTTCTGGATGGGGCTCGTCATCATCGTCCTCATGGCCGTCGGCTACGGCGTCTCCAGCATGGGGGTGGCGAGCATCATGACGGCCCCGGAGGTCTTCGCCTTCGGCCTCATCGCCTTCGGCTTCCTGGGCATGGGCCCGGTCACCATCGCGGTCGACTCCTACGGACCGGTGACCGACAACGCCCAGTCGGTCTACGAGCTCTCGCTCATCGAGAACGTCCCCGACGTGAAGGCGGAGATCAAGCGCGACTTCGGCTTCGACCCCAACTTCGAGAAGGCCAAGGAGTACCTGGAGGAGAACGACGGCGCCGGCAATACCTTCAAGGCCACCGCCAAGCCGGTGCTCATCGGCACCGCCGTGGTGGGCGCCACCACCATGATCTTCTCCATCGTCATGGTGCTCACGAACGGCCTGACCGACGCCGGGCAGGTGGCCAAGCTGGCCGTGCTCTACCCGCCCTTCCTCCTCGGCCTGATGATGGGCGGCGCGGTGATCTACTGGTTCACCGGCGCCTCCACCCAGGCGGTCTCCACCGGCGCCTACCGCGCCGTCGAGTTCATCAAGCGGAACATCAAGCTGGAGGGGGTCGAGAAGGCCTCGGTGGAGGACTCGAAGAAGGTGGTCGCCATCTGCACCCAGTACGCGCAGAAGGGCATGATCAACATCTTCATCGCCGTCTTCTTCGGGACGCTGGCCTTCTCGTTCCTGAACGAGTTCTTCTTCATCGGCTACCTCATCGGCATCGCCCTCTTCGGCCTCTACCAGGCCCTCTTCATGGCCAACGCCGGCGGGGCCTGGGACAACGCCAAGAAGGTGGTCGAGACCGAGCTCAAGGCCAAGGGCACGCCGCTGCACGACGCCTGCGTGGTCGGCGACACCGTCGGCGACCCCTTCAAGGACACCTCCTCGGTGGCCATGAACCCCATCATCAAGTTCACCACGCTCTTCGGGCTGCTCGCCGTGGAGCTGGCGATGCAGGTCTCGTCCGGCCTGCGCTTCACCCTCTTCGGCGCGTTCTTCGTGATCATGCTGGTCTTCGTGTACCGGTCCTTCTACGGGATGCGGATCGAGGCGGTCGCGGCCGAATGAGCGAGCGCGCCGGGCACCCTGCCGCGGAGAGCCTCCGAGCCCTCCTCGGTGGGGCCACCGGCGCACTGAAGATCTTCCCGCTGCCAGACGTGGTGGTCTTCCCGGGCGCGCCGGCACCGTTTCACATCTTCGAGCCCCGCTACCGGGCCATGATCGCCGACGCGCTG
>Ga0315295_10005330_pt1 | contig 10989 bp, 10 predicted proteins | sample YL17G14_0_MG_FD_204453 | JGI IMG/M metagenome (GOLD analysis project Ga0315295, IMG submission 204453) | Sediment microbial communities from Yellowstone Lake, YNP, Wyoming, USA - YL17G14_0 | ecosystem: Environmental > Aquatic > Freshwater > Lake > Sediment | place: USA: Wyoming | collected...
TGAGAAGTACATGAACAGCGGCCCGTCCGTTCCCTCGATGAACTTCACGGCTTGGTTCGCGAGAACATCGGTGGAGTAGTTCTCTGCACCGGCACCGAACTCGACGACCTTCCCGTCGATGTTCAGCGCATAGTTCTCGTAGTGGCCGCGTGGGAACGCCACCCAGTGGTCCCACCCTAGCGGGATCCTGCCGTTCAAGCCGGCGAACTCGTAGTTATTCAGGTACTTGCCGACGAGCACGGACGTGTAGTCCATCTCCAGCCAGGTCGGTACGGTCGAAGCGTCGTTGAACGACCGGTACCCGCCTTCGGAGCCGGTGTTCGTGTAGACCCCGGTGGAGTGCGAGTACTGGCCGGTCAGGATGCTTGCGCGGCTTGGACAACAGGCCGAGTTCACGACGAACCCGTTCTTGAAGTTGACGCCGTGGTCGATGAGGTCCTTCTTGACGGTGGGCATAGCCCACAGGGTGTCCCAACGCTGGTCGTCGGTGAGGATGACGACCACGCTCGGCTTGGAGTCGTCGGTCGCGGTGAGCTGCCGGGGCGCCGACTCGAGGGTCAACAGTCGGTAGCCGAGGATGCCGACGACGACGAGGATGACCAGAAGCACCGCGGCGCCGGTCAGGATCACTCGCCGTGTGGCATACGCGAGCTCGGATCCGTACCTGGAATCGTCCACCGGTCAACAGTACAGGCGCGACGTTCGTTTGGGGGGAGTTCCGGCTGCGTCTCAGAGTCCCACGATGTCGCCGGTGCGGAATGGCCCGGATCTCGTGCCGTCAAGGTGGATGGAGACCTCGCCCTCGCCGAAGACACGCCACCGGAGGCCTTTCCCGACTATCGCGGTGTTCTCATCGAGGGTCACGAGTCGGCAGCCCTCGGGGATGCTAGACAGGATGAACGACTCCGCTCCCGGCATCCACGTCTCGATCATGTTCCAGTGTGGGCCGAACGCGGTCCCGGGAAGCAGGCGCAGACCCCGTGTGGCCCATCGCTCGGGGTTGGGCGTCTGACGGGAGGACCGCGGCGCGAGTTCTCCGATGACGCACGCGCCGGCGCTACACCCGGCGAGCGCTGCGCCCGCGTCCGCCGCGCGTACAAGGGCGTCCCAAAACGGCGTACCGCGAAGGGTGTCGGCCAGGTACGCGGGGTCGCCTCCGGATAGGTAGTACATGCTCGCTCCCTCGAGTTGGGCGATGACTCCCTCGTCGAACGCATCGGCACGGAACCGCAGACCGGACACTCGGGCGTCCACTCCCATGGCGGCGTAGTGCTCGAGCCCTCTGCGGGCCCATCCGTCGAATACGTCCCGGCCTTCGGTTGCGCTTGCCGTCGGGATGACGACCACCGTCCCGTCACCGGCGGTCGCGGCTTCCAGCGCGTATCGGTCGACCTCCACCGACCAGGGCAGGAACTCGCCGGACCCGAGCACCGAGATGATCCGTTCGGTCACGGGCAAAGGCTAGCGCGGAACGGTTCGGAGCGGGCCCTCGTGTCGCGCGGCCTACTCCCGGCCCATAGGGGGACTGGCGCTGGAGTGAGTTCTGTGGTTCCCTAATACATACGCCATGACCGAGTACGAAGGCGAGGAGCAGGCCTCCGAGGAGAGGCAGTCGCCTGGATGGCAGACGACGCCGCCACTCCCGGAACCGCCGTATGCAGAGCCTCCTCCGGCTGTGCCGCCGCCACTCCCCGCGCCGCTCCCGGAGCCGCCGCAGGAAACACAGCAACCCCCCGCGTGGTCTTACACGCCGCCCCTTCCACCGGCTGAGTCGACCACTCAGCCGACGACGCGGCAGATCTACGAGAGTGCTGCAGCGTTGCCCGAGCCGGCTGCGCCGGGCGGGGAGACGTATATGAGCGGCCCGGCGCGCCCGGTCGAGTCCGACGCGTGGACGGCCGGCGACACCTCTGGGGGCGTTGCGGCCGCGTGGCGCAAGCCGGCGCTGATAGGTGGCGTAGTGCTGTTGGTGATCGCGGTGATCGCCGGCGTGACTCTCTTCAGGCCGAAGGGTGCGGGCGGCGAGACACTGTCCTACGAGTTCAAGACCGGTCAAAGCTTCGCCTACTCATTGAGGATGACGATGGACGGCACCATCTCGGTTCCGGATGCCGGGATGAGCCGGCCGCTGAAGATGGAGATAGGCGGAGTAGCCTCCATGGAGGTCAAGTCGGTGGACGCGAAAGGGGTCGCCACCGTGGATGTCGCACTGACCGGCATCTTTGTCCGCTCCGATCCCGCCATCCCCACCACGATCCCGACGGAGATGCGCGATACGATGCAGGTGGCTCCCAACGGACGCGTCCTGAGCGGTGGGCTAGGCCTGTCGCAGCTGGGTTCTGCGGGGCAAGTCCCGCCCGGCTGGGACAGCCAGCTCTGGCCTTGGACGGCCGACTACCCCGTGAACCCCGGCGACGCCTGGAGTGAAGGTGCCGACGTACCGTTCATCGGCGACACCGCTCTTCACATCACGACCGACACGAAGATGCTCGCCTACATCCAGGAGAACGGGAAGCGCGTGGCGGTCGTGGAGAGCACCGAGCACATACCGCTCGACGTAACGATCTCGATGAGTGAACTCGCGAAGGAGATGGGGGAGAAGTCGGACTCCTTCGAGCTGCCCGCAGGGGCCGACCCGAAGTTCACCTACTCCGGTGAGATGACGATGGTGACGACTTCCCGGATCGATTCGGGAACGCACATAGTCCTCGGGGGGACTAGCGAGGGGACCATGGACGTCACCATGACGATGAAGGGAATACCGGGCGTGCCCGAGATGTCGGCCGACATGGATCTGGACTTCTCGCTCACCCTGGAGCAGTACCACGGCCGCAACGCTGAGGGAACAGGCGGACAGAGCGGCCAACCGAAACCCCAGCAAGCGTCGAAGACACCGGGGCAGTCCGGGCAGTAGCCTCGTTGCCTGAACCGAAGGAGACGACCATCTGTCAAGCAGGATCCGTGCTCCCGCCCGCCTGGCGCATCGGCGCAGCTGCGATCGATGTACTTCGCTTCATCTGAGATGTCCGAGCGCGACGAACCGGAAGACCGGGAAGAAGAAGGAGAGCAGGTAGGGGCGCCGCGGGGTGTCAGGCGGCCCGATGCGGGGTCGGTGCCACCTCCTTCGCCGGACCGGGAACGGGCCGCGCCGGATGTCCCTCTTCCCCCGGAGAAGCCCAGCTTCGAGGAGGAGACTGCCGCGATCCCCGACGGGGGATCGGCGCGCGCGTCAGGCGTCGTTCCTCCGCCCGAGCCGCCACCGGCGCCCGCGGTCCCCCCACCCGCGCCGGCGCCCGTTCCGCAGACCGCGGAGCCGGCATCGGACGACCCTTTCGTCAGACCTCCCCCCGAGCGCACGGGCTTGGCCGGACCGGAGTTCACGGCAGCCCGAGGCCAGTTCATAGGGGCATGTGGCGAGGAGGGCGGTGGCGAGGAAGGCGATGTGGGCACCGCGCCGAAACCGCCGAGCCCGGTGACTTCCCAGGCCCCTTTCGTCACGGAGTGGCATGCGGCGGCACGTGGCGCCGGAGGGATGAAGACTTCGCTCCTACAGAGCAGGGTCGTCCGCGAGATCGCGGTCGGCCTCGTCCTGATCCTGATAGCCCTAGTGGGCGTCCGCGTTCTCGTTCCTAGGGAGGAGGAGGGCAAGCCGCTGGCTCTCAGCTACACGCAGGGGCAGACGACCCGGTATCGCGTCTTCCTCAAGAGGAGCGAGGAACGGGTCTGGCCGAACGGAAGGATGGAAACGATGGACATGACCGCGGCCGCCACCCTCGATCTCAAGGTGGCTTCGGTGAACACCGACGGCGCTACCGTCGAGGTGTCGCTTTCGAACATCGCACTGCACACGGGGACACCTCTGCAGAACCGCGTCCCCGATTTTGCACGAACGCAGATGCGTGTGGGACGCGACGGCAAGATAGCGGAGGGCGGCCTGGGACTATCCGGCGTGTTCGTCACCAAGATGGCCCCGGGCTGGGACCTGCTGGTGCCGATGCTGGCTGAAGGTCCGGTGCACCCGGGCAGTGAGTGGACCAGCCGCGAGGAGATGTCGTTCGCGCCCGAGAGCAGCGTGTCCGTGTCGGCGTCCACGAACCTCTTGAGCTACCTGTCGGGGGGGCCCGAAGAGATCGCAGTCATCACCAGCAACATGAACGTGCCCGTCCAGACTACCGTTCCGCTTGCCGCCGTCGCCGAGTCACTGGGCGCATCGGTCGAGGACTACGGGTACCCGGCGGGCTCCGACCCGAAGTACGTGTACGACGGCCAGACAACTCTCAACATGACTGCTCGTCTGAACGCCACCACCGGCCAGGTCATCGGGTCCTACACCTCCGGGGAGAGCAACTACACGGTGAGCGTGGAAGATGCACCGCCCCGGATGAAGAATGTCCCGAACGGCGTCAAGGTCACGTCGTCCTTCAGCATGTCGCTGAAGGAGCAGACTCCGGAAGTGCCCTCGGGGGGCGATGGCCAGAGCTTGCAGCCCGGTGGTAGGCAGAGCCCGTCGCGAACCCCTGTGCAGACCCCCGGCTAGGACGGAGCCTGTCGAGAGCCATGTTCGAGACCAGAGGAGTGCTGCTCGATGTGGAGGACGCGCTGGTGACGTCCTGCCGCTCCCTGCCCGGGGCTGTGGAGACGATGGGGTGGGGCTCCGTCAGGAAGACATCCCGTTCCTACTGGTCACGAACACCACCCAGTACAGCCGTGCCGGGCTGGCCGCGATCCTCTGCGATGCCGACATGCCGGTCCAGACTCACGAGGCGATGACGGCTACGGTTGCCACCGCCGCCTACCTGCGGAGGCACCACCCAGGCGCGAGGTGTCATCTTCTCGCAACAAGGGAGGCGCTGGAGGACCTTCGCGACGTCGAGTGTGTCGAGGAGGGGGCTGAGGTAATCGTCGTGGGGGGCGCAGAAGACGGTTTCAACTACGAGAGCCTGAATCGCGCGTTCCGGATGCTGACGGAGGGCGCAGCCCTGGTTGCGATGCACCGTGGTCTCCACTGAATGACTTCCGAAGGTCTGGCTCTGGACGTCGGGACCTTCATCGCGGGTCTCGAGGCAGCCGCCGGCGTGCAGGCCGCGGTCGCCGGCAAGCCCGCGCCGGACTCCCACCTCTCCGCGGCCGAGTCGATCGGGCTACCCGCAGACGCCCTACTGATGGCGGGCGACGATGTGCAGAGCGATGTCAATGCCTCGCAGGGGGTGGGGATGTGCGCGGTGCTTGTCAAGACGGGCAAGTTCCGCGCAAGCGATCTGGAGTTGCTGGAACCTCCTGCGGAAGCGATCGATTCGATCGCGGACCTGCCGAGCCTGCTGTCGTGATCCGCGAGGCTCCGTCCGAGCGGCGCGTCGAGGTGATGTTCGATTCGGTGGTGGATCGCTACGACCTTGTGAACCGGCTGCTGTCCCTAGGTCTGGACAGCCGGTGGCGGGTCAGGACAGCCGAGGCGCTCGCGGCCCGGGGCGAAACCGTGCTCGACTTCGGCTGCGGTACGGGAAGGTTGGGGGAGTTGCTCGCCGGCCCCGCGCGTGTGGTGGGTCTCGACCTGAGCCAGCGCATGCTTGCCTCGGCGCGCGGCCGGCTCGGTTCGCGGATGGCGCCGGTGCGCGGGAGCGTGTTCGCTCTCCCGTTCGGCGACGGCGTCTTCTCGGGGGCGATGAGCGCCTTCGTGCTGAGGAACCTCGATGACCTGCCTCGTGCCTTCTCCGAGCTCGCTCGTGTGGTCGTGGAGGGGGGTGGTCTCGCGATCCTCGACATCACCGGACCGCGAAGACGGCTGCCGCGCAAGGTGTTCAACGCGTACTTCGGGGCGGCAGCCTGGCTGTTGGGGCGTCTCGTCGGTGAGGCGGAGGCGTACCGATACCTCACGCGGTCACTCGCGCAACTCCCCACGCGGGAGGTTCTTTGCTCCATCATCGAGGGGTGCGGGTTCGGAGCGGTCGAGGCGCATCCTCTCGACGGGGACATGGTGACGCTGTGGACCGCGACGCGGACCACGTGATGTATGAGGCTGACCTTCGCCCCGCACCCACCTGCGCCGCGCGCAGGGAGCTGGGCGTGATGGACCGGTGCCCCTCTCGTCGGTAGTCTGCCTGCCATGGCAGTCTTCGAACCGACCAGGATCATCCCCGAACTCCGGCGGCTGGACCCGTGGGCGTTCTGGGCCGCGCCGGGCGGGCCATCCGGGTTCGACCTCATCGTCGTCGGGACGACGGGGGTGTTCCCCGTGATCGTGAGCGATGCAGAGGGGTATCTGAACGTGAGCTTCGGGCGCATGAAGGTTGGCGGGGAGCGCGTCGCTTCGGTCCGCACCATGAGGAGCGGTGCCCGCAGGCTGCGATCCAGGCTCTGCGAGATGGCGGTCTACGGTGACGTCGAGCCGATCCTGTGCCTGACCCGGGCTACGATCGGGGGACCACGGTCTGCCAAAGGGGTATGGGCGGCGACGCCCGCGGACATGGTGAAGCTCATCGCCAGGAGAGCCAGCTCGGTCTCCCGCCCGCAGGCGAAGCGGGTGGCGCAGACGTTGGGTGCGAAGACAGTGTCCGCGCGGCGCGACGATCGCTCGGACTGACTACCCTCGGTCCCACCAGAGCGTCACGAGATCCTGCTCTGGCGGGCCCGCTGACCACGACCCGCGGTGCATCGACAGTCTGTCACCCAGGATCTTCTCGAGTTCGGGGTCGGTTGTTGCGGGGAGGCACAGACGCCTGCGCACGAGCGCCACGGCGTCCTCCTTGTTCTGCCACAACTTGCCCCGCCGCTCGAAGTGATCTTGCCGGGCGGGATGTATGCCCATCTCCACCAGGACGGCCACGGCGTCATCGGCGGTCGGCGACCCGGGTCGAACGAGTCCGTGGAAGTGCAGCCAGAGGTCGTTCATCCAGGCGAGGGGATGGCGACCCGTGATCTCGACCACCACCCGCCGGGCTGCGTGTGAGTCGAGCGCGGACACGAACGGTTCGAGGTCCTGCACGTTGTAGAGGACGTGGGAACAGACCACGACGTCTGCCAACCCGACTTCGGGGGCGACGTCGGGCCAAGAGCCACGCACCGCTCTCGCGGCCACGCCCCCTGCCGCAGCTGAATGGAGGAACCCCTCGATCGCATCAGCGGACTCGTCCACACCCGTCACGAGACCTGCGCGGGGGGCAAGCGGGAGAGAGGCAGCACCGCCGCCGACGCCGACGTCGAGCACTCGTCCCCCGTCCAGCAGCGTCTCTGCCGCGTGCGCAAGCGTCGGGGAATCGTCGACCGAGCGGGCTCTGTCCGGGCGGAAGCATTCGACCGGGAGCGCATAGGGCGAATCCGGCGCCGCTGACATGATTTCCTCGGGGATGGTCCAAGAGCGGAGGGCTTCGCCCCACCACTCGGTCGCGCTCAATCCGCTCCGCCCTCGAGGATCTCGTTCGTGTGCTCGCCTAGGAGAGGAGGCGGTCTGCGCACTGCCGGGAGTTCCCCGGACAGACGGATTGGGTCGCCGACAACCCTCAGCATGCCGCGGGCCACGTCTTCCACCTCCTGCACCATCACCGCACCCTCCGGAGAGGCGAACACCTCGTCAAGTCGGCGAACCGGCGCGCACGGCACTGCTCGATCCTCGAGCACCCGCAGCCAGTGCTCCGCGGGGCGCGAGCGGAAGACCTCCTGCAGGACGGGAACCAGGATCTCGCGGTTCTCCACGCGCGCACCGTTGGTGGCGAAGCGCTCGTCTTCGGCCAGGTCGGGCCGGTCGATCGTCTCGCACGTCCGTTGGTAGAGCCTGTCGTTGCCCGCCGCCAGGATGAACGGCGAATCCGCCGTTTCAAATACCTGATAGGGGACGATGTTGGGGTGCTCGGTCCCCATCGGTCCCGGGACGATGCCTCCGAGCAGGTAGTTCGAGGCTTGGTTGACGAGTGCCGCAACGCTCGATTCGAAGAGGGAAACGGTGAGTCTTTGCCCGCAGCCCGTAGCATCGCGGGCGCGGAGGGCGGCGATGATGCCGATCGTTGCGTACAGCCCCGTCACGACGTCCATGAGTGCGACGCCCACCTTCACCGGGGGGCGACCTCGCTCGCCGGTGATGCTCATGAGGCCCGACAAGGCCTGCACGATGATGTCGTATCCGGGCTTGGACGCATCTTCCTCGTCCCCGAACGCGGTGAGGGAGCAGTAGACCACGCCGGGGTTCTCCGCCGAGATCGTTGCGTGGTCCAGACCGAAGCGCTTCATTAGACCCGGGCGGAAGTTCTCAATCACCACATCGGCGGTCGAAGCGAGGCGCCGTGCCCGCGCTGCGCCGTCGGGCGTCTGTAGGTCGAGCGCAACGGAACGCTTGTTGCGGTTCAGGCAGAGGAAGTACGCGGCGTCGTCACCGACGAAGGGGGGTCCCCATGTGCGGGTCTCGTCGCCCACCTCCGGCCTCTCTATCTTGACGATGTCCGCCCCGAGGTCGCCGAGGATCATCGTGCAAAGAGGTCCGGCCAACACGCGGGAGAAGTCCACGACGCGAACGCCCGCGAGAGGGGTCTGGGGCGCCGCCCCGATGGTTCCGCTGTCTCGCATCCAGGCTCCCGGAACTCGGCATCGAGGCGCCCGCGTACAGGCACCCCATTGGGGACAGAGCCGCCGAAACTCGAGGGTTCCAGCGGCTCCGGCGTGTTTATACGAGCCGGGTGACTCCTCAGTCAATCCGGAGGGGGGCTCCTGTCACTCTTTCGTGCCTGGGCGAACCGTCGGCTTCCGGTGCGGCTGCCCAGAGTAGGGCAGTACCCCGGCTCTTGCACCGGCCGTGACTGGCGGTCGCCCGCCGAGTTGGTCACAATCTGGGGCATGAACGAGCAGAGCCTCGAGCGGGCGAATGCGTTCCTCGCAGTCGTGGCTTCACGCGCGCGCCCGGGCGAGGTCCTCGATGCCACTCCTGCCGAGATCGGCCGGGAGGCCGGACTCGGCGAGCCGTTGGCCGCGGCCCGGGCTGTCCGCGCCCTGCTCGCTCGTCGCAGGCTCGAGGTGGTCGATGGCCGGTACCGGCTCATCGATGCGCATCCCGTCGAGCCCGGGGAGCCCGAGGCCGTCCCTCGCCCGAAGAGACAGCGGAAGAGCAAGCCGAAACGTGCGGCCCCTGGGAAGCCGGCCTACTCCGACGTCGGTCGCGCGGCGGTCGAGCGCCTCCTGGACCTGGGGCGCGAAATCGGTACGCTTCGGGCGAGTGCCCGGGCCGCCAAGGAGGAGGCGCGCACTGCCAGACTCGCCCGGGAGGACGCCGAGCGCCGGGCCAACGAACTGTCCGTGAAGGTGCGGGACCTGGAGGCGAAGCTCGACATGGCGGAGCAGAACCTGAGGACGCTCCTGGCTGCGGCCAAAGGCACGGGGCGCGAAGGCGGCAGTCCCGGCAGCACCGAGATGGAGGCCATCTTGGGCATCCTCAAGGGCGACGCCGAGGGCGACGCGCCCGTTGAGCCCTGAGTGCTAGGCTGACGGCGCCCGGGCGCCTGCTCGGGACCCCCTCGAGGTGAGACTTGGAGCCTGTCCGCACGGTTTGGGAAGGAAGGATTGGCGATACGCCCCTTCGCGTGAGCGTTCAGCCAACGGGGCGTATCGAGGCTGTGTGGCGCGCGAAAGCTGGCAACGAACGGCGGGCCGTCGTCAACTCGATCGACGAGCTGGAGCGCTCTGTGCTCTTCCAGCTGATGATTACCGCGCCACCCGAGCAGCAAGGGGTCGCCGGCGACATCGCACAAGCGGTCGCGCAAGCCAAGGTTGGGTTGCCGGATCCGACACAGGCGCCGAGTGCACCGAAAAAGAGGAAGAGGCCTGGGCGCCCCCGCCGGAGGCGGCCTCCGCGGCGCTAGTGACGGGGGCGGCCCTTGACCCGGCCCCGGAACCACTCAGGTCCGCGAGCTATCAGCCCTCGCAGGAAAGGATCGCGGCCGCCTCGCTCGAGTACCTGGTCCCGCGACACGATCGCCCACACGCCGACACGCGCGAACGGCCACCGGATAGGCTCCGGCGGCCAGTGGCCCATAGGAGGCCCGACCACCGGAAGCGAAGACCAGCGGTCCTCCCCTCCGAGAACGAGCGAGGCCAGGATCTTCCCGCCGACACGGGTTGGGGCGAGCCCGTGCCCGGAGAACCCGAGTCCGACGTGCAGGTTGCCGGGAGCCATGGTGTGGAAGAAGGGACTGAAGGAGCGGGAGACCTCCATCGGCCCTCCCCAGGAGTACTCGAACTTGACGCCTTCGAGCTGGGGGAAGAACCACAGGAGTCCCCGCGCGGCGGTCTCGGCGATACCCCGGTCGTGCGTAACGCCCCGGCCGATGCGCCCGCCGAAGAGTGCCTTGCCTTCTCCGCCTCCGATCACGATCCGGTGATCGTCGGTCTTGCGCAGGTAGTAGATCCACTCGCGGGCATCGCTCAGTCCGATGTGCGTCTTCCATCCGATCTCCTCGATGCGCTCGGGGATCGGCTCCGTAGCGACCACGTAGTCGACGATGTTGGCGAGGCGCGTGCGGAATCCGGGCCAGCCGGCGCCCCATGCACCGATCGTCAAGACCACTTGCTCTGCCACGATCTCGCCCCCGGGTGCAAGGACGGATGACGGGCGGCCACTTCGGATATCCCTGGCGGGGGTGTTCTCGTAGATCATCGCTCCATGCTCGAGGAGGAATCGGCGCAGTCCGCGGGCGAGGCGCGCGGGCTGGATCGTGGCCGAGTCGGCTATCAGGATCCCGCTGTGGATGATCGGCGAGTCGGCGTAGGACCGAGCGGTTGCGGCATCGATCGGGACCATCCGGTCGCTGAGACCGTGTGCTGCGAGACAGGCGAGCACCTCGTCATGCTCCCCCTCCTGCCAATCCGCGACGAACTCAAGGTTGCCGTCGTCGTGGTACCAGACATCGAGCGAGTTGTCGGCGCAGAACAGTCCCACCTCCACCGCTTGCTCACCGTAGGCCTTCGCGAGGTCGATGCCACCGTCGTCCCCGTAGAGCCGGCAGAGGGCAG
>Ga0315295_10005331_pt1 | contig 10987 bp, 10 predicted proteins | sample YL17G14_0_MG_FD_204453 | JGI IMG/M metagenome (GOLD analysis project Ga0315295, IMG submission 204453) | Sediment microbial communities from Yellowstone Lake, YNP, Wyoming, USA - YL17G14_0 | ecosystem: Environmental > Aquatic > Freshwater > Lake > Sediment | place: USA: Wyoming | collected...
AGATACACGGCGATTTTCATCCGGGTAATATCTGGTTTACTACCCCTTTGCCGGGGGGGAGCGGGGAAATAGATTTCATCCTCCTCGACAGGAGCAGGGGGCCATGGGGAGAACCTGCAGATGACATAACAGCGCTTGCCATAAACTATATTTTTTTCTCCGTAGAAAACTTTGGTGACGTCAGAGGGGCATATCTTGAGGGACTTCACCTTTTTTTCGATGAATATATAAAGGCCTCAGAAGATACAAAAATAACAGAAGTTGTTGCGCCCTTTTTTGCCTTCAGGGGAGCGGTAGTCGCAAACCCTGTTTTTTATCCCGGCCTAACCTCTGATCAGAGAAAGCTTATATTCAACTTTGTTCATAATGTTCTTGATGACGACAGGTTCAGGATTGACAGGGTGAATGATTACTTGCAGAGAAGGAGCTGATACTCTTTTCAAATCCTGGCCGGACTTGACTTCTTTACGATTATTGGGAGAAAAACAATTGTAATTTCTGTTCCTGGGTGAGTTTATCTGCTTATGGATCTTATGGTGAGAACTTTATATACTTTTCCCAATACATGAAAAGTTCCATTGTTGCCCTGAGGTCGCCGACACAATATTTCGCAATATCAAGGTGTCTGCCTGCCTTAAAAAGATCTTTCACCTCGTAACCTGTGATGCCGCCTTCTTTGGGGCTCTTTATCCCGAAAGTCCTGCACCACATATCAAGATTAAACTTCCTACGTGATGCGCCATAAAAGCTCAGCTGGTCAAGAAGATCGATATGTGTGTCACCATATCTGTTCGGCATCAGGTCTTTTGTCGGCTTTATCTTATGAATAGCAGAACGTACGAGGATGAAAGGACAATCAAAACCTCTTCCGTTAAAGGTAACAAATTTATCACAGCCTTTCATGATCTTCCAGAATTTCTGTAGTATCTCCTTTTCCGTGCCAGTCTCATAGCGGACATTATCTTCTTCAAAAGGCAGCAAAGGATCTCCTGTTGTCTGGAAGAATGCAAAGCCCTCATGTGTGTCCGTATTAAGCATCCCGATGGTAACGATCTCAGCTGTTAACGGGTAGAAAGACATCTGTTCTTTAATCTCTTTTTTTTCATCGGCAGTCTCTGCATATCGCAGAAAGTATTCCTGAACCGGCTCATCAAGAGATTTAAAATCTTTTCCGACTGTCTCAATGTCAAATATAATTCTGGGCATTTTACCTTACATATTATATCTGTCCTTTTCTGTCAGTTTCCACAGAAAAGACAGGATGACTAAAGGCTTTCCGAAAAAGGTTATGCAATCCCTAAAAAGGAAAGTCTGACAAAATGAAATTCTCTAACTTATTATAAACTAATGCAATTTAAACATGGCACACTAAATGCAATAATGTGATAAGGACTGCTTAGAGAAAAAAATAAACACTATAAGGATTTTACAGGAGGAATGAATGAAAAGGCTGATATTCATAATATTTATGTTGTTTTTCATAACCGGTACATCATTAGCGGCACATGCAGATGTGATCGGCACTGCGCGTCTGAGTCTTGTACAGGGTGATGTGGTTGTTCAGTCCAGGGACACGGGTACTGAATGGGTTGCTGCATCGATAAACCTGCCGTTATTGCCTGGAGATAAATTATGGGTTCCTGATGACGGTAGGGCAGAGATTCAGTTCCTTGGAGGGACATATCTGAGGGCAGACAGAAATACAAGTCTTGATATTACTAAACTTAAAAAGGATGAGGAAGGAAAGGTCATTCAGGTGGCAACACCTCAGGGAAGAATATATGTGAATTACAGGGGATCTGCAACAGGGAATTCTGTATTTCAGGTTGACACCCCGTTTGTATCAGCAATGGCCTATGGAAGAGCAAAATTTGATATTAATGTCTATGAAAACGGGTATACAGAGGTTTCCGTAACAGCAGGTGTTGTATATGTAGAAAGTCAGAATGGCAACTCAAAGGTGGATGCAGGCAATATGATTTCTGTAAGGTCTGATAATTATGCAGAGCTTTCTCCCAGGAGACCCAGGGATGAATGGGTTAAATGGAACCTTTCACGTGATTCTTTCCTGACAGGGGCAAGGACAAGTTCACGGTATCTGCCTCCTGAGCTTGACGTTTACAGCAGTGATTTCGATGAGAACGGCAAGTGGGTTTATACCTCTGATTACGGGTATGTATGGAGGCCTCTAATCGTAGTTAATAACTGGGCCCCGTACAGAACAGGCAGATGGTGCTGGATAAACAGCGACTATATCTGGGTATCATATGAACCATGGGGGTGGGCTCCCTATCATTATGGCAGATGGGCATTCAGAGGAGGAATAGGCTGGTTCTGGGTGCCGCCTGCAATCAATGCTGCTTTCTGGGCACCCGGCTTTGTAGCATGGATATATACACCAACATATGTCTCATGGGTTCCTCTTGCCCCGGGGGAAACATATTACGGACATGGCCACTATGGCCCTCACAGCGTAAATATAAACAAGGTTAATATCAAGAACATAAACATAACAAATATCTATAACAATGCCAGAGTCGCTGATTCAGTAACGGTTATAAACCGTGAGACCTTTGTTACTGGAAGGCCTGTGAAGGTCAGCGGCGCTCCTGCGAATCCTTTTATTGAAGGTATAAAGGTATCACCCGGCAGGCCGGAAATCAAAGCCGGTAAAACTACCTCTCTGCCTTTGCCTATGAAGGGTGTACCACAGAAATCTTTACCTCCAAAGCAAATAATAGAGACTAAAGAGACAGGCAAGATGAGCGGCAGACCCGTTGCTGTTAACAGACATGAGTCAAGTTTTAAAACCGGGAAGCAGGTTAATCCCATGCCTCTTAATAGAATAGGTTATCCGAAACCGGTTAAATCAGTTCAGAAACCAGAGGTGATCAGGCCACAGGAACAGAAGGCAACAGGAGAAAGACCAAAAGTGATTCAGGGAGAGGACAAGAAAAGGAGGCCTGTTCCAACGAAAGGGATTGGTAAGGATAAAATGCAGAAAGGACAGAAGGACAAACCTGTAATACTACCCAAAGAGGGTGCAGTCAGATCCCCTTTAAAGCAGAAGGAAATAAATAAGACAGCAGGACACAATGGAATAAACGGGAGACAGAGGATAATGCCCGAAGAAGATACTCAGAAGCTGCATATGCTGAAAAAGGAGTTTAACAGGTCTCAGGTGCAACAGGGATTTATTGACAGGCCAAGAACAATGCCTTAACAGAAAGCAGGCAGATAAAATTATCTCATTCAATTATGATATCCTGAATCCCGAGTCTCTTCCTCGGTGGAGGAGACTCGTCAGGATAACCGACAGGAAGCAGGCTAACTACATAAATATTCTTGTCCCACCCAAAAATATCTTTGACCATCTGTTCATTGATCAATCTTACCCAGCAACTGCCTAACCCAAAGTCTAAAGCCCTGAGAACCATATGTTCAACAGCAATGGCAATGTTAAAGGCTATCTTTGCTCCAAGCTGTTCTTTGTTCATGATTTTCATCTGAACCTCCATCTGTTCAGCACGCTTATGAAGCACTTCTATTATTCTGTCTTCAACTGCACCGATCTTGCCGAGGTCCTGTATGCCTGACACAGTGCCTTTCAGATAACCTCCTATATCAGCACAGCAGACAAAAACCACAGGAGCATTTGCAACAAACGACTGATCATAAGCAGCCTTTGCGAGTTCCAATTTTGTCTCTCTGTCTCTAACAATCTTGAAACGCCAGGGCTGTGCATTGCAGCCTGAAGGGGCCAGTCTCGCGGCATCAATGAGGGCTATTATATATTCATCGGGTACAGTATCAGGCTTAAACTTCCTGATACTCCGTCTCTGTTCAATAGCATCCTTCAGTGTTAACATAAAAATAAGTTAATAGTAAAAAGTTGAGAGTTAAGAGTTGAAAATACAAAAACCCCTGTCTACAACCTACAGTCTACTGTTTGCAGCATACTGTTTTTATGATGCCTTCGGCAGTTCCTTAAAGACCTTCCATGTCTTAAGAAGGTCTATAGCCCTTTGAAGCTGGATATCTTCTTTTTCATCAACTTCAATGGGAATCACGTCCTCAGACTCATTTGGTTTTTCTTCCATCTCCACCCCATTTTTCAGATGCCTCTCGAGGTCTTTTTCTCTTATTGCAGGGCGGCTCTTCTCCCCTTCTTTGACCTCAGGTTTTACCATAATGTCAGGTGTAATCCCCGTTGTCTGTATGGATACTCCTTTCGGTGTGTAATAACGTGCTGTTGTAAGTCTGAGTGCAGAGCCATCCCCAAGGGGCACAACTGACTGGACAGAACCTTTGCCAAAGGTCTGGGTGCCTATAATTACAGCCCTATTCCAGTCTTTCAAGGCTCCGGCAACGATCTCTGATGCACTTGCACTGCCCTGATTAACCAGAACAACCATCGGTATGTTGGAGTTTAATTTGTTCGTTGAGCTGCGGTACTCGATCTTTTCTCCCTTTCTGTCTTTTATGAATACCACCAATTTGCCTGATTGCAGAAACTGGCTTGAGACATCAACTGCGCTGTTCAGGAGACCTCCGGGATTGTTCCTGAGATCAAGGATGAGAGCAGTTATATTCTGCTGTGTCAGTTTCTCGATGGCAGATGAAAGGTCAGATGAAGTCTGCTCCTGGAACTGGTTTATCTTGACATATCCTATGCTGTCTTCGATAAGCTTTGACTTTACACTCTTGATCTTTATTATCTCTCTTACCATGGTAAAGTCCTTTGTTTCTTTCCAACCTTCCCTGATGACGGTTATCTTCACAGAACTCGATGGAGCTCCCCTCATCTTGCTGACAGCATCATGCAGACTCATATCCTTTGTAAATTCATTGTTTATCTTGATTATTTTATCGCCTGCCTTTATTCCGGCCTTATATGCCGGGGTGTCCTCGATAGGGGCAATTACCGTCAGCATTCCATCTTTTATGCCTATCTGTATACCAATACCGCCAAACTCTCCTTTTGTGTCCACCTGCATCTCTTTAAACTGCTCGGGTGACATGAAAGCAGAATGTGGGTCAAGGGAACTAAGCATTCCTTTAATCGCACCGTATACGAGATCTTTCGGTTTTGTATCTTCTACATAGTTCTTCCTTACGATAGAAAGGGCTTCTGAAAAGACCCTCAATTCGTCATATCCGCTCATTTCAGCATCAACACTGCTTATAGTCCATCTGCCAATGAGAATACCTGTTGATGCGACAGCAAATATGAGAGCCACCATCAGGATTACCCTTTTACCCATCATCCTTTTACCCATTTGTTTATCCTCCAAGATTTATCTCCTGTGCAGCCACTGTAATGGATCGAGTGGCTTGCCTTTATATCGCAATTCAAAATAGAGGCCGGACGAATTCAGAAGACCTGAATTCCCGACCCTGCCGAGAATCTGCTTTCCTTTTATTATATCTCCAACTTTTGTAAAAATCTCTGATAAGCTTCCATACAGTGTATGGTAACCATCTCCATGGTTTACTATTACGAGCTGACCATATCCCTTGAACCATTCAGCAAAAACTACTTTGCCATTGTATACTGCTTTTGCATACGAATCTCCACTTGACTGAAAATATGTGCCACTCCTGAAAATAGGGGTATTGAACTGGGGATCTTTTTGGGAACCATAAGGGATAATAACCTTGCCATCGACAGGCCATGGAAGTTTGCCCTTCAGACCAGAAAAACCTTTGCCGGTGAAGAGTTCTTCTTTTTCCTTAGTAGTTTCAGCCTTTTCAGACTCCCTGATAATCTCCATTATTCTTTTTGAGGCATCTTTCAGCTCCTGCAACATCCTTGAATAGGAGACCTCTTCCTTTTTTACAGATGCAAGCAATGTTTCCTTACGCTTCTTCTTTTCTTCAAGAGATTGTTCTTCTGCTTTAACCTTCTCCTTGTTCTTTATGAGGTCTTTCTTAAGCGTTGAAAGCTGTTTTTCTTTTTTATTCAAATCTTCCAGGTCCGCTTTATAGGTATTCAATAAATTGTGTTCGTAGACAGTAATATACTGCAGATATTTGCTGCTTCGCATGAGTTGAGAACTGTCATCAGCGCTCAGGAGCAGCATTGCAACGTCTGAACTGTGTCCATATTTGTGGATTGCCCTGAGTTTTCTTTTTATCCATTCCCTGATCTTCTCGATATTGGTTTTATGCTGAGAGATTTCATGCTCTACCCTTGCAATGCGGGATTCCGTATTCTGAAGCTGATTCCTGTATTCCTTCAGGTCAGACTCTATTGCTTTCAGATGTCTGTTTGCATATTCGATATCGGTTAGGATAGAGAATTCACGCTTTTTAACATCAGCCAGTTTTTTATTATGTGCCTTGATCTCTTTTTGTATTTTTTTATATTCTTCATGCGGCGTAGCAGCGAGACAAAAATCAGCATGGAGCAAAGAGCAAAGAGCATAGAGCATCAAACAAAATACAGCGAACATAAAGCATTGAATACTTAGCTCTTTGATCATTTCAGTTCTTATTATTTAATTTTGGCTCTGAGCCCTATGCTATTCGCTCTTTGCATTCTGTTTAATACCGAATCCTCCCTATTGCTATCACGGCTCCTGATATGCCAAGGAGAAGTCCTGCAAGGGGGAGGGTAAAGGCTATATCAACCGGGAAGAGTATAGTCTTGAAAAGGGGAAATGTAGCGCTCATCCTGAGAATGAACAAATAATATAAAGACAGTATGCCTGCAAGACTCAGCAGCCCGCCGAAAAAGCCAATGACAGCCCCTTCTATAATGAAAGGACCCCTTATGAAGGTCTTTGTAGCGCCAAGGAGCTTGTAAGTTTCTATCTCTTCATGTTTTCTGTAAAAGAGTATTTTAACCGTGCTGTAGCAGACGAAGAGCATTCCGGCAGACATAATGATGATAAAGACAATGCCTATTGTTTTCACTCCAACCCTTAAGGAATATATAGAAGACAGGAATTTTTCGCCATACTCTATCTCATTGATTCCTTTTGTCTCTTTCAGCCTTGCAGAAAATCTTTTTACGATATCCGGGCTTATTTCCTCACTCTTTAATTTTACTTCTATCGTATCCGGCAGTGGATTCTCTCCCAGGCCATCGAGCACATATTCTGTATTTTTCAGGACAGTTTTCAGTTCTTTTATCGCCTCGTCTTTAGGGATGTATTTCACCTTTTCTACCACACTGTCTTTCCTGGCAGTATCAATGATATTGTCTAGATCCTGCCTCGAAATATTATCCTTCAGATAAAGCATCACGGAAAATTTATCAGGGAGTTTCTGTGTCGCAATATCTATGTTATAGACAGAGAATATAGTAAGGGCTGTGATGAGAAGGCCGGCTGCTATTGTAATAATGGACAGCAGATTTATCCATTTCTCATGCAGGAGGCTGCGGGTTGCAAGGCTGAAAGAATAGGAGAGCCCCATTTATCCGGGTTCCTCACCGGTAAAATTCCCGAAATCCAGTTTCATTACCCTCCTGCCCGTCTCCCTGAACATCTCTCTGTTATGTGTTGCTATCAGGATAGTTGTGCCTTTTGCATTGATATCCTTGAAAGTCCTTATTATTCCTGCCGAGGTGTCAGGGTCAACATTGCCGGTTGGCTCATCAGCAAGGAGGATCTGTGGCTCAGAGACAATAGCCCTGGCGATAGCCACTCTCTGCTGTTCCCCGCCTGATAAAGCAGAAGGATAATTATCAGCTTTATGTCTTAAATTTACCATCTTCAGTGATTCAAAGACCCGGGCCTTAATATCTCTTTCGTCAACTCCCCTTATCCGCATTGTAAGGGCTATATTCTCAAATATGTTCCGGTTATTGAGCAGTCTGAATTCCTGGAAAACCACGCCGATGTTCCTCCGTAATAACGGAATGGCTGAATCTTTAAGTTTGTTTATTTCCCATTCAGCCACAGTTATATCTCCTTCATCAGGTCTTTCAGCCATATATATAAGTTTTAAGAGAGTTGACTTGCCTGAACCACTCGGCCCGGTTATAAAAACCATCTCGCCTTTTTCTATGGAAAAAGTTATTTTCCTCAGGGCTGTATGATTGTCGTAGTGTTTTGATACGTCCTGAAAGTGAATCATTTTTTCAGTGAAAAAAGAAGTTTAAAACGTAAAAAGTTATTTCTGACACTATTTCAGACCCTCTTTAATTGTCTTGACAATGTCCTCAGCAGTAAGTCCGTACAGTTTCAGTAATTCTTCTGACGTTCCGGAACAGCCAAAATCATCTTTTATGCCGATCCTGATAATCCTTGCAGGATGGGTTTCGGAGAGAAATTCACTCACAGCGCTGCCAAGGCCGCCTATAGTTGAGTGCTCTTCAGCGGTGACGATCAGCCTGCATATTTTTGAAGCCTTCAGAACTGCTTCTGTATCGAGTGGCTTTACAGTAGACATATTAATGACGCCGACATCCAGGCCTTCATTCTTCAGAATTTTCGAAGCCTCAAGAGAGGCAGCAACCATAATCCCCATGGCTACTATATTTGCATCCTTGCCAAGGTGGAATGTATGGGCTTTCCCAATTTTGAATTCGTAATTATCAGGCATTACAACCGGGACTTTAGACCTTCCGAGCCTTACATATACCGGGCCATGATAATCTGCTATAGCATGAATGACCTGCTTTGTTTCGTAGCCATCAGCAGGGACAATGACCGTCATATTAGGGAGAACCCTCATTATGGCCACGTCTTCTATTGCCTGATGTGAGGCGCCATCTTCGCCGACAGTAATCCCGCTGTGCGTTGCCACAAGTTTCACATTGAGATTTGAGTAGCAGACGGTCTGCCGTATCTGTTCCCAGGCTCTGCCGGTCTCAAAGACCGCAAACGTTGAGGCAAACGGAAGTTTCCCTGTAAGAGAAAGACCACCCGCGGTGCCGATTAAATCCTGTTCGGAGACGCCTATATTATAAAACCTTTCAGGAAATGCCTTGGCAAATTTTCCTGTTTTTGTAGAACCTGAAAGGTCTGCATCGAGAACCACGATATCCTGTCTCTTTTTGCCGAGTTCAAGAAGCGCTTCACCATAAGCATCGCGAGTTGCGATCGGTTTCTTTTCTGTGACCTGTTTCCCGTGTTCAGAATTCTCTTTCCTTTCACCCATTATCCTTTGAGCTCCTTTAATGCTTTTTCGAGTTCTTCGTGAGTAGGCGCTAAACCATGATACTCAACCTTGCCTTCAAAAAATGAAACGCCTTTGCCCTTAACTGTTCGTGCAACGATCATTGTCGGCTTCCCTTTTAAAGTTTCCGCCTCATTTAATGCACTGACGATTGCCTCCATATCATGCCCATTAATATCAAGGACATGCCAGCCGAAAGCTGCCCATTTATCCACGATCGGTTCTACGCACATAACATCACAGCAATGGCCGTCTATTTGAAGACCGTTATTGTCAATAATAGCGCAGAGATTATCGAGATTGTAATGTGAAGCAGTCATTGCTGCCTCCCATACCTGTCCTTCCTGAATCTCACCGTCTCCAAGCAGGCAATAGACTCTTGAACTCAGGCTGTCAAGCTTCAACCCGAGGGCGATCCCGTTTGCAATTGATAAACCCTGTCCCAGTGAGCCGGTCGAGATCTCAATGCCGGGCAGTTTCCTGGAGCATGGATGACCCTGCAACGGACTACCGAGCTTGCGCAATGTCCTGAGTAACGACTTATCAAAATATCCTGACAGGGCAAGCGCTGCATAGAGGACCGGCGCTGCGTGTCCCTTTGAAAGGATAAACCTGTCTCTTTCTATCCATTTAGGATCATTCGGATGGTGCCGCATCTTGTAGAAATAAAGTGCGGTGACTATGTCAGCCGCAGACAATGAACCACCCGTATGGCCGGAGCCGGCTTCAGTCAGCATCTTGAGAATTTCTATCCTGAGGGTTTTTGCCTTCTCCCTCAGAACAGCTATATCCTTCTCAGAAACATTTGATTTCATTTATTTAGCCCTCTTCATTATATAATTCAGCAGGATGTCATCAAGGCTTTTTGCAAGCTGGTCCATAGCCTCTGCCTTCGCATCATGCTGTTGGATGTTCTCCAGCGGAATTTCCTGTTTTTCTTTTTGTTCTGATCCATCTGTAACTGCTGCAGGTTCTAAAACTCCTTTTATTTTTTCTTCTACCTTTACCTGTACCTTTGCCTTTTCTTTTACCTCTTCCTTAACCTCAGCCTTAGCCTTAGCCTTTGCTTCCTCTGTCTCAGCCTTTTGGTCACCTGTATATTTGCCAGCTATAAGCTCTTTTATCATGACCTTATGTTGTGCTTTCATGAGCTCCCTGACCTTACGCTCATAATCAGGTTCTGAAATAATGTCTGCATAACTGGTTTTTTTAGATGCAAGGATTGCACCTTGTGAATAGAGAAGGGTTACTATCACCGGATTGTTTTTTCCATTATCCTCTGTCTGGACATGGTATGTCTTCTCTTTATAAGGGATGTTTGTGTTATACCCAACAAGCATTTATCTCTTTGTATTTTAATATAAAATTGGCTTTATTATAAAGGGCATCAGGAAAAAAAGGAAGGGGACTCATGTTGTATGTAATGCGGTCGTTAGTATGGCGACATAGTTTTATATGTTTGTCATTCTCCGGCTCGGAGACTGTGTCGCAATTACCTTGAAATGTAAATTTGTCATTCTGAGCGCAGCGAAGAATCTCATAAGATCAATGTGTTGTAAAACCGAGATTCTTCGGCTTGGGCCTCAGAATGACATTACGACACAGCCTGCAAGTCGGGCAATGACAGTCATGTATCCTTACTTATAGCCGTCTTAGTATGTAATGTCTGTTTTAAATTCACGTTGTTATTCATTCCGGGCTCAACCCGGAATCTATCACCGGACATTATGCCGATGAGGCTGCCGGTTCAACTCAAAGGGGGTTTTATGCTATTCTTTTGTAGGACGTGATGTCATGAAGATAGAGACCATATTATTAATCCTTGAATCGCTCCTGCTGGGGTTCACTATCATTCTGC
>Ga0315295_10005332_pt1 | contig 10986 bp, 8 predicted proteins | sample YL17G14_0_MG_FD_204453 | JGI IMG/M metagenome (GOLD analysis project Ga0315295, IMG submission 204453) | Sediment microbial communities from Yellowstone Lake, YNP, Wyoming, USA - YL17G14_0 | ecosystem: Environmental > Aquatic > Freshwater > Lake > Sediment | place: USA: Wyoming | collected...
TGATAATGTCCCTTCCTGCCATTGTGCCCTCCTTCGGAAAAGGGCAGTTTAGCATTTCTAAAACCGGACATTTCTAAATTGGTCAAATAGGACATTATCATTTTGGTGTGACAGTTTTCTTTGAGTATTATATGAAGGATGACGGGATTTTCCCTTTTAACCCATAAAATGCAGTTAAATAAAACCACAGAGTTCACGGAGGTATTTTGAACTTTAAAAGACTTTTAATTTCAAGCAATTCTCTGTGTCCTCGTGTTATATTTTTGAAAACAATTAAGACTCAATCTTGCATAAAATAGTGCACAGAGGAAATTATAAAAACTGATAGCTTCTCTTTTATTATCAATATGTTTCTCCGTGTTCTCTGTGGTTAATTGCATTATTCGGGTTAATTGCCGTTGGAGCGATAGCCCCTCCAGTAATTAAGGTATGAATAAACCTTTACAAAGGGCAGTACAAGAATAGATCCAAGATAACCTTCCTTTAAAAGAAATGATGTGTGGCTTGAGACATCTTTGATGACATACCTGAATTTACCAATCATAGAGGATGCATTGTCAAGGATATTGAAATTGTAATAATCCTTCATATACCTGAAGGCCTTTCCGTCCCTGTATGCGATTTTCGCTACATGATTAATCGAAAACGGATGACTATGAATCACACATGCTTTTTGAGCATACTGGAATATGAATCTGTCCTTTGTCAGCTGGTACCATAGATAATCTTCCCAGCTCGGGATATGCTCGTCAAATTTCACATCATCCCACATCCTTCTGATAAAAGCGCAATTCGCATTAGAAAATGCGATCCGACCTTCTCTACGTTGGCTGTCGGGAAAATGTTTTTGCAGAAAAACCTCTTCGAATGGATTAATCCCTCTTGAGGGAATCTGTCTGCCGTAAGTAGCATGCGCCCTGCCTTCCCGTATAGGTTTCACTAATTCAGACAGCCATTTATTATCGCAGGGGATAGAGTGTGCGGACAGGCAGCAGATAATATCACCGGAAGAATGCTGAATCCCGTAGTTGAGTGAATAACCATAGCTGAATTTCGATTCCGGTATATTGAATATCCTCGCATCATATTTCCTGGCGATGTCCAGAGTTCTGTCAGATGAGCCTGAATCGGCGATAATAATCTCACAGGGATTTTCTATCTCCTGCGAGTAGATCTGTGCAAGAACATGCCCGATGCAGTTTTCTTCATCTTTAGTCCTTATAATAATTGAAATATTCATACCGTTATGAACCGGGATTATATTACCACATACACATTATTGAGAATCTATTTTAGAAAACTTCATAAACAATATCCATGCCTCTAACCAATTAAGTTTATCAGTATTTTCAGTCAAATTCTATAACTTTTTCAAGGCAGAATTATTCTGAATCATCATTTTCACCGAGATCTACCGGGAAGTGACCTTTCTGGCTGAAAAGCGGAAAAGAGATAGAGAAACTGAATAAGAGTTTTATCTGCTACGAGTGAGTCAAAAATCTTTTCGTTGAATACAAATGCTTTTTCGGGATGGTACTTCTCTATGAAACTAAAAAGGGATTTACCAATTACAGGTTTTGACAGTAAAGACTTTACCTCAACAGGTACTTTGTCATTGACAATAAAATCAACCTCTGCCTTTGATTTCGTCCTCCAGTATTTCAATGTCAGATTATTCTTAATCAATTCGTTGATGTTAAAATTAGTATTTATGTACCTAATCTTAAAACTGAGCCCAAGCTGAAAATTATTTCAGCAGGAGGATTCCCCGTAGATGATAACAATACCGTGTGGCTGTTGAAAAACTCAGCTTTTAGTAAAAGTGTTATGTATAATAGTCATAATTTTTTTCTACCGAATATATCAATATGAAAGAATATGCATAATTTTTATGTTTGGCAATTTGTTCAACCCTAATAAGGCAAAGAAAAGAAAATGGGGAAAGGGAAAACAAAAAGAAATTGATTTTTGGTCTCAATGGATAAAAACAAAAGGATTTGAATGGCCTCAAGATTATATTAATCGTTTAGATCCCACCCTTCCATTCCAGGATTATTTGATTAAATATTTACCAGAAGAACCTGAAGTCTCCATACTTGATGTCGGAGCTGGTCCCTTAACAGCCTTAGGCAAAAAATTACAAGGGCATAGAATTAGCCTAACAGCAGTTGACCCGCTGGCCAATGAGTATGATGAGATTCTAAGAAAATTTGGAATTACTCCTTTGATACGAACTCAATATTGCGAAGTAGAACGACTTTCTGATATGTTTTCATCAAATTCTTTTGATCTTGTTTGCATCTTCAATGCCCTTGACCATTGTTATGCACCAATAGAAGGCATTAAACAAATGTTGTATGTGCTAAAAAAAGGTCGGTTTATTTTTATGTCACATTTTACCAATGAGGCAGAAAAAGAAAGTTACAACGGTTTTCACCAATGGAATTTTTGTAAAGAAAATAACCATTTTTCAATTTGGGACAGGGATAGCAAAATTAATGTTACCCGGACTTTCAAAGAGCTGGCTGATATTCAAATTGCGGGTGACAAGACTTATAACGTTGTGGAAATCAGAAAATATTAAGCTAATTATTGCCTTGATTTGTCAATGTTTAATAAGATGGTCGCCAATTAAAAATTAAAAGTGAACCGTTTTTCACAGATATAAAATTTAAAAGTAACCACCTTTAATTATTTAATGAAATAACCTACATGCATCTCGTCATTCTGGCTTGTAGAGTCGGAATCGACTCGTACCGAGAATTTTTCTTATCTTTTCGATGATCAGTTTGTGCTGAAGAAGGATTCCCGCTACCAATGACGACTGATGCCCGAAATTTCTGCTGAATGAGAGGCAATATTTTGTAGATTATGTTAATGATTAATTGAAATTATCACAAACACACAATACAAAGATTACCACTTATTATTACAGATCCAGGCTCTGGCCATTTTAGTGTTCCCCTACAATATTCTTCAGCTTTTTTTTGCTCATCTGGAGTAGCATAAGCAAAATCATATCCTGATATTTCTTTCAAAATACTTATTTTTGACCAAGGCTGAGAAAACGCGGATATATTCATATCTCCCTCCACAGTATGAATAGCTGATGGATAGTACCAATTACCACCGACAACAGCAATACGGTGGATTTTCGCAAAGTCAGGATTATTTTCCATCCTTGCAATAATCCTATTGGCTTTATGAAAGTCCCGCATATTTAATCTAAGCTGGTCTGTGAAGATATGGTTATTTATTCCGATGAAACCAAATAATACAAAAATAGATAATGAAACTACCAATAAACGAATTTTTTCCCCTGAAGTTATATAGGCAAGTGCAATCATACCACCCCAGAAGAAACTTATTGCTGACAAGCTTCGAGGTACAGGCCACCAGCTTTTTATTGCTGAAGTAACACCAATAATACTGAGGGTAGCTATTATAAATAGAACCGTTAAAACCGATAGGTTGACAATGGTACTTTTATTAAGACTCTTTGAAAATATTTTCCCCACATAAAAATAAACTGCCAATAGAATAAGAATAATAAGCATAATTTTAAGGGAAATTGGCATTAAAGGTTCAGGGAGAATAAAAATACGTATAAGGACATTTTTAATTTCAATTAACCTGGGCAATATATTCTCAATGTGAATAAATTGAAATCTGTCTGAGGGACTAATATGAAGGACATATTGTATTGCTTTATTTATGACCAAATATAAACCTGTCCCGGAACAAATTGTTATCAATCGAGGCCATAACTTTGTATTATTGATGATTTCCCTCCAATTGATAGAAGTATTTTGGGTATATTGTCGAGGGACTTCAAGAACTAACGCTAAACACAAGGTCGTAAAAATAAGGCTAAGGGAAATCTGGTATATGCTTAAAGCAACTACGACACAAAAACTTGTCCAAAGAACAGTTTTAAGTTTTAATTCACTATAATAAAGCCCGATATATGCAAAGAAGATTGACAATGCATTATATAAAGCATTTACCTTAAAACTAAACAACTCTGCCTGATATGGATGAATACTGATAAATAGCACAACCAAAGTGCTCAAAACCATACTGTCATTGATTCTCCATATTCTGCATACTATTATTCCCACTATTACAAGGCTAATCATATAAAGAAGTGTATAAAAAGTATTTGTAAAAGGCGGGGCAGCACCAATAATATAAGTTAATTCACTAAGCAGCGCCCAACCAAACCTGCCATCTCCAACAAACCAATCGAAATTCCTTGATGAGAATGTCGCAAAAAAATCATCGGAGGAATAAGAAATGGGGAATAACGAAGCACCTTTTGCAGCTAAAGAAACAATAATAGCAATAACAAATACCCTAAATTCATTTTGATTGAGTATTTTAGAAATACTGAAAAGATTATCTTTATCCTTATTCACCTAAGTTCCTCAAAATTTAATAATTATGTGACCTTACACAAATTTTCTACTTAAATGGGCACATGGAGTATTTAATCAAAAATGTTTTTTTTATCAGAATTTGATGGTTCATATCCTTTTAATAAATATAGCGGCCTATTCTTGCTTTCATCAAACATTCTTCCAAGATATTCCCCAATAACACCAATAGCAACCAGTTGGATACCACCAAGAAAAAGAATAACTACCATAAGGGAGGGGTAACCTTTTACTGGTTCTCCATAAATAAGCGTTTTAAAAATTATAACCGATCCATAAACAAAGGCCCCAAATGCTGTAAGAATGCCAAGATAGGTAGATAGTTTTAAAGGAGTGGTAGTAAAAGAGGTTACAGCATCTAAGGCAAAGTTGAAAAGTCTCCAATAATTCCATTTTGTTTTTCCTGCATAGCGAGGGTCTCGACGGTACGGTACTTCTTTCTGCTGATAACCAATCCATGTAAACAGGCCTTTCATAAAGCGGTGTTTTTCTCTTATCTGTTTGAGAGCGTCCACAGCCCGACGGCTAAGCAGCCGGAAATCTCCAGCATTTTCAGGAATCTTTACGCGACCTACTTTTTGCATTAGGGAGTAAAAAGCCCTGGCAGTAGCTTTTTTGAGTATAGTCTCGCCCTCCCGAGCAATACGCTTGGCATATACTACATCATATCCTTCTCTCCAATGTTTCAGTAATTCCGGGATCAGTTCTGGAGGATCTTGCAAATCTGCATCAATTATCACTACAGCATCTCCATTTGCATAATCCAGCCCTGCTGTTAAAGCGATTTCTTTGCCAAAATTGCGGCTCAAGTCTAATATGGCAATGCGTAGATCGTTATCCCGTAAAGTGTGCAGTAGCATCAATGTTTTATCAGCACTACCGTCATTTACGTAAACTATTTCTGCATTTACAGACATGGCGTTTAGAACTTCTGAAAGACGATTATGGAACTCGAGCAGGACTTCTTCTTCATTATAAACAGGGACTATAACAGAAAGATTTACACTATCAGAATGTTTCATTTTATATTATTGCTTACAGCCTTATAAATGTAATGGGAATCCTTTCTTATTTCATTCACAAAGGACTCCCATGAATGTCTTAAAGTGACTAATTGATGAGCATTTTTAATTGTATCTCTAAGCATTGAACGATTATTATAAATTTTTAAAATACATTTTACATATTTATCAACATCATCGTAAGGGTCTATGAGAAAACCTGTTTTTTCATTTGTTATTATTTCAGCAACACCTCCTACATTTGATGCAATAACCGGCAGATTTAACAATATGGCTTCCAATAATATATTTGGGATTCCATCCCATTGAGATGTATATAAAAAAACATCGTATCGGTCTGCCGGTAAAGAGGCTAATCCATTGAAAGGTCCATGATAAGTTACATTATTTAATTTAGCAAATTGATGGGTATATATATCAGTATCGAGAACAGGTGAACCATAAACATGAAATTTAAAGGGTAATTTAAGGCATTTTTTAGCAATCTGGATAAGAATGTCCGGCCTTTTCTGTCTATCTAATCTTCCAGCCCAGAGAATATCAAGATGATCTTTTTCCCCATCGTTATTGCTTGTGTTTTGTTTTTTAGGGATATCAATCGGTTGATAATGGACGAACATCTTTTGCTGTTCAAAGGCATACATTTCATGCAATCTTTTTAAATGTGTTTGGTTTTCACTAAATAAAGCTTGTAAGTAATTAAAACATTTCGGTAGATACCAGATAGGATAGCCAGACATTTGGTCTTCAGGTATGAGGTCTATACAAAATGAAGAGACATATAAACTGGAAAAGGTGCTCAGAGCTTTCCCGTATTGCACAAATATCTTATAGCCGAGCTCCGAATTAATATTATGAATGACTTTTGGAGCCATTTGTAAAAGCAATCTTGAGAGAAGCTTTTCCTGCTCATCTTGCGAGAGATATGAATAGATTTTTCCAAATTCAATAAACCGAACGTTTTCGGGCAATCTAACAGTCCAGGGAGAATCTGCATTTAAAGTGGATATAACAGTGATACCTTTAGCAAGATTATTACTCTTAAGTGCCTGAATATAATTTATGGTTACAAGATCCGCTCCTCCCTTTACCAGCCACGGCACAAGAAAAACATGGCTGATATCCTTCCCATATAAGTTACACAGTTCTATATATGGTTCACTAAGCCTGGAAGTGGGGATATGATAAAACTGAATGTTTTCAATAAGCCATTTTTCTGGAAAAAGTTGAGGTTCAACTGAATGAATTTCTCTCCATTCCTGTATCAGCCAATCTGGCAAGCTGACTTTTTTTTCATTATCGTATCCTGATTTATGAATAGACTTAGGGACTGTTTCTGTATTCGGTTGAGATGTATTTTCGGGTATCATTGTTGGGGGTTTGAGTAATTCTTTTACAGCATCTCTTAAGGCTGCATCAAAGCGTTGGATTCTTGGATGCACATGAATGAGCGGTTTCAAAATAAAATTAAAGAATCTATAAATCGACCGAGCAAAAGCGTATATTACGCAGAATATAAAGTAAACTAATTTTCTCACGTTATAGTTTCCAATCATTAACAGTCAGCCTACTTGGTATGTTTAAACATTTTTTCTTCCTGTAGCATAGTTGAGAACAGTATAGGATCAAAGAGTTTTGAAGGAGGGATTAAAACCTTATTCTGATCGTGCCTGTTAAGTCTTGATCCTTGGTTTTTTTTCCGATAAAAAACACAAGTTTCAGGCACAACCGTTATTAGAATTCCTTTTGCAATTACCTCACAATTCCAGTGCCAATCTTCGTAGCCAAAGCCAGAATCATGAGGAGTTTTTATGAAGGGGTTTTCAAGTAATAAAGCCTTTTCTGTAAGGAAATGTACAGAATTCCAGCAGTTGTACTCTATCATATTTCCAAGAGAGAAATTCTTATCATCCATACCATTGTTTTTTACAAGGTAATTTTCCTGACCAAAGCAGATTACATATTCCGGATGAAATACTCTATATTTATTCGTCTTCTGAGCTTCCTCAAAAGCGGCTTTGAGCCAGGTTTTTCCGAACAGGTCATCAGCATCTAAAAAAGCAATATACTTTCCTGAAGAATTGGTTACACCATGATTCCTTGAAAGTCCGGGATCTTCAAAATCAGTCTGCTCAATCAGGACATCAGGATTCTTATATCGTGAAAAATATTCAGCAGTAAGTTTATCTGGACTGTCTAAAACTACAATAACTTCGGTGCTTATATCATAAAATTTTGCATAATCGATTGCTCTGAATATACTATTCATTGAGTGGTGTGCCAGACGCCCCTCATAGTGAGCAGTTATAATGACAGTAATATCGATTTTATTTTTTTTCATACAAGAAATAATTTGCGTTTTCTATAAGCTATTAATATTGATTATTCTCATAGTCTCATAAATAAAAAAGATACTAATCAGAAAATTTCTCCTCCCCCTCTTTGCCTTCGCCTCGGCGAATCCGCCTGAGTGCGGGGGAAAGTTATATTATTCCTATTTTTGGAAAAAGATTTAAACTGTTACCCTTGCTTGGACTTATGTCATAAAAATTTTAGTAAAGCAAATTACTTTTTTACAGCCATAAAATATGCTGTCCTTCCATCCCATTCTCTGCAAATTTCTCTGACATTAAAGCCACAGACTTCTAAAAAACTCGCTATTAACTCCGTTGTTAAGAGCCACCACCAAGGTGCATAATTTTCTAAAGACCAAGAATTTTGCAAGGCTTCATCAATACCAATAATGCTGGAAGCCCCAACTTCTTTATAAAAATGCGATATAATTTTTTTTTGGTCATTATTTAAAGCAGGAACAAATAATCCACCTCCTGTTCCAACACTTATTTCACCCTTATCGTTTTTTATTTTAGCTTCGATCACTGTACTTGCTAAAATTAAAATGTAGTTAGTTATTTTCGCAAGCTGAGATACAGTATACAAAGGATTGGGACAATGATAAATCACTCCTGAACAATGGACTATATCATAATTCCCGACTTTTTGGGGAAAATCAGAGTCATCAATATTTGCCTCAATACTATTATTACAGACCACTCCTTCAGTAGCACATCGATCATAGAATTTCTTCCAGAGTTCATTGCCCAATGGTTGCATATCAATCATGGTTGTTTTTACAGCTCCTGCCTGAGCAGCGACGGTTACTTTTTCATTTACAACCCCCCAAAGCCCTCCTACATCAGCAAAGGTTTTATCTTTTACAAATTCATCTATCCATTCATTACATGTCATGAGTACCACCTTTTTTACTTTGTCTTAAATTCGGATTCCTTTTTTCTTTGTGGATAAAGATGCAATTCAACCATAATAAAAAACGATGATTTTTAATGCTTCAAAAAAATTAATTATATGTTTATATTTTGAACAATGATGATATTTAATATTTTTAATTACATCTTCTTTATCTTTATCTCATCAATCGACAATGCCCCATTTAAATGAATACCCCACATTAAATAATAATCATCGAAATCATCCAGTGTGATGTCGATAGATTTAGTTCCAATTTTACCTTGGCTGTCAGACCATTTAGTAAAATTCTTGTCGTGCGAATATCCTCCTTTAATGGTCCTCGCAAGGAAATAATAAAATCCTTCGCCTTTTGGTTGCTCAACAGCCTTGTATTTAAATACCACATTATATGTTGCTTTCTTTTCAAGAGGTATCTTTTTGTTATTAGAATAGAGAAATTCCCACCATATATATTTTTCCGGATCTGCTTTTACATATACTGAATATTTTCCATTAATTACCATTTGAGGATCTGAGACAATTTGCCCTGACGAGCCTTCCCCTCCTCCAGTAAAGGATGAAGCATTAAAAGAACCTCCTTCAAAATTCTCTGTGATTTCAGGTCCCTTGCTTTTACTGCAACTTATTATGATAAGACATGTTATAAGACCTGTCAAAAACACAATTTTACTTTTCATTGTATTATCTCCTCTTTAGTGAATAAACTATTTTTTTAATAAAATCTGTCTCAACGGCCAGGTTAAAGCCCTTCCCAGACGAAATGACCTTGAATTTCGTAATGATGTTATCTCTTGTATTTTCCCCTCTAACTTATGCTCCACTTCGTTCAGCCTCTGATTTGTCTCGAACCATTTTGCCCGGGCTTCTTCAGAGTCAGCCCACCACTTTTTCTTCTCTTCACTTTCTTCAGATAGCTTATGCTCAGTTTCAAGCAACCTCTGGCCTATCTCTTCTGCCTTTGCCCAAGCTTCCTGAGAATTAAGCCACCACTTTTTCTTCTCTTCACTGGTTTCTGATAGTCGCTGCTCAGTTTCGATCAGTTTCTGATTTATTTTTTCAACCTCTCCCAAGGCTTCCTGTGAATTAAGCTGCCACTTTTTCACTTCTTCATCTGTCTCTGATAGTCGCTGCTCTGTCTCGATCAGTTTCTGATTTATTTTTTCAACCTCTCCCAAGGCTTCCTGTGAATTAAGCTGCCACTTTTTCACTTCTTCAGTGGCTTCGGACAATTTCTGCTCAGCCTCAAGAAGCCTGCGGCCTGTCTCTTCTACCCTACCCGACGTTTCATGAAGCCACTTTTTTGTCTTTTCACTTTCTTCAGACAGCTTATGCTCAGTCTCAAGCAACCTGTGGCCTATCTCTTCTGCCTTTGCCCAAGCCTGCTGAGAACTAAGCCACCACTTTTTTTTCTCTTCACTGGTTTCTAATAGTCTCTGCTCTGTCTCGATCAGTCTCTGATTTGTTTCAGACCATTTTTTCCACGCTTCTTGTGATTCCTGCCATAAATCAATAGTCTTCTGAAACTTATCAATGCAGGCTTTTCTAAAAGGATTTTCATTGTTATTATTCGACAAGCTCAAAATTATATTTTTTTCTTTCTCATACTTCATACCGAATAGAAGTAAAGTCATTATCATTCTATCTGTATTATATGTACTGACTGAATTAAAAAATTTCATCATATTGTCATATATTTTGTCTTTATTTTCGAAAATATTCGGTATGTCGTAAGTTAAAAAGAAATTGGCCAAGACAATTCCCACCTCAAAACTCACAGCGGCTTCATTCTCTTTGACTGTATTTGTTTCATGAATTCTATATTTGAGAAGAGGCTTTTCCACTATGAAAACTTTATAGCTATAACAAAGCTTCAGAAAATACTCATAATCATGAGCGTATTTGAGATTTAAGAATAGACCCAAGTTATCGAAAACGCTCTTCCTGCAGACGAGATTGGAGGTCGTAACGAGGAAATTACCTGCAAGAAGATCAAGAAAAATGTTCTTCTCTCCTTTAAAGGAGGTTTCCGGATCATGGCCTGTCCAGTTGTCTTCAGACCCTCTCTTATATTTAATAGAATTCCCTTGATCATCGATAAACTCTATATGGCTGAAAACTGCGTGAATGGAACTATCACTTTCAAGTATTTTCAGAGACTCTTCAAGCCTATTTGCGTAATAGACATCATCAGAGTTTAGAATACTTATATATTCTCCTTTAGCAAGTTGTATCCCTCTATTGATAGTTTTATGCGCTCC